>LULO01000412.1_pt1 | contig 35918 bp, 44 predicted proteins | sample 728121 | NCBI WGS metagenome assembly LULO01 (sample SAMN03860287, study PRJNA289734) | marine metagenome | biome: seawater column; feature: ocean; material: water; isolation source: Red Sea water column Station 149 - depth 50m | place: Saudi Arabia: Red Sea | collected 2011-10-15 | depth 50 m | reverse complement strand
GGTTCACACCGACTTCACCAGAGGCGAGATCGCGGTCGTCGCGGGACTCTTCCTGCGTTTCGGTCGAGCGGACGACACGCTGAGACGGGTCGTAGCTCTCCTGCCGGACCACCTTGCGCTCGGAGTCGAGGTTGACGTTGACCTGTTCGATCAGTTCAGGATCGAGCTGCTGGTTCGAATAGATGGCATAGTTGCCCGAGTCGTTGAGCGGAACGCCGTCGAAGGTCAGGCTGATGCGGTCGGCCGAAAAGCCGCGGATGGTCAGCTGACCGCCCGACGAACCATAAGCGTCATTGTTGGTGAAGACGACGCCCGGGACCAGGTTGATGGTGTCGAGAATGGTCTGACCGGGGTTCTGACGCGCGATCACTTCCTGACCCAGAACCGACTTCGCCTTCGACGTATCGGGCGACTGGATGCCGGCGACGTCCTGCGCCGAGGTGCCGGTGACGACGATTTCGTTTTCGAAATCGACCGAGCCCGTCGACTGGGCAAAGGCCGGCGTGGAAAGCAGCGCAAGCGGAAGCAGCGCGGCGCCAGCGGCGAGCGTGTTTCGGAAATTCATGACAGGTTGTCCCCTTGATTGTGGCATTCGGCAGGCGCGCGGCTTGGGGCGCGCTTGACCTGCGAGCGCCCCTGAAGCCCGCATGTGGCACGATTGTGACAGCAAATGTGACAGTGCAAGCCGCGTGGGCGGGCTGGTACGCGAAAAGGTCAAAAAAGCGCGAATTTCCGTCGCTGCTGCAGAATTATCCACAGGCGGCGCTGCGTTTTTTTGCGCAACTGTTGCTGCAATGCAACATTGGCAGGGGCGAGACCGCGGCGCGGGTGCGCGCCGCGACTCGACTCAGGCGGCGTCGCCCGCTTCCTTCGCCTTGTCGGCATAGACGCGCACCGGTGCCTTGCGGCCTTCGACAACATCCTTGTCGACGACGATTTCGATCACGTCGGTCAGGTCGGGCAGGTCGAACATGGTGTCGAGCAGGATCGCCTCGACGATCGAGCGCAGCCCGCGTGCCCCGGTCTTGCGTTCGATCGCCTTTTTGGCGACCGCAACCAGCGCGTCATCGGTGAAGGTCAGCGCGACTTCTTCGAGATCGAACAGCTTCTTGTACTGCTTGATCAGCGCATTCTTGGGTTCGCCCAGAATCTTGACCAGCGCGTCGATGTCGAGATCCTCGAGCGTTGCGATCACCGGCAGGCGGCCGACGAATTCGGGAATCAGGCCGAACTTGAGGAGATCCTCCGGCTCGATATTCTTGAGCACCTCGCCCGCGCGGCGTTCGTCGGGGCCGGCGACATGCGCGCCGAAACCGATCGACTTGCCCTGCAGGCGGTCGCCGATGATCTTTTCGAGGCCGGCAAAGGCGCCGCCCGCGATGAACAGGATGTTGGTCGTGTCGACCTGGAGGAATTCCTGCTGCGGATGCTTGCGCCCGCTCTGCGGCGGTTCGCTCGCGTTCGTGCCTTCCATCAGCTTGAGCAGCGCCTGCTGCACGCCTTCACCCGACACGTCGCGGGTGATCGAGGGATTCTCGGCCTTGCGGCTGATCTTGTCGATTTCGTCGATATAGACGATGCCGCGCTGCGCCTTTTCGACATTATAGTCGGATGCCTGCAACAGCTTCAGGATAATATTCTCGACATCCTCGCCGACATAGCCGGCTTCGGTGAGGGTTGTCGCATCGGCCATCGTGAAGGGCACGTCGAGGAAGCGCGCAAGCGTCTGTGCGAGCAGCGTCTTGCCGCTGCCCGTCGGGCCGACGAGCAGGATGTTCGACTTCGCCAGTTCGACATCGTCGCCGCGGCCCGAATTGGCGAGGCGCTTATAGTGGTTGTGGACCGCGACCGACAGCACGCGCTTGGCGGTGTTCTGGCCGATCACATAATTGTCGAGGTGCTGGCAGATTTCGAGCGGCGTCGGCACCGCGCCGTCCTTGCGTGCGGCGACCCCGCCCTTGATTTCCTCGCGGATGATGTCGTTGCACAGTTCGACGCATTCATCGCAGATGAACACGGTGGGGCCGGCAATCAGCTTGCGGACTTCATGCTGCGACTTGCCGCAGAAGGAGCAGTAAAGAGTGCTCTTGCTGTCCGAGCCGCTCAATTTCGTCATAAATCTTCCTCTGGCAGCCGCAAAAGGGCGCTGCCGTCCTTCATCCTAGCCCGCGATCACCCAATTACAATATGGCAATTGGGTGACATCGGGACATGTCCAACCTGACGACGGCCCGCGAACGGGGCGTCAACAAACGCGGTTACCGAAAAGCGGGCCGGCCGGCGTCAGGGCGTCGGACCTTCGCTGATTTCCTTGGGCGCCTCGTCGCCGGGGAGCGCGGGGCGGCGATCGTAGACATGATCGACGATCCCGAACGCGCGCGCTTCCTCGGCTTCGAGGAAAGTGTCGCGATCCATCGCCTTTTCGATGTCTTTCAATGGCTTGCCCGTATATTGCGCATAGAGGTCGTTCATCCGCTTGCGGATACGCAGGATTTCCTTGGCCTGGATTTCGATGTCCGACGCCATGCCACGCGCACCGCCCGAGGGCTGGTGGACCATGATGCGGGCGTTCGACAGCGCGACGCGCATGCCGGGTTCGCCGGCGGCGAGCAGGAAGCTGCCCATCGACGCCGCCTGGCCGATGCACACGGTGCCGACGCGCGGGCGGATATATTGCATCGTGTCATGGATCGCCATGCCCGCCGTGACGACACCGCCCGGCGAGTTGATATACATATAGATGTCCTTCTTCGGATTTTCCGATTCGAGGAACAGCAGCTGCGCGACGATCAGCGACGCCATATTGTCCTCGACCTCGCCCGTCACGAAGACGATCCGTTCGCGCAGCAGGCGCGAGAAGATGTCAAAGCTGCGTTCGCCGCGGCTCGTCTGTTCGACGACGACGGGAACAAGGGCGGCGAGCGGGTCGATCATGGAAATTTCGTCCTTCATTATCCGGGATGCCCGCCGCGAACCGGCGGGCTGCCCCTCGGCGCCTTACATCGGCGCGTGGCGTAAGGGATTCAAGGGGGCAAATATCGCGGCGCCGGGCCGAGCGGCTATTGTACGGGCTTGCCGCCCTGTTCGGCCCAGAAGGCGGCGATGCGGCCGGTGATGAGTTCGGTCGCGAGCGTGCGCGCGGTATCGCGGGGCAGACCAAGTGCTTCGGCCATCGGGCCGCCGAGTTGAGCGTCACCCATCGCCATCAGCACCAGCGCGAGGGTGTCTTCGTGCATCAGGCGCTTTTCGTGCGCGTCGGGCGCCATCCCGTCGATCAGGCGGTGGATGGCGTCGAGGATCGGGTCGAGCGCGTCCTCATTGCCCGTCGCCGCCATCCAGGTGGCGAGCGCCCCGGCGCCGCCGCTGTCGAAGGCGTCGAAGGCAAGGTCGACGATCTCGCGCACATTGCGTTCGCCCGGCGGCGACGACGTCATCTTCGCCGCGATCGTGTCGCACACCGTTTCGGCGAGATAGGCGGCGAGCGCCTTTTGCAGCCCGGCGGCGCTGCCGAAATGGTGGAGCAGATTGGCGTGGGTGCGGTCGATGCGCGATGCCACTGCCTTCAGCGTCACCGCCTGTGGCCCCATCTCGATCAGGATCAGCCGCGCGGCTTCGAGCGCCACCGACCGGCTTTCCTCCGGGCTGAGCCGTTTCTTTGCTATTGACACCACTGTAAGTAATTCCTATTTCTTGCCCCGTCGGGCGTCCCCACGCCCTGACCCCCCTTTTCGACGGTGAGAACCATATGTCCAGCCTTTCCCGCACGCCGACGCCGCAGGATTTGTCGATCACCCCGCGCGATCGCCGCTTCGGCCGCGACGACCGACAGGGGCGCTGGTGGATGAACGGCGACCCGATCGCGTCGGTCTTTCATACCGCGCTGTCGGTCACCTTTCCCAAGGGCGAGGCGATGTTCATCGAGGCGGTGAAGGCGCACCGCGACGGCGTGCCCGAAAAGCTGGCGCGCGAAATCCGCGCCTTCACCCAGCAGGAAGTCATTCACAGCCGCGAACATGTCGTGTTCAATCGCAAGGCGGCGGAGGCGGGTTACGACCTGTCGGAGCTGGAGGCCGATGTCGACAATGTGATGGAACTCATCAAGACGCGCCCGCCTATCGTCAACCTGATGGCGACGATCGCGCTCGAACATTATACCGCGATGATGGCGGCGATCATGCTCAAGGATTCCGCGATGTACGACGGCGCCGAGCCCGAATGGGCGGCGCTGTGGAAATGGCACGCGATCGAGGAAATCGAGCATAAGGGCGTCGCTTACGACACCTGGCTCCACGCGACGCGCGACTGGAGCCGCTGGCGGCGCTGGAAGGCGAAGTCGCTGATGATGGTCGCGATCACCGCGCGCTTCTGGCCCAAGCGCATCCGGGGCATGAAGGCGCTCTTGCAGCAAGACGGGCTGACCGGCTGGCGCGTCAGCGCGCGCATCTGGTGGTTCATGCTCGGCTACCCCGGCATCCTGCGCAAAAGCTTTGTGCCGTGGCTGGCCTATTTCATGCCGGGCTTTCACCCGTGGAACCATGACGATCGCCAGCTCATCAAGAAATTCGAGAGCGATTATGCCGATGCGGTGATGCCGTCGCATTCGTCGGTCGCGCCCGAGCTGGCAACGGCCGCGGCCTGACGCCGCGGCCCGACACCCCCGCGAAGGCGGGCGGCCGGAGGGGCCTCTCTCTCCCTCTCCGCGTCGCCGCCTTCGTGGGGGATCTGTCCCAAAGCTGGACGGCTGCGGCGAAGTCCCATATCTCCTTGCTCGGGGAACAGGGGACCGTCCATGCCATCGATCTGGACCGCGACCGAGCTCGTGCAGCTCGAACTGCAACTCGCCGGACGCCAGTCGCTGCTCGAATTCGGATGCGGCGAGGCGACACTCGTCGCCGCGCGGCAGGCCCGGCGGATCGTGGCGGTAGACGGCGATCGCGACCGGCTCGCCGCCATCGCGCGCCGACTGGGCGAAGAGGCGGAGCGCTACACGCCCTATCAGCCCGAAATCGGCCCGGTCGATGCGGAGGGCCGGCCGACCGACCCGGCGCGCCTGCGCGATTGGCCGCGCTATCACACGCATATCTGGCGCCATCTGACGGGCAGCCCCGACGCGGTGCTGATCGACGGGCGCTTTCGTGTCGCCTGCCTGTTGCAAGCGATCGTCCACTGCAAACCCGACGCGATGCTGTTGTTTCACGATTTCAGGGACCGCGCCGCCTATCATGTCGTGCTGAACCATTGCGACGTGCTGGCGCGCGTCGATACGCTGGCGGTGCTGCGCGTCCGGCCGCAGGTCGACGGCAAGGCGGTGTTGCACGACCTGTTCGACCATTTCTTCGACCCCGATTGACCATGCTCGCCGCGCTAGGCATGTCGGCACGATGATCACCTCGCCCCCCACGATCGAAACCGCGCGGCTGCGCCTGCGCCCGCCGCATTTTTCGGACAAGTCCGTTCATATCGCGATGTGGGCCGATCCGCGCGTGACGCGCTTCATCGGCGGCGAACCACGCGCGCCCGATGTGAGCTGGGGCAAATTTTTGAGCTCTGCCGGGCTGTGGCCGGTAATGGGCTTTGGCTATTGGGTGTTCGCCGACCGCGACAGCAATGCGCTGATCGGCATGGGCGGGCTGTCCTATTTCTGCCGCGGCATCCCCGAACTCGAAGATTTGCCCGAGGCCGGCTGGGCGTTCGACGCCGATCATTGGGGCGGCGGGCTAGCGACCGAGGCGATGAGCGCGGCGCTCGGCTGGGCCGACGCGACGCTCGACGCGTCCGAGGTGCGCTGCATCATCGATCCGGGCAATGCGGCATCGGAGCGTGTCGCCGAAAAGCTGGGCTTTCGCCGCATCGGCGACAGCGACGCGCTGGGGCATGTGGTGGGGATTTATGCGCGGCCGCGGGGCGGCTGAATTGGTCGTCATTGCGAGCGGAGCGACGCAATCCAGAGAGGTTTGCGCTACGCTGGATTGCCGCGTCGCCGTCGGCTCCTCGCAATGACGACTTGGATCAAACCGCCTCGACCACCAGCACGCCGCCGTCGGCGCTGACAACGCGGACCTTGGCGCCTTCGGCGGCGTCGGGGCCGCGCACCGGCCATTCGCCGTCGCCAACGCGGGCGCGGCCGCGGCCGTCCTCAATCGCCTTCGTCACCGTCAGCACCTCTCCGACGAGGCGGCCGCCGCGCTGGTTGAGCAGCGGGTCGGTCGAGACGATCGGATTGTCGCGCAGCCATTTGCGCGCGCCATAGAGGATGATCACCGCCAGCACGGCGAAGATGCCGAGCTGAAGCGGTACGCCGATCGGCAACACCCACGCGACGACGCCGGTGATAACCGCCGCGCCGCCGAGCCAGATCAGGAAAAAGCCGGGCGCGACGATTTCGGCGGCGGCGAGTAGAACGCCGAGCGACAGCCACGCCCAGTGCGGTTCCATATTGGCGATAAAGTCGGGCATATCCGCTTCCCCTGCCTCAGCTTGCCTTGCCGCGTTCGATCGCGTCCCTGGCGAGTTCGCCGATCCCGCCGAGCGTTCCGATCAGCTGTGTCGCCTCGACCGGGAACAGGATCGTCTTGGCATTGGGGCTGGTCGCAAACTGGCTGACCGCCTCGACATATTTCTGCGCGACGAAATAGTTGATCGCCTGCGCATTGCCGCTCGCGATCGCGTCGCTGACCATCTGCGTCGCCTTGGCTTCGGCTTCGGCCTCGCGCTCGCGGGCCTCGGCGTCGCGGAAGGCGGCCTCGCGGCGGCCCTCGGCCTGCAGGATCTGGCCCTGCTTCTCGCCCTCGGCGCGCAGGATTTCGGAGGCGCGCAGCCCTTCGGCCTCGAGGATCGCGGCGCGCTTTTCACGCTCGGCCTTCATCTGGCGCGCCATCGCGTTCGAAATGTCGGCGGGCGGGCGGATGTCCTTGATCTCGACGCGGGTGATCTTCACCCCCCATGGCGTCGTCGCATCGTCGACGACATGCAGCAGGCGCGCGTTGATCTCGTCGCGCTTCGACAGCGTCTCGTCGAGGTCCATCGACCCCATGACGGTGCGCAGGTTCGTCGTCGTCAGGTTCATGATCGAGAGGTACAGGTCGCTGACCTCATAGGCCGCCTTCGCGGCGTCGAGCACCTGGAAAAAGACGACGCCGTCGACCGCGACCATCGCATTGTCCTTGGTGATGATTTCCTGCCCCGGGATGTCGAGTACCTGCTCCATCATGTTCACCTTGCGCCCGACGCGGTCGAAGATCGGCATGATGAAATTGAGGCCCGGCTGCGCGGTGTGCGTGTAGCGGCCGAAGCGTTCGATCGTGTAGGCGAAACCCTGCCGCACCGGCGTCAGCGCCCAGATCAGAAACACCAGCGCCAGCACCACCAGTGCAAGTGCGAAATACATGATCATCCCCTTTGCAAATTCGATCGCAATCCCGCTTCCTTATTGCGGCAATGGTCCGGCTGCGCCACAGAAAAGCGCATGACCCATGCCGCCTTCGCCCCGCGCTCGCTCCTCTATGTTCCCGGCTCCAACGCCCGTGCGCTCGAAAAGGCGGGCGGGCTCGCCGCCGATATGCTGATCATCGACCTGGAGGATGCGGTGCCCGCGGACCGCAAGGCAGAGGCACGCGCGGCGATGCGCGCCGCGGTGACGGCGGGCTTTGCGGGCAAGCGCGTGGCCGTGCGCGTCAACGCCAGCGGCAGCGCCGAACAGGCGGACGATCTTGCGGCGCTGGACGGGCTCGCGCTCGACGCGGTGGTGCTGCCGAAGGTCGACGCGCCGTCGGATCTCGACCCGCTGCGCGCGCTGGGGCTACCCCTGATGGCGATGATCGAAACGCCGACCGCCATCTATGCGGCGCAGGGCATCGCCGCCGACGCGGCGGTGCAGGGGCTGATCGCCGGGCTCAATGATCTGGCCTATGAGCTCAAGCTGCCCTACGGCATGGATCGCGGCGCGATGAGCCATGCGATCCAGGCGATCGTGCTCGCGGCGCGGGCGGGCGGCGTGTGGTGCTTCGACGGCGTCTATAATGCGATCGACGACGCGGAGGGCTTTGCGGCCGAGGCGCGCGAGGGGCGGCGGTTCGGCTTCGACGGCAAGACGCTGATCCACCCGTCGCAGGTCGATCCGTGCAACCGCGCCTTCGCCCCGTCGCCGCGCGAGATCGCCGCCGCCGAAGCGCTGGTCGCCGCCGCAACCGGCGGGGCGCAGCGGCACGCAGGGCATATGATCGAAGATATGCACGTCGCGGCGGCGAGGGCGCTACTGGAGCGGGCGCGGGCGCAATAGCGGCCGGCTTTCCGCCGATGCCGTTCATCGTTCGACGAACGCGCCTTGCCGCTTCGGCATGGCCATGCCATCGGGCACATCCATGACATTGTCGCCATTTCGCGCCGCCGTTGCGGCCGCCGCCCTGCTTGCCGTCACGCCCGCCGCCTATGCGAAGGGCGATGCGCCCGTCGCCGAAGCCGATCTGGCGCAGCATATCCGCGTTCTTGCGAGCGATGCCTTCGAGGGCCGCGGTCCGGGTACCGAGGGCGAGGACCGCACCATCGCCTATATCGTCGGCGAATGGGCAAAGGCTGGATTGCAGGCGGTGCCGGGCAGCGACACGCCTTGGCTACAGCCGGTTCCTTTCGTCGAAACGCAGACGACGGGCGGAAGCGCGCGGTTCAAGGTGGCCGGCCAGCCCTTCGCGATCGGCGATGACGGGATCATCGTCACCGGCAGCGAGGCGTCGGTGGCGCTGGCCGATACGCCGCTCGTCTTCGTTGGCTATGGCGTAGATGCGGCGGGCCGGGTCAACGCCGATGTCGCGGGCAAGGTCGCGGTCATGCTGTTCGATACACCGCCCTTTGGCGACAAGCTGCCGCGCTATCGCGAGCGGCGCCAGATGCTCGCGGACGCGGGCGCAGCGGGCGTATTGATCGTCGCGCCCGATTCGATGCCGTGGAGCGAGATTCGCCAGAGCCTGGGCGCGAAGACTGTGCGCATGGGATCGGCGCCACCAGGACCGAAGATCAGCGGCTATATCGCGCCGGCGGCGCTCGATGCCATGCTCGCCAAGGCGGGACAGAGCGGCGCGGCGCTGCGTGCGGCGGCCGGGGCGGGCGACTATCGCGGCGCGCTGCTGCCGGTGACGGGCGATTTCACTGCGACCGCAGCGGTGCGCAACTTTGCAAGCAACAATATCGTCGCCAAGCTGCCGGGCGCGAAGCCCGACGGCAAGGCGGTGCTGTTCCTGGGCCATTGGGACCATCTCGGCATCTGCCGCCCCGAAGGCGCCGCCGACCGCATCTGCAACGGCGCGGTCGACAATGCGAGCGGGATCGCGGTGCTGATCGAGGTGGCAAAGCGCCTCGCGGCCGGACCGCGTCCTGACCGCGATATCTATTTCCTGGCGACCACCTCCGAAGAGAAGGGGCTGCTCGGCGCGCGCTGGTTCGCCGACCATCCGGTGGTGCCGCTGTCCGACATCACTGTCGCGCTCAACATCGACACCATCGCCATTTCACCGCGCGGCACCCCGGTCGCGACGATCGGGCGCGGCAAGCCCGCCTATGACGCGGTGGTGCGCGACGTTGCGACGGCGCTCGGCCGGACGATCGACAGCGACGGCGAGGCCGATGCCTTCGTCCAGCGGCAGGATGGCTGGGCGCTCGGCGCCAAGGGCGTCACGTCGCTGATGGTCGGCGGCAGTTTTTCGGACATGAAACTGCTCGAGGCCTTTCTGGGCAGCGACTATCATCGCCCCGCCGACGAATTTTCGGACAAGGTACCGCTTGGCGGCGCCGCCGAGGATGCCGATCTGCACGTTGCGCTGGGCCGCGCCTTCGCCGACACGAAGCGCTGGCCGGGAACGGCGGACTAGGACCTTAGCTCCGGCGACGCCGCGCGCCGCTCAGCGGGTCAGCACGAAATAGGCGACGTAGAACCAGCTGAAGATGCCGTGGATGATCGCCCACAGCACCGATTTGTGCGTGGTGAAGCTGATCGCCATCGCCAGCGCGCTGCCGAAGCCGACCCCGTTGCGGATCACTTCCTTCTGCACGATGATGCGGCGTTCGCTCATGCGGCCTGCTTCGCCCGGTCGGTCATTTCCTGATTGAGCATTTCTGCGAGCAGGAACGCGAGTTCAAGGCTCTGTCCGGCATTGAGGCGCGGGTCGCAATGCGTGTGGTAGCGATCGGCGAGATCCATCTGCGTAACGTCCATCGCACCGCCCGTACATTCGGTGACATTCTGGCCGGTCATCTCGATATGGATGCCGCCGCCATGCGTCCCTTCGGCGCGGTGGACCGCGAAGAAGCCGCGCACTTCGGCGAGGATGCGCTCGAACGGACGCGTCTTGTAGCCATTGCCCGTCTTGATCACATTGCCGTGCATCGGATCGCACGACCAGACGACCGGGTGCCCCGACGCCTTCACCGCGCGCACCAGCGCCGGCAGATGCGCCTCGATCTTGTCGTGACCATAGCGCGTGATCAGCGTCATGCGGCCGGGAACATGCTGGGGGTTCAGCGTATCGAGCAGGCGCAGCAGCTCGTCGGGGTCGAGGCTGGGGCCGCATTTCATGCCGACCGGATTGCCGATGCCGCGCAGATATTCGATATGCGCCGACCCTTCGAAGCGGGTGCGATCGCCGACCCACAGCATATGGCCCGACGTGTCGTACCAGCCGCCGGTCAGGCTGTCCTGCCGGGTCAGCGCCTGCTCATAGGGAAGCAGCAGCGCCTCGTGACTGGTGTAGAAGCTCGTGCCCTTGATCTGCGGCACCGTTTCCGGCGTTACGCCGCACGCTTCCATGAAGGCGAGCGCTTCCGAAATCCGCGCGGCGGTTTCCTGATATTTCTTAGCCCAAGGGCTGCGGTCCATGAAATCATGCGTCCAGGCGTTGACCTGATGCAGATTGGCATAGCCGCCGTTCGCAAAGGCGCGCAGCAGGTTGAGCGTCGCCGCCGACTGGTTGTACGCGCGGATCATGCGCTGCGGATCGGGGGCGCGGCCTGCGGCTTCGAACGCGATGTCGTTGATGATGTCGCCGCGATAGCTCGGCAGTTCGACGCCGCCCACTTCTTCCATGTCGGCCGAGCGCGGCTTGGCGAACTGGCCTGCCATGCGGCCGACCTTCACGACCGGCATCTTCGACGCGAAGGTCAGCACCACCGCCATCTGCAGTAGGACGCGGAAGGTGTCGCGGATATTGTTCGGATGGAATTCGGCAAAGCTCTCGGCACAGTCGCCGCCCTGAAGCAGAAACGCCTTGCCTTCCGCAACGCGGCCCAGCTCGCTGGTCAGCTCGCGCGCCTCGCCGGCAAAGACGAGCGGCGGATAGCCGGCAAGCTCACGCTCGGCGGCCGCAAGCGCGGCTTCGTCGGTGTAGGTCGGCAGCTGCCGCGCTTCGTGCGAGCGCCAGCTTTGCGGTTGCCATTGGTGCGTCATATGCGGTCTTCTTACATTTTCTGCGTCAAAATCGATTCGCCGGGTGCCTTGGCGCGATTGCCCCGCCAAAGCAAGCGCGGGCGATAAAATTAGCATGATGACGCCTTTTGCGCACCTATGCTTTTCTTCATTGCAAAAAACTGTTAGTTTCTTTCGCAAATCGGGACACTTTTTCGGGTCGCGCGTCTGTCTTCGGTAATCGGTAAGATTTGGTCCCTAGCAATCTAAGCACAGGGACCGCTGTAAAACGATTGGCTATGGCGAATTGGTCTGCTGCTGCTCGCGATCATCCTCGCCAATATCGCGTTCGGCTGGCGCGACTGGCTGCGCAATCTGAGCATCCGCTTCTCGTCCGAGGAGGAGCAGCTTCGCGCCCGTCATTTCGACCGGTTGAGCGCGACGGCGGCGCGCGGGCTGATCGATCAGGGGCACTGGATTTCGGCGCGGCAGGGCGAGGTGCTGATCCGCGAAAATCAGGCGGCACCCAGCCTTTTCTATCTGAGCCAGGGCGCAGCGTCGGTGCTGCGCGACGGGGTCGAGGTCGGCGCGGTGAGCGACGGCGCGCTGATCGGCGAGGCGACCGTGCTCGACGGCGCGCAGGCGACGGGTACCGTAACGCTGTCGACCAACGCGCGGCTGTGGTTCATCCCCGCCGCGGTGCTGCGCGACTATCTTGCCGCCAATCCCGACATCGCCGCGGCGCTGCACGAAGGCTTCGCCCGGGCGCTGCGCGGAAAATTGGCAAGCGCAAACGCTCGCATTGCCGAGGCGCCGTCGCTATGACGGCGGCATGGCACTGACTCTCTATGGCATTCCGAACTGCGACACGGTGAAGAAGGCGCGGCGCTGGCTCGACGAGCATGGCGTGGCTTATGCGTTTCACGACTATCGCAAGGACGGGCTCGATCCCGCCATGCTCGATCGCTGGGTCGATGCGCTCGGCTGGGAAAAGCTGCTCAACAAGAGCGGGACGACCTTCCGCAAGCTGCCCGATGCCGACAAGGCAGAGCTTGATGCGGCGAAGGCGAAGGCACTGATGCTCGATCAGCCGGCGATGATCCGGCGCCCGCTCGTCGATGCGGACGGCGCGTATAGCGTGGGCTTCTCCGCCGATGACTGGCAACAGCGCTTTGCGGCATGAGGGCCTGGCGCACCGCGCTGGCGTTGCTCGCGCTCGCCGGCTGCGGGGCTGAACCGATGGCGGCGCAGCCGACGCTCGACGGAAAACCCGCGATTGTCATCGCGCATCGCGGCGCGTCGGGCGAACGGCCCGAACATACGCTCGCAAGCTATGAACTCGCGATCGAACAGGGCGCCGATTTCATCGAGCCCGACCTGGTTCTGACCAGCGACGGCGTGCTCGTGGCGCGGCACGAGAATGAGATTTCGGAGACGACCGACGTCGCCAACCACCCCGAATTCGCCGCGCGCAAGGCGACGAAACGGATTGACGGTCGCGAGGTGACGGGCTGGTTCACCGAGGATTTCACGCTGGCCGAACTCAAGACGCTGCGCGCGAAGGAGCGGCTGCCGCAACTGCGCTCGACCGAATTTGACGGGCGCTACCAGATCCCGACTTTTGCCGAGATCCTCGACCTGCTCGTGCGGGTCAACAAGGGGCGCGAGCATCCGGTCGGAGTCTATCCCGAAACCAAGCATCCGAGCTATTTCGCCAGCATCGGCCTGCCGCACGAAGCGCCGCTGCTCGCGATGCTGGCGCGCTATGGCTATCATGGCCGCGGCGCGCCGGTGTTCATCCAGAGTTTCGAGGTCGGCAATCTGAAAGCGATCCGGGCGAAAAGCGACCTGCCGCTGATCCAGCTCATGGACGGCGAGGGCGGTCCGGCCGACGATGCGCAGCAAAGCTACGCCGCGATGGCGACGCCCGCGGGGCTGAAGGCGATTGCCGCCTATGCCGACGGGATCGGACCCAACAAGACAATGATCATCCCGCGGACTGCGCTCGGCACGCTCGGTGATCCGACCCATCTGGTGCGCGATGCCCATGCCGCCGGGCTGAAGGTCCATCCATGGACCTTTCGCCGCGAAAATTATTTCCTGCCGCTCGGCGACAAGGGCAGCATCAACCCCGCCGGGCACGGCGACCTGGCGGACGAGATCCGCACCTATCTGAAGACCGGGATCGATGGCCTGTTCAGCGACAATTCGCGCGAAGCGGTGCCGGTGGTCCATGCAGGAGTATCGCAATGACGCAGCGTCCCGTTGGCCGGAGCGGCCTGTCGGTCCGTCCCTTCGTGCTGGGCGGCAATGTCTTCGGGATGACCGCCGATCGGGCCGCAAGTTTCGCGATCCTCGACCGTTTCGTCGAGCGCGGCGGCGGGATGATCGATACCGCCGATGTCTATTCGGCGTGGGTGCCGGGGCACAAGGGCGGCGAATCCGAAAGCATGATGGGTGCGTGGCTGAAGGATAGCGGTGCGCGCGACCAAGTGCTGATCGCAACCAAGGTCGGCATGATGCCCGGCGGGCTGAAGCCCGATCGCATCCGCGAAGCGGTGAAAGGCTCGCTCGATCGGCTCGGCGTCAATACGATCGACCTCTACTTCGCGCACAAGGACGATCCCGACGTGCCGTTGGACGAAGTGCTCGGCGCGTTCGGCGAACTGGTCGATGCGGGGACGGTGCGCGCGATCGGGGCATCCAATTATAGCGCCGAGCGTCTGGCCGAGGCGCTGCGCGTCGCCGATGCCAGGGGACTGCCGCGTTTCACCGCGATGCAGCCCGAGCTTAACCTGCTCGACCGCGATCAATATGAAGGCGCGCTGCAGCAGCTTTGCATCGCCGAAGGGCTGGGCGTCGTCACCTATTTCAGCCTCGCGTCGGGCTATTTGTCGGGCAAATATCGCAGCGCCGACGATCTCGGCAAAAGCCCGCGCGGCGCGCGCGCCAAAGCCTATCTGGAGGGCAAGGGGCCGGCGGTGCTCGCCGCGATGGACACAATCGCCGCCGAAACCGGCGCCACCCTGTCGCAGATCGCGCTCGCCTGGGTCGCGGCGCAGCCGGGCGTCACCGCCCCGATCGCGAGCGCCACCTCGGTCGCGCAACTCGACGAGATCATGGACAGCGAGACGGTCGCGCTGACCGACGCGCAATTGGCGGCGCTGAACGAAGCGGGACGCGGCACCGCATAAGGTCCGCCGCGCACGCGGCCGTTTCGGCCCGGCCGGCCCCCGGGGAGAGACGAGCCGGGCCAGCGCGGCCGCGCATCGGGTCAGCCGCTTTCCTCGTCCCATCCGAACACCTGTTCGAGCGGCTTGTCGAAGGTGCGCGCGATACGGAAGGCGACTTCGAGCGAGGGCGAATATTTGCCCTGTTCGATCGCGGCGATCGTCTGGCGGGTCACGCCGACGCGCTCACCCAGTTCGGCCTGCGTCATTTCGCCCGCGAGAAAGCGCAAGGTGCGGATGTCGTTCGAGAAAGGCAGCCTAGCCATGCCAGCCCCGGCGATAGCTGATGAGGACGACGGCGCTGTTGACCAGTTCGGCGAGAACGATTGCGAACAGGCCCGTCATCGGCCCGGACCCGCTCCGACTTCGGCGCCTGCGCGGACAGGATGATGGTGCCGACAATGACGACGGCCGCGTGGGCCAAGGCGATCGAGCCGAACAGCCACAGCATGGGGAAAACTTCGCGCCCGGCGGGATGCCCGGCGAGGATCAGCCCGAAATAGAGGCTATAGGCGGCGAGCATGGCCAAGACATTCAGCCAGGCCGATTTTTCGCGGAAATTCATGGGCAAGTCTCCGGTGTCGGCGCCGGCAAGCGGCTGTGCCGTTTCGAGGGTCGCGCGCGGCATGGGTCAATAGCCCCGGCGATAAAGATAGAGCTGGACGCCGATCCGCGTCAGTTCGGCGAGGACGACCGCCGCAAGCAGCAGGTTGAGCTGCACCGCCGGCCCCGCGTTCCAAAACAGGGCGAAGATGCTGACCCACACGCCGACGACGAGCGGATAATAGGCATAATGGGTGCCGCGATAATGGATCGAACGGTCGCGCTCGTCTTCGTTGAGGTTGGCTTCGGCCGGGGTGCGGATCGCCATCCACGCCGACGCGATCGTCATCGCGACGATGATCGCGATGGTGACAGGCAGCAGCATCCCCGCACTTGCCCAAAGGCCCGCCGGGCTGGCGGCCAGCCCCCACGGATAGGCAAGAAAATACCAGCCGAAGGCGGCGATCATCGTGCACAGCGTCACCCAGTGAATTTTTTCGCGGAACGACATTGGCGTCTCCATGTTCGGAATATGCGACTCGATGTAAATAATTTTTGACATAGAGTCAATTGAGGCGAACATCATTCCGCTTTGTGGCCTTTCGCAGCGCAACATAAGCCGCTAGACCCGCGCCCCATGTCCACGCTCCCGAAAACGCTCACCCTCGACACCTCCACCAGCCGCGCCAATCCGACGCCGCAGCCGATGAAGATCTGGTTCTGGGTCGAGACATCCAGCGCGCTGACCGGTTCGTCCAGCACGATCAGCTTGGGTTGCAGCGCAAGGGCGGCGGCGAGCCTTTGGTGATGCTGACTGCCTATACGGTGCGGCAGGCGCAGTTGCTCGACCCGCATTGCGACATGCTGCTCGTCGGCGATTCGCTGGCGCAGGTGATCTATGGTCTGCCGCACACGGTCGCGGTGACGATGGAAATGATGGCGCTGCACGGTGCCGCGGTGGTGCGCGGCAGCTATCATGCCGCGGTGATCGTCGACATGCCCTTCGGCAGCTATGAAGCGAGCCCCGAACAGGCCTTCGCCAACGCCTCGCGCCTGCTCAAGGAAACCGGCGCGGCAGCGGTGAAGGTCGAGGGCGGCAAGGTACTCGCCCCGACGATCGAGTTTCTGACGCAGCGCGGGATTCCGGTGATGGGGCATGTCGGGCTGACGCCGCAGGCGGTGAACATCCTCGGCGGCTATGGCGTGCGCGGCAAGAGCGACGAGGAAGCGCGCTCGATCGTCGAGGACGCGGTGGCGGTGGCGCAGGCCGGCGCCTTTTCGATCGTCATCGAAGGCGTGCTCGAATCGATCGCGATCGAGATCACCGGCAAGGTCGCCTGTCCGACGATCGGTATCGGTGCCTCGGCGCAATGCGACGGGCAGGTGCTCGTCACCGACGACATGCTCGGCATGTTCGAACGCGTCCCCAAATTCGTGAAGCGGTACCAGGATATGGCGGGTGTGATCGACGGCGCAGTGAAGGAATATGCCCAGCAGGTCAGGTCTCGTTCATTCCCGACCGACGATCAAATCTACAAGGGTTGACGGCGTCCCGGACGGGTGCCTGCAGGGGTCAAGTGAATCGCTTGGCCTTTTTCGGCATGACCGCTAAGGAACGGCCGGCGGACCCGAAGCGGGCATCGCTCGCGAACGAGTTATGGAGGATTGATTGGCCCTGAGCCCGACGAACAATGCGGCCTTCCTGCAGGAAGTCGACGAGGCCGTCCGCAAGGATCAGCTCAGCTCCATCATGCAGCGTTACGGCCGCTGGATCGTCGGCGCGGCGATCGCGGCGCTGCTGGCGTTCGGCGGCTATCTCTATTGGGAGCACCGTCAGACGGTGGCGCGCGGCGAAAAGGCCGAACAGCTGCTGGCCGCTTTCGACAAGGCCGCGGCGCAGCCGACGGCGGCGACCGCCGATCTCAAGACGCTGGCAGGCGAGGGCAATGCGGCCTATCGCGCCGCCGCGCTGATCGAGCAATCGAACATGAAGGCGAAGGCCGGCGACCTGAAGGGCGCCGCCGCGCTGCTCGCGCAGGTCGCGGGCGACGCCAAGCTCGACCAGTCGATGCGCGACATGGCGCTGGTTCGCCAGACCGCGCTCGAATTCGACACGATGAAGCCCGAGGCGGTGATCGCGCGGATGAAGCCGCTCGTCGATGCGACCGACCCGGTGTCGAGCTGGTTCGGCAGCGCGGCCGAACTGACCGCCGCTGCTTATTATCACCTCGGCCAATATGACAAGGCCGGCGCGCTCTATGCGCGCATCGCCAAGGCGCCCGCCACCTTCAAATCGCTGCAGTCGCGCACGGTGCAGATGGCGAGGCGGTGCCGCCCCGGGCGCAGCGGCCGCCGCCAAGAGTGAGGAAGCCAAATAAGATGCGGAAACGCCACTATGTGATTTGCGCCATGATGCTCGCGCTGCCGCTTGCGGGCTGCGGCGCGTTCAAGGGCAAGGGCGGCCCGCGTACGCCGACGGTCGGCGAGCGCGTTTCGATCCTGTCGAACGACAACAGCATCAAGGTCGACCCGACCACCGCCGCGGTCGCGGTGGTGTTGCCCGATCCGGTGCTCAATGCCGATTGGGCGCAATCGGGCGGCAATGCATCCAAGTCGATGGGGCATCCGGCGCTTGGCGCGGCGCGCACCAAGGCGTGGGAAGCGTCGATCGCGGGCAGCACCAAGAAGCAGCGGCTCGCCGCGGCGCCGGTGATTTCGAACAACCGGCTGTTCGCCGTCGACACCGATGCCGTCGTGTCGGCCTTCGCCGCCGATACCGGCGCGAAGCTGTGGAGCGTTTCGATCGGCAGCACGGGCAAGGATTTCGAAAATTCGCTGTTCGGCGGCGGCGCGTCGGTCGACGGCAATGTCGTCTATGCGACGAGCGGCGTCGGCGACGTGGCGGCGCTGAATGCCGAGGACGGCAAGCTGCTTTGGAAGGTGAAGCCGGCAGGGCCGCTGCGCGGCGCGCCGACGGTTGCCTTTGGCGGCGTTTATGTGATCACGCAGGACAACCAGATTTTCGCCCTCAACGCCGGCGACGGCGCGGTGCAGTGGCAGGCGACCGCTTCGCTCGAGCCCGGCAGCGTGTTCGGTGCGGCATCGCCCGCGGCGGGGCAGGGGACGATCGTCGCCGGTTTTTCGTCGGGCGAGGTTCAGGCCTATCGCTACGAAAACGGCCGCGACCTGTGGGAAGACGCGCTCGCGCGCACCTCGATGGCGCTGTCGGTTTCGACGCTGACCGACGTCGATGCCGACCCGGTGATCGACCGCGGCCGCGTTTTCGCGCTCGGCCAGGGCGGCCGCATGGCAAGCTATGACCTGCTCACCGGTCAGCGCATCTGGGAAATCTCGATCGCCGGTATCTCGACGCCCTATGTCGTCGGCGAATGGGTCTATGCGATGACCGACGACGGCAAGCTGCTGTGCGTCGCGCGCGGTTCGGGCAAGGTCCGCTGGATCCAGCAGCTCGCGCGCTATCGCATCGAAACCGAAAAGAAGAAGAAGGATCCGATCCGCTGGACCGGCCCGATTCTGGCCGGTGGACGCCTGATCGCGGTGAACAGCGAGGGACAACTCGTCGAATTTTCGCCGACCGACGGTTCGACGCTCGCGACCACCGAATTCAAGTCGCCCTTGTCGCAGCCGCCCGTGGTTGCGAACAACCGGCTCTATATCCTGGCGGACGACGGCACGATCACCGCCTGGCAATAACAGGGCGCGGCCGGATTGGCCCGCCGCGAAGATAGGATAGACGCATGGCGCGATCCGCGACGATCGCCATTGTCGGCCGGCCCAATGTCGGCAAATCGACGCTGTTCAACCGGCTGGTCGGCAAGCGCCTGGCGCTTGTCGATGACCAGCCGGGCGTGACGCGCGACCGGCGCGAGGGCGATGCGAAGCTGCTCGGCCTCGAATTTCTGATCGTCGATACCGCGGGGTTCGAGGATCAGGACGCGGCAACGCTGCCCGGCCGGATGCGCGTGCAAACCGAAAAGGCGGTGCGCGAGGCCGATGCGGCGCTGTTCATGATCGACGCGCGCGCAGGCGTAACCCCGCTCGACGAAGAGATTGCGCGTTGGCTGCGTAGCGAAGACACGCCGATCATCCTGTGCGCCAACAAGGCTGAAGGCAAGCAGGGCGAGGCGGGGCTGATGGAGGCCTATTCGCTCGGCTTCGAATCGCCGATTGCGCTCAGTGCCGAACATGGCGAGGGGCTGGTCGACCTGTTCGACGCGCTGCGCCCGATCGTCGAACCCTTCATGGACGCCGACGAAGAGGCGGTCGGCGAGGATGCGGACGAGGACGCGCCGCTCGGCCCGCTCAAGCTTGCGATCGTCGGGCGGCCCAATGCGGGCAAATCGACGCTCATCAACCGGATGATCGGCGAAGACCGGCTGATTACCGGTCCCGAGGCCGGGATTACGCGCGATTCGATCCGCGTCGACTGGCAATGGGAAAAGGATGGCGAGGTCCATCCGATCCAGCTTTTCGATACCGCGGGGATGCGCAAGCGCGCGAAGGTCCAGGACAAGCTGGAAAAGCTGTCGGTCGCCGACGCGCTGCACGCGGTCGATTTCGCCGAGGTCGTCGTGCTGCTTCTTGACGCCACAAAGGGGCTGGAGGCGCAGGATCTGCGGATCGCCGATCGCGTGCTGGAGGAAGGGCGCGCGCTGATCATCGCGCTCAACAAATGGGACGTCGCCGAAGACCCCTCTTCGCTGTTCAACGGCGTGCGTGCGGCGCTCGACGACGGGCTCAGCCAGATCAAGGGCGTGCCGCTGCTCAGCATTTCGGGCGCAACGGGGAAAGGGATCGACACACTCGTCCGTGTCGCCTTTGAACAGCGCGCGATCTGGACCAACCGTGTCTCGACCGCGAAGCTCAACCGCTGGTTCGAACGGGCGGTCGATGCCAATCCGCCGCCGGCGCCGGGCGGCAAGCGGATCAAGCTGCGCTACATGACGCAGGCGCGCACGCGTCCGCCGACCTTCATCATCTTCGGAAGCCGGACCGATTCCCTGCCCGCCAGCTACCAGCGCTATCTGGTCAACGGGATGCGCAAGGAACTGGGGTTCCAGGGCGTGCCGATCCGCATCAATTTCCGCAACACGCGCAACCCCTATGACGAATGACGCCGCGGGGGCATCGGCGGCGCTGACCGTCGATGCGCGCGGCATGCGCTGTCCCTGGCCGGCGCTGCGGCTCGCCCGGGCGATGCGCGTCGCGCAGGATGTCGTGCTGATCGCCGACGACCCCAACGCCGCGCGCGAAGTTGCGGCGCTTGCCGCCGAACAGGGCTGGCGGGTCGATGACGCCGGGCCGATGGGCGAAGCCGCGCGTTGGCGCGTCCGGCGCGACTGACCCGTTTCGGGGCGATTCGGCGGTGTCCGCTTTGCGCGCGTAACCTCTTTTTTACCGACTTCGGTGCATGTGCAGGACGGGACCACGGACCAGACTGAACACCGAGGGACGGAAAATTGGACGAGATCCTGGTCGATTGGAATGAATTTCGCGCGACTCGCACCCAGTTGGGGGCGGCATTCGTGCGGATTCTGGGCTATTTTCGCGAGGACGGCATCAAGTCGGTCGCCGCGATCGAAGAGGCGATGCGCGCCCGCAGCGCCGGCGGCCTCGTCATGCCCGCGCATACGCTCAAGAGCGAGGCGCGCCAGTTCGGCGCCGAACGGCTCGGCGCGCTGGCCGAAGATATCGAAATGTTCGCGCGCCACTGCGTCGAGGCGCAGGTCAGCCCGGAAGAATATCTGCCGCGCGTCGTCGAACTGCGCCCGCTGTTCGAGGAAACGCTGACCGCGCTCGAACGCGAAGCGAACCCGCTCGTCCAGCGCCGCCCGACTTTCGGCCGCGCCGTCAGCTAAGCTCTGGACCTTCGGCCAGCGTGCGCCGCATTGGTTGTCGCTGCCAGCGCGACAGGCTGCGCCACAGCCATTCGAGCGGGCCATATTCGAAACGCGCGAGCCAGGGCTTTGACCACAGCAGCATCGCCGCCCACATGGCGAAGCAGAAGAGGTAGAGCGCCGCGCGCGGTACGCTGCCGAACAGCGCCAGCCCATAGCCGTAGAAGATCGTCGTCATCACCGCCGACGTCGCGAGATAGTTGGTGAAGGCCATACGTCCGGTGGCCGCAAGCCGGGCGCGCAGCGCCGGCGACGCCGCGGTCTTGATGAGCAGCATGATGATTGCGGCCCAGCCGACCGTCATCACGAAATCGAACGGGGTCGACCAGACGAGTGCCGCCCCGAACACCGCGACGGTACCGAAACCCGCGGCTGCGCTATGCCAGGCCAGCAGCGCGAGCGGCGGCGCGGATAATAGGAAGGCCGCGATCGCCCATTTGCGATAGCGCGCGGCGTCCCATTCCCCCGTCAGCATCCGCGCCTTGAACAGCGCCATGCCGATCAGCATCAGCGCCATGCTTTCCCAAAGGAACAGCATCACCTGCGTCAGCGGTTCGAGCGCACCCGCGCCGAGCCGCATCCCCGCGATCGCGCCGTAGCTTCCCAGATAATGGGCAACATCCCTGGCATAGTCGGGCGAGTCCGGACCCATCATCGCGTTGAATTGTGCCATCTGTTCCCGCGCCTCGGCGGCCGCAGTGCCGGGCAATTGCCCCGCTTCGAGCAGCGCCATCGACAGCCACATCGATCCCATCAGCGCCATCGCGACCAGCAGGAAGCCCGCCGCCCACCAGAGCAGCGCGCGCACTGACAGACCGCGGAACAGGAAGAGCAGCAGGCCACAGACGGCATAAAGCGACAATATGTCGCCGAACCAGATGAAATAGAAATGGGCGAGGCCAAAGAGGCCGAGCCACAGCATCCGCGCATAATGCGTCGCCGCCGCGCTGCGGCCCGCCGCCTCGGCGCGCTCGATCACCAGCAGCGTGCTCGCCCCGAAGAGCATCGAGAACAGGCCGCGCATCTTCGAATCGACGAAGACGAAATTGAACGCCCATGCGGCAAGGTCCGCCCCGCCCGGCGCGCCGCCCGCGGCGGGGTTGAAATAGGCGCTCATCGGCATCGCAAAGGCGACGATGTTCATCGCCAATATGCCCATCACCGCAACGCCGCGAATCGCGTCGAGGCTTTCGTACCGGTCGGTCATGCTTTGTCCCCCACACGTCTATCGCCGAGCCCAGCGGCCGCGTCCAGCGGCTTGTCCGGCCCGCACATTCCGGCCATTCACGATATATTGACATTTGTGTCAGTAGTGACTAGATCGAGACTTCACGGCCCCAACCGCAAGAGATACGCCATGACCGCTATCCCGCTGCCGAACAGGTGTTTCACATTCTCGACGCGCTGCGCGACAATCGGTTCAAACGGTCGGTCGCGCGTTTCTTCGCGACCGCGGAAGGTCAGAAGGTCCTGGCCGATCGCCCCTATCTGCCGGCGATGCTCGACGATCATGACGCGCTGCGCAAATTGCCCGAAGGCAGCGTCGGTCGCGTCTATGTCGATTTCATGGAACGCGAAGGGCTGACCGCGCAGGGACTCGTCGATGAATCGATGAAGTTCCGCCGCACCAAGCCGCGCTTCGACGATATGGTCGAGCTTTATGGCGACCGGCTGCGCGATACGCACGACCTGTTCCATATCCTGACCGGCTATGGTCGCGACGCGCTGGGCGAACAATGCGTGCTTGCCTTCTCGTACAGCCAGACGCCGAGCTGGGGGACACTGTTCATCGCCTGGGCCGGCGCGCGCGAGATCCGCAAGGGCTTCGGCAGCCGCTACCCGATTTACGGTGCGGTCCGCGAAGGCCAGCGCATTGGCCGCGTCGCGCAGCAGATCGCCTTTCAGGATATCGAGGCGCTGCTGGCCGAACCGATCGACGCGGCGCGCCAGCGCCTGGGGATCGCCGAGCCGAAAATCTACAAGCAGGTCCACGCGATGATGCGCGCCGACGGCGTCGATCCTTATGACCTGCTCGGCACTAAAGAGGCCGCCGAGGCGGCGACGCAGCCCGAACTCGCGCAGGCGGCCTGAACGCCGCTTGCTCAGCCGCCCAATCGGGCGATCAGGGCCTGCGCCGCTGCAGGATTGTGCACCTTGGCGCCCGCGATAAAGAAGACATAAGCGTCGCGCCCGCCGGCCGCCCAAGCCTTCGCGCGCGCCGCCCAATGGTCGAGCGCCGCCTCGTCATAGCCCGTCGCGACATCGTCGCGGCTGCGCTGCAACCGCGCATAGCTGAAGTCCGCCGTCGCCTCGCCGATGCACGGGAATTCGTCGCTGTCGGCGAAGACGATCGCCATGTTGCGCTCGCGCGCCAGGTCGACGAAGGCGGGGTCGCGAAAGCTCTCGTGCCGCACCTCGAGCGCGTGGCGCAGCGGTAGCCCGTCCTGGCTTTCGGGTAGCAGGTCGAGGAAGCGCGCGAAATCATCGCGATCGAAGGTCTTGGTCGCCATGAACTGCCACAATATCGGCCCGAGCCGGTCGCCAAGGCGGGTCAGTCCCTGCGTCAGAAATTTCTCGACCGACGCCGCGCCATCGGCGAGCTGCTTGCGATTGGTGCAGAAGCGTGACGCCTTGACGCTGAATTTGAACCCGTCGGGGACCGCGGCCGCCCAATTGGCGAAACTTTCGGGCTTCTGGCTGCCATAATATGTGCCGTTGATCTCGATCGCGGTCAGATGCTGCCCGGCATAGTCGAGCTCGCGCTTTTGCGGGTGCTTCGGCGGATAGAAGGTACCGCGCCATGGTTCGTAGGTCCAGCCGCCGACGCCGATGTGGATGGTCATAGACTTCTACCTCCGTGCCAATGAGCATCGCGTCATTGCGAGCGTAGCGAAGCAATGACGGCCTAGGCAAGTGCTGCGTCGGCCCCCATCAGGTTGGGGAAGAAACCTTCATGCGCCTCGCGCAACTCGGCCAGCGTCACCGAAAAATCGCTGTCGGGCAGTTCGAATACGATGCGGTCCTTGATCGTCCGGCCGAGCGGATCGACCGGCACGTCGGCGCGGTTCGCAGCGTCGAGGAAGTCGGCGAGGCAGGTGTCGCAGACGGTGACGAGATAGAGGCCCTGATCCTCGCCGAAAAAGCTTTCGGCAATACCGAAGGGCTGTTCCTCGCTGACGAGCACGCCGATGCCTGATTTCAGGGCCATTTCGGCGAGTGCAACCGCGACGCCGCCGTCCGACACATCGTGGCAGGCGGTGATCCAGCCGGCGTTGATCGCGTGGCGGATAAAATCGCCGGTGCGCTTTTCGGCGCGCAGGTTGACCGGCGGCGGGGGGCCTTCCTCGCGGCCATGGCCGCCGCCGGTCGCCTTGCTCTCGTTATAGAGGCTGACGTTGCCCGAGACGATCGGATAGTCGAGCGCGCGGCACGCCTGGCCCATGCCGTCGAGGCAGCCGGTGATCTGCCCCATGATTTCGGGGCGCTGCGGGTTTGCGAAGTTGAGGCAATTGGTGATCGCGAGCGGGGTCGCGCCGACCGCGCTGATGTTGCGCCAGGTTTCGGCGACCGCCTGCTTGCCGCCCTCGACCGGGTCGGCATAGCAATAGCGCGGAGTGCAGTCGGTGCTCATCGCGAGCGCGCGGCTCGTGCCGTGGATGCGGACGAGCGCGGCATCGCCGCCGATCTGCACCGTGTCGCCGCCGACCTGGCTGTCATATTGTTCGTAGATCCAGCGGCGGCTGGCGATGTCGGGCGATCCCATGAGCGTCTTGAGGTCGGCCGCGACGTCGGTCGTTTCGGGGACGTCGGTCAGTTCGGGCTGCTTCGGCGTCGGAACGTGCGGGCGGTCGTAGAGCGGCGCATCGTCGGCAAGCGGGGCGAGCGGAATATCGCACACGACCTCGCCATGATGCTCCAGCACCATGCGCCCCGTATCGGTAACGGTGCCGATCACCGCGAAGTCGAGTTCCCATTTCTCGAAGATCGCTTTCGCAAAATCTTCCTTGCCGGGGCGCAGCACCATCAGCATGCGTTCCTGGCTTTCCGACAGCATCATCTCATACGCCGTCATGCCCGTTTCGCGCTGCGGCACATCGTCCATCCTGAGGTGGAGGCCGACGCCGCCCTTCGACGCCATTTCGACCGACGAGCTGGTAAGCCCCGCGGCGCCCATGTCCTGGATCGCGACGATCGCGTCCGACGCCATCAGCTCGAGGCATGCCTCGATCAGCAGCTTTTCGGTAAAGGGATCGCCGACCTGTACCGTCGGGCGCTTCTCCTCGGCATCCTCGCCGAAGTCCGCGCTCGCCATCGTCGCGCCGTGGATGCCGTCGCGGCCGGTCTTCGACCCGACATAGACGATCGGATTGCCGACGCTGCTGGCGGCCGAATAGAAGATCTTGTCCTGTTCGGCGACGCCGACGGTCATCGCGTTGACGAGGATATTGCCGTCATAGGCCGTGTGGAAATTGACCTCGCCGCCCACCGTCGGCACGCCGACGCAATTGCCATAGCCGCCGATGCCGTGAACGACGCCCGAGATGAGGTGCTTCATCTTCGGATGGTCGGGGCGGCCGAAGCGCAGCGCATTGAGATTGGCGACCGGGCGCGCGCCCATGGTGAACACGTCGCGCAGGATGCCGCCGACGCCGGTCGCCGCGCCCTGATAGGGCTCGATGTACGACGGGTGGTTATGGCTCTCCATCTTGAAGATGGCGGCAAGCTTCTTGCCGTCCGGCCCTTCGCCAATGTCAATGACGCCGGCATTCTCGCCGGGGCCACAGATCACCCACGGCGCTTCGGTGGGCAGCTTCTTCAAGTGGATGCGCGAGCTTTTATAGCTGCAATGCTCCCCAGCGCGGCAAGGACGCGCTCATATTCTTCCGGAGACAGGCCATGGTCGGCGACGATCTCGGGGGTGATGACGGAGGCGGGCGCGGTTGCTGTCTGAGTCATGGCGCGCCTTTAGCGATGTAGGCGCGAAACGAACAGACCCCATGATGCTTTTCGCACCATGGGGCCTGCGGTCGGAGAGACGTCTCAGCGCGCGGCGAGCGTCACGGCGGCTTCGCCGAGCGGTTCGACGTCGCGCAGCGAGAAATTGACCTGCTGGGTGCCGACGGTGCCGCGCACGCGGTGCGCGCCGACGCGCAGCTTGAACGGCTTGCCGCTCTTTTCCTCGACCCCGCTGATGACGCGATAGCCGTTGGTTTCGGTCACCGAATAGGCATAGACGTGACCGTCATGCTCGAAACGCTGCTGCGCCGGTTCGGCAGCCGCGGCAAAGGCGGGCGCCAGAACGGCGGCGGCGAACGTAGGAAATAGGATATTTTTCATCGCGCAAGTCCTTGTCTTGATGAACAAAACTTGCCTTTAAGCCCCTCTTTATTGTGCGTTGCAGCATGACGGCGCGCGCACGGCGCAGCAATTGCAAAAAACTTTATCGCGATTGCAAAATGGGGCGGCGTGTCAGGCGGTGCGCGGCGCGACGGTCAGCACGATCCACGCCGCTGCGCCGGCGGCGACGCCGGTTGCGACGCTGCCCCAGGCGATGTCGAGCAGCGTCACCTTGGTTGACCAGATTTTCATCGTGGCATGGTTGGTGAGGTCGTAGGTCATGTAGCAGAAGAAGCCGAACAGCGCCCCCCATTGCGCCGCGACCTGCCAACGCCCGGCCTCGATCGCGGGGGCGACCGCGAAAATCTGGATGCCGAGCATATAGAGGGCGTAGAAGATCAGCGCGGGCGCGGGCCGCCATCCGTCCATAAGCAACGTACCGATTTCGGGGCGGTAGACCGCGGGCACCATCGTGCGGAGCCACAAGGCGTCGAGCAGGCCGAAAAGGATCGCGGTGGCGACATAGCCGATCGCGTAATGGATCATGTCGAGGCCTCCTCCTGCGCCATCACGACAGCGCGGTTCGCGCCCGCCCACGCCGCAACGAGCGCAAGGACGATATAGGCGGCGAGCATCGTCAGCGGGATTTCGATCGAATAGTCGGGCGCCTTGGCGCCGAACCAGTCGACCGCCTGGACCGCCGCGAGCAAGCCGCCGAGGATCCACAATCGCCGGTTGCCGGTCGGCGCGCTGGTCCGGCGTGCATAATAGATCATCGCTGCGGCGGTCAGTCCGATCTCGAGCGGCATTTCGGTGAACGGATAGCACCCCACAGCAGCGCGCCGAGCAGGCTGTGCGTGTAGGGCATGTGATAGAGGTCCATCGGGTTCATCGCGGTGATGCCGGGAACGACGCGCATCGCCTCGACCCCCGGGATCAGCAGCGCGGCGAAGCCGATATCGACGAGTTGCGCCGCGACGAACAGCGTTCCGAGCCCCGGGGCCCTGGGCCGGGTGGCGGCGACGAGCGCCGGGGCGAAATGGCCGACGAACATGGCGGCGATGCTATCGACGAAAAGGGCGACGTCAAGCTTGACCGCAGCGCCCTTCGCGGGCCAAAGCTGGGGGATGACGGATACCCCCGATACCGCCGCCGCCGCCGATATTGCGGCGCTGTCCTTCGAAGCCGCGATGGGCGAACTCGAAACCATCGTCCGCCGCCTCGAAAGCGGCGATGTCAGCCTGGAGGAATCGGTGGCGCTGTACGAGCGCGGCCACGCCCTGCGCGCGCATTGCGAAGCGCGGCTTGCCGCGGCGCAGGCGCGCATCGAGCAGGTCGGACTCGGCGCCGACGGCCAGCCCGCCGGAACCAAGCCCTTCGGCGAAGGCTGAGGCGCGGTGGCACTGGCCGAGGGGGCGATGCAAAATTCTTCCGATCTTCTCCGCAATGCGCTCGTCGATGTGGCGGCGGGTATCGACGCGCTGTTCGATCGCCTGCTGGCGGTCCCGCAAGACCCGCGCGCGCGCCTTTATGAAGCGATGCGCCATGCTGCGATCGGCGGCGGCAAACGGCTGCGCCCGCTGCTGGTCTGCGCGGCGGCGGACCTGTTCCATGTCGACCGTCAGCTCAGCCTGCGCGTCGGCGCCGCGGTCGAGGCAATGCATGTCTATTCGCTGATCCACGATGACCTGCCGTGCATGGACGATGACGATCTGCGGCGCGGCAAGCCGACCGTGCACAAGGCATTCGACGATGCGACCGCGGTGCTGGCGGGCGATTCGCTGCATGCGCTCGCCTTCGAATGGCTGATCGATCCGGCGACGCATGCCGATCCTTTCGTGCGCAGCGAGCTTGTTCGCGAACTCGCACTGGCCGCCGGACCGGCGGGCATGGCGGGCGGGCAGATGATGGACCTGATGGCCGAAACGTCGAATTTCGACCTGCCGACGGTGACACGGCTGCAACAGCTCAAAACCGGCGCCCTCATCGGCTTTTCGGTCGAGGCGGGGGCTATCCTCGCGCGTATTCCGGCCGAAGGGCGGCGCCCGCTGCGCGGCTATGCGCGCGACATCGGCCTCGCGTTCCAGATCGCCGACGACATCATGGACGTCGAGGGCGACGAGGCGCTGGCTGGCAAGGCGCTGCACAAGGACGCGGATGCGGGCAAGGCGACCTTCGTCACGCTGATGGGGATCGACCGCGCGCGCGAACAGGCCGGGCTGCTTGTCGATCAGGCGATTGCGCATCTGGCCGGTTTCGGCGAAGAGGCGGCGCTGCTGCGCGCGATCGCGCGCTTTGTGGTGGAAAGGGACCGTTGATGCGCATTGGGGTTTATCCCGGAACCTTCGACCCGATCACGCTCGGCCATATGGACATCATCCGCCGCGGCGCGAAGCTGGTCGATCGGCTGGTGATCGGGGTGACGACCAATATCACCAAATCGCCGATGTTCGACGACGAGGAACGGCTGGCGATGGTCCGCCGCGAGGTAGAGGACATCGACGGCGACATTCGCGTCGTCGGCTTCAATTCGCTGCTGATGGACTTTGCCGAGCGCGAGGGGGCAACGGTGATCGTCCGCGGGCTGCGCGCCGTCGCCGATTTCGAATATGAATATCAGATGGCGGGGATGAACCAGCAGCTCAACAACCGCGTCGAAACCGTGTTTTTGATGGCCGACGTCAGCCTGCAGCCGATCGCGTCGCGGCTGGTCAAGGAAATCGCGATCTTCGGCGGCGACATCCACAAATTCGTTACCCCCGCCGTTCGCGATGCCGTCGTCGCGCGGATATCCGAGCGCGGACTTCGCCAGGGCGAGGGCTGATCCCGTCGCCGGCAATCCGATCATTGAGCGTTCAGCTTTTTCCCGCTAGGTCGCGCCAACGGGGCGCGAAGCAGTTTTTGATAGAGGCCTGACCCAGCATGAAGATGATTATCCGACCCATGGTCCTGACGGCGCTTGCGTTCGGGCTCGCGCTTCCCGCCATGGCGCAGGAGGCCCCTGCGACGACGGACCCCGTGGCGGCCGCCGCACCCGCAACCGAAGCGGCGCCGGCAACCGATTCCGCGACCGAAGCCGCGCCGACGATCAAGCCCGAGCAGTATCTGGGCAATCCCGAATATATGCTCAACCTCGACCTTTCGACCGGCGGCCGCGTCGTGGTGCAGCTTTATCCCGATGTCGCGCCCCATCATGTCGAGCGCGTCAAGCAGCTTGCACGGGCCGGCTTTTACGACGGCGTGAAGTTTCACCGCGTGATCGACGGCTTCATGGCGCAGACGGGCGATCCGACCGCAACCGGGCAGGGTGGATCGGAGCTTCCCGACCTCAAGGCCGAATTCAACGATACGCCGCATCTGCGCGGTACCGTGTCGATGGCGCGTGCGCAGAGCCCCGACAGCGCGAACAGCCAGTTCTTCATCATGCTGCAGCCGCGCTTCAGCCTCGACCATAATTACACCGCCTTCGGCCGCGTCGTGTCGGGCATGCAATTCGTCGATGCCGTGCACAAGGGCGAGCCGCCGGCGGTGATGTCCCGCATGGTCCAGGTGTCGGTGGCCGCCGACAACAAGCCGATGCCGCCGGCATCGATGCTGACCGAGGATCAGCCGGCAAAGCCCGCCACGGACATCACGGCCGATCAGCTCAACGCGCCGATCCAGCGCTGACCCTGCCGCACGCGCGATCCCGATAATGCGCGTCGACGCCTTCGATTTCGATCTGCCGCCCGAGCGCATTGCGCTCCGTCCGGCGCGCCCGCGCGATGCGGCGCGGATGCTTGTCGTGGCGGGCAGCGCGATGACCGATGCCGGGGTGCGCGACCTGCCGCAATGGCTGCGGCCGGGCGACTGTCTGGTCTTCAACGATACGCGCGTCATCCCCGCCCAGCTCGAAGGGCGACGCGGCGACGCGCGTATCGGCGCCACGCTCCACAAGCGGATCGACCTGCGCCGCTGGCAGGCGTTCGTGCGCAACGCCAAGCGGCTGCGGATCGGCGAGACGGTCGATTTCGGCGCAGGCGTCAGCGCGCTCGCCGAGGACCGGCTGGCCGACGGCAGTTTCATCCTCTTCTTCCCCGGCGACGAGTCGGTCGAGCTGCTGCTCGAACGCGCGGGCACAATGCCGCTGCCGCCCTATATCGCGGGCAAGCGCGCGACCGACGATGCCGACCGCAGCGATTATCAGACGATGTTCGCGCAAAAGGACGGCGCCGTCGCCGCGCCGACTGCGGCCTTGCACTTCACGCCCGATCTGCTCGCGGCGCTCGGCGCGGCGGAGATCGAGAGCGAGACGCTGACGCTGCACGTCGGCGCGGGCACCTTTCTGCCGGTGAAGGCCGATGACACCGAAGATCATATCATGCACGCCGAATGGGGCGTGATCGATGCCGCGACCGCCGAGCGGCTCAATGCGGTGCGCGCCCGCGGCAACCGGGTCATAGCGGTCGGCACCACCAGCCTGCGCCTGCTCGAAAGCGCGGCGGGCGAGGAGGGGGTGATCCGGCCCTTCGAAGGCGACACGGCGATCTTCATCACCCCCGGCTACCGCTTCCGCGCGATCGACGGACTGATGACCAACTTCCACCTGCCGCGATCGACGTTGTTCATGTTGGTCAGTGCGCTGATGGGATTGGAGACGATGCAGGCGGCCTATGCGCACGCGATCGCCGGAGAATACCGTTTCTACAGCTATGGCGATTCGAGTTTGCTCCTTCCCTGAATGGGACAATTTTCCGTGGCCGGGACGCGGATATTTACATTATCGCAAGGCATTGGCCCCAAATATCTCCGCGGGTTGGGACCAGCACGAGTGTCGTTGTAATCATGCCATTTCGCGGTGACGGGGAACATGTCGATGGGGGCGCTGCGACGGGTGGTCGCGGCTTGCTCGGCAAGTTCGGCGCGCGCTCGGCGCGTTCGGGCGGTGAAGCGATGCCCAATCTGCACACCCGCGAAGCGCTGCTGCTGCTCCAGAATTACGAGGAAAGCGGCCGCGGCTGGTTCTGGTCGACCGATACCAAGGGCCGGCTGACCTATATCACCGATGCCGTCGCGCGCCTGATGGGGCGGTCGAGCGGCGAACTGCTCGGCACGCCGCTCACCGACCTGTTCCTGCCGCCCGAAAGCCATGGCGAACGGCAGCGCACCCTGCCGTTCCTGCTGACGCGCCAGTCCAAATTCGACGATCTCCCGCTGCGCAGCGCCTTTGAGGGCGACGATCGCTGGTGGGCGATTTCGGGGCGGCCGCACCATGACGACCGCGGCAATTTCTGCGGCTATCGCGGCAGCGGCACCGACATCACCGCGCAGCGCCGATCGGCCGAAGATGCCTCGCGGCTGGCGCTCTATGATTCGCTGACCGGGCTCGCCAACCGTTTTCACATTTCCAAAAAGCTCGACACGACGCTCGCGGCCTTTTCGCAGCAGCAGCGGAGTTGCGCGATCATGCTGCTCGACCTCGACCGCTTCAAGCAGGTAAACGACACGCTCGGCCATCCGGCGGGCGATGCGCTGCTCAAGCAGGTTGCCGAGCGGTTGCTCAAGATCGTCGGCGACAAGGAGATGGTCAGCCGCCTGGGCGGCGACGAATTCCAGATCATCCTGCCCGATATCGAGGATCGCGGACGCCTCGGCGATATGGCCGCCGACATCATCGGCAGCCTGTCGCAACCCTATTCGGTCGAAGGCAGCCGCTGCATCATCGGCGCGTCGATCGGGGTCGCGATCGCGCCCTTCGACGGGCAGTCGAGCGAGGATCTGGTCCGCAACGCCGACCTTGCCCTTTATGCCGCAAAGGGCAATGGACGCGGCCGGTTCCGCTTCTATTCGAGCGACCTGCATCAATCGGCCGAGGATCGCCGCGCGCTGGAGGAAGACCTGCGCGACGCGCTGGCGCGCGGGCAGATGGAATTGACCTATCAGCCGGTCGTCAACGCCAAGAGCAATATGGTGACCGGCGTCGAGGCGCTGCTGCGCTGGAACCATCCCGACCGCGGCCCGATCTCGCCCGCGCTGTTCATCCCGATCGCCGAGGAGGCCAATCTGATCTGGCCGCTCGGCGAATGGGTGCTGCGCAAGGCGTGCGAGGATGCCGCGCGCTGGCCGGGCGACCTGCGCGTCGCGGTCAATGTGTCGGCGATCCAGTTCGCCAACGGCGACCTGCCCAAGATCATCACCAGCGCGCTGTCCAACGCCGGACTGCCTGCCGACCGCCTCGAACTCGAAATTACCGAGAGTGTATTCCTCGCCGATTCGAGCGAAACGGCACGGATGTTCACGGCGCTGAAGGCGCTCGGCGTGCGGCTGGCGCTCGACGATTTCGGCACTGGCTATTCGTCGCTCGGCTATCTGCAATCGGCGCCCTTCGACAAGATCAAGATCGACCAGAGCTTCGTGCGCGGTGCGACGGTGAAGGGATCGCGCAATGCGGCGATCATCGCGGCGATCGTCGCGCTCGCCGAAGCGCTCGACATGGAAACGACGGCGGAAGGCATCGAATCGCTCGATCAGCTCGACCTGATCCGGAAACTCAACGTCAGTCACGTCCAGGGTTATGTCTACAGCAAGCCGGTCGCGAACGCCGAACTGGTCGAGCATACCGAAGGCGGCGCGTGGACGATCAAGCCGTCGGGCCCGGCGCGCCAGCGCAACGACCGCTTCCAGATGTTCCGCAAGGTGCATGCGATTCACGACAATCATCGCTACGCGGTGGTGATCCGCAACCTGTCGCGCACCGGCGCCTTCATCGAGGGAATTCTGGATGTCCCGGTCGGGACGCAATTCGTGATCGACTTCGGCGAAGGCCAGCTCGCGACGGCGACGGTTCGGCGCTCGATCAATCATCAGCAGGGCATCGAATTCGAACAATCGATGGTCAGCGACGGCAACGGCGGGCTCTGCACCCGCCACCGCGTCTCCCCCTATCTGATCGCGGCGGCGAGCCAGCAGGCGGCGAATACGCTCGTCCTGCCGGCGTTCAGCACCTCGAGCGACTGGAAGGCCGCCTGAACCGGGAACCGCGCCGCGCGTCGGTCGTTCTATCTCCGATCCCATTCACGGAACGGAGACCATCATGGCTGAGACGAAGATTTTCGCGCGGCTGAAGGCCGACCACGACCGCCACCGCGACCTGCTGGCGCGCATCGACGAAACCCACGGCGACAGCGACGAGCGCCGCACTCTGTTCGAGGCGTTCCGCGTCGAAGTGACCGCGCATGCGGCGTCCGAGGAAATGTCGCTCTATGCGACGATGCTCGCCAAGCCTGAACTGCGCGACGATGCGCAGCACAGCGTTTCGGAGCATAAGGAGATCGAGGATTTCCTGACCGAGCTTTACGAGATGGATTTTGCCTCGACCGGCTGGCTCACCCGCTTTCGCACGATGAAGGACCGCTATCTTCATCATATCGACGAGGAAGAGGAAGAGATGTTCCCCGCCGCCGAGAAGGATCTTTCGGAGGCGAAGAAGAAGGAATTGCTCGCCATCTTCGAAAAGGAAAAGCCGAAGGAAAAGGCCAAGGCCGCCGAGGAAGAGCCGTCGAGCGAGCACGAGCGCGCCTAGGCGGGGGTCGCTGTTTGCTGGACAGCGTTGCGGCGTCCTTGGCGCTCTGACCTCGACTTTCGGCGCCGTCCCCGTCATAGGCGCGCGCCATGACCGACAGATTCGCTTTTCAGGTCGCCGCGACCGACGGCGCCGCGCGTACCGGCGTGATCCGGATGCAGCGCGGCGATATCCGCACCCCCGCCTTCATGCCGGTGGGGACCGCCGCGACGGTGAAGGCGATGCGCCCCGCCGAAGTGCGCGCGACGGGCGCCGATATCATTCTTGGCAACACCTATCATCTGATGCTGCGTCCCGGCGCCGAGCGCATGGCGCGCCTCGGCGGGCTGCACGATTTCATGAGCTGGGACCGGCCGATCCTGACCGACAGCGGCGGCTATCAGGTGATGAGCCTCTCGGCGCTGACCAAGCAGAGCGAAGAGGGCGTGGCGTTCAAGAGCCACCTCGACGGGTCGCGGCACATGCTGACTCCCGAACGATCGATGGAAATCCAGCGGCTGCTCGGCAGCGATATCGTCATGGCGTTCGACGAATGCCCGCCGAACGGCGTCGATGCCAAGCGTGCCGAAGCGAGCATGGAGCGGTCGATGCGCTGGGCGGCGCGCAGCCGCGCGGGCTTCGACGCGGGTGAGGCGCATGCCGCGCGGTCGGCGCTTTTCGGCATCCGGTGAGGGGCAGGAGGCGATGTTCGGGGTGCTCGATTTCGCGCCCGGTCAGCTTCCGGCGGACAAGCCGCGCTATCTGATGGGGGTGGGCAAGCCCGACGATCTGGTCGGTGCGGTCGCGCGCGGGGTCGACATGTTCGATTGCGTGCTACCCACCCGCTCGGGCCGCAACGGGCAAGCCTTCACCTGGGACGGGCCGCTCAATATTCGCAATGCCAAATATGCCGAGGATCTGGGGCCGCTCGATGCGTCGTGCGACTGCCCCGTCTGCACGACCTGGTCGCGCGCCTATCTCCACCACCTTGTCCGGTCGGGCGAGATGCTGGGCGCCATGCTGATGACGCAGCATAATCTGCATTTCTATCAGGGGTTGATGCAGGCGATGCGCGATGCGATTGCCTCGGGCCGTTTCGCCGCCTTCCAGAGCGACTTCGCGGCGCGATACCGCCGCTGAAAAATCAGTCGAGCTTGTTCAGAAGGTCGAGCATGGATTGCGGGATCGTTTCGTCGATCGCCGACTCATAGGCGCGCCGAAGCGCAAGATTGACATCCTGCGCCTTTCTGGGGAGCTTTTTCTCGGCGTCTTTCCCGGCGGCCTTTTCGGGCGACGAGCCGGCCTTAGACGTCATTATCGTTGCTTCCTTGCGACATGGGCCCCGTTGCTAACCGCGCCTTCACCAAACTGCAATGGCGCGTTTGTTCCTTTCCTATGAAACCAATTTGCGGCTAAATCGTTCCCATCAGGTGAAATTATGTCGGGGGCGCGCGCATTTCCTTGCCGGACCCTCGATATTCTGCGGGTTTTCAAGCGGGTTCATCGTCCGCATGTGGAGGTAATATATGTCCTTGGGTCAGGCGATCGCGCCGCATCTTCCCTATCTGCGGCGCTATGGCCGCGCGATTTCCGGAAGCCAGCCGGCGGGCGATGCGCTGGTCGCACGCTTGCTCGAAACGCTGGTGGCCAACCCGGCCGCGGTCGATGTCGATCATGATTTGCGCGTCCAGCTCTATCGCATGGTCCACGACAATTTCGGCCTCGTCGCCGAGCAGGCGGCCGCGAACGACGATGGCGCCTCGCCCGAAATCGCGATCGCCGACGCGCGGCTCCGCCGTGTCCCCTCGCTCGCGCGCCAGGCGCTGCTGCTCACCGCGGTCGAAGGCTTCGATGCCGAGGATACGGGGCGGATCATCGGCCGCGACACCGATGCGGTGAACGCCCTGATTGCAGAGGCGACCGAAGAGATCGAGCGCCAGACGCGCGCGCGCATCCTGATC
>LULO01000266.1_pt1 | contig 36723 bp, 43 predicted proteins | sample 728121 | NCBI WGS metagenome assembly LULO01 (sample SAMN03860287, study PRJNA289734) | marine metagenome | biome: seawater column; feature: ocean; material: water; isolation source: Red Sea water column Station 149 - depth 50m | place: Saudi Arabia: Red Sea | collected 2011-10-15 | depth 50 m | reverse complement strand
TGGTGCCGGTCAGGAAGGCGTTGCCCCAGCTGAAGAAGGCGTTGCCTTCGGGTCCGAAAGCGGTCGAATAGCCCCACATTACCCAGATCAGCATCGCGAGCGCGGTCAGGTCGGCGCCGGCATCCTGGCTGATCCATTCGCGCACCAGCGACAGCCCGGTTTCGGTCCCCTGCGGCGCCTGTTCGCCGGTCAGCGCCTCGCGCAGCATCAGTTCAAGCGCGCTCGATATCGGGACTTCGCCGCGATCCTGCGCGCGGCTGATCGGGTCGCTGCGCATTCGCATCGCCAGGCTGGCCCGCAGATTGGCGCGCATTCCGGCCATGTTGCGGGCGCCCAGCGCCTCGACCCGCGCGCGTTCCATCGCATCGAAGGCCGCGGCGGCGAGCGGCTCGACCGGGCGTGCCGCGGCGTGCACCGTGTCGCTGTGATGCTTCATGCGCAGCGCATAACCGTCGGCGAAGCCGCGCGCTTCGGCCACCTGATCGGCGGGCAGGGTACGCGACGGGGTTGGCACCTTGATCTGCTTGCCGATCTGTACCGGCGCGTCGGCGGTGAAACCTACCTCGACCTCGGCATCGCGCGTCACGGCGCGCGCCACGCTCGACAGCGCGGTCTTGAAATCGTCGAGGGGAGACTGGCCGGACATCGAATCGGCTCTAACGGGCTTTCACCGGCGAAGGAAGAGTATCCCCGCTAATCCTTTTCACCATCGGGAATGCGGTTGCAGGTCGCCTCGTCGAGCCGGCTCGGCATCTGCGGATCGGGGGCGAGGCGAAAGACATGGGCCAGATGCGTGGGCGTGCGTTCGGGCCGGCTGCGCTTGCCGCGGATCATGTCGACAAAATCCATGCAGGCGAGCGCGCTGCGCAGGAAATCGCTGTGCCCCGTCGATCCACGCGAAATGTCGGTGGTGTCGACGATCGTCAGGCCCGGAATGGCGGCGGCATAGCAGCGTTCGGGCAGGCCCTTCGCCCGCAGATCGGCGGCCTCGAACGGATCGAAGCAATAGGGCGAGCCGAGCCGCGGATAACCGTGCAGCGCGCGCGACGCCGCCAGCGCCTTGTCGCTGCGCGACACATAGGCGGTGATGCGTCGGTCGCGCGCGACCCGCGCGGTGGCGAGCACGTCGTTCGCAATGTCGCGCTCGAACGTCTCGCGGTCGAAATCGGGCGAGGCGAGGATGATGTTGGAAATGTTGCTGCTGTCCGCGCTCGGCGCCGTCCGGTCGACATAGGCGATTGCGGGTATCACCAGCCGCGCGCCGAGCGAGTGCGAAACGACGACGATTTCCTTTACCCACGGACGCTGCTCAGCAGCTTGCCCTGCGACGGCCAGCTATATTCGACGATGGGCCCGTCGAAACCGGTCATCCGCGCGATCTGCGCCGCATCCTTCGACGTCGTTTCGAACGTCTCGCGATAGCCATGGACATAGAGGAGGACGCGGCCCTGACGGCGATCGGTTTCGGCCTGCAGACCCGCCCACCAGTCGCCTGCCTCCTGAAACGCAAGCGGGGTCAGGAAGCGCGTCTTGCCGTCGACCTTCCTGTCGTGCGGCGCTGCAAAGCGGCCATAGCGGATGCGGTCGCCGCGATGGTTGGTCAGCCGGATGTCGGGCGTCCGGCAATCGGGAAGGCGGCTCGTGACGAAGAAGAGCGGGAGCGCCGCAGTGTCGACCTCCGCCCCGGCCTGCGCGGTGCAACGTGCGTCGGCGACATAGGCCGAATGCGGAACCTTGCCATAATCGACCGCGGTCGCGCACCCTGCAAGCGGGAGGGCGAGAGCGAAAGCGAGCAAGCGCTTGGGGGGACGGGGCATGCGCGGGAATCGCCGGATCATGGCGGCGACGCTGGCAGAGCGCGGGGGGCTTTGGAAGTGCGAAGTGCGGCTTCAGGCTGTATTGATGAATTAATACACGTTGGTATAGTGGCTCCACTGCGCGCGGTCGGCCGTGCAGCGACAGGGAAGGAAAATGATGTTCGCACTTGCCGCGTTGATGCTCGCCGCAACCGCCGTGCCCGCGGCTCCCGCCTATGAGCCGAGCTTCGACCCCAGCCGGCTCAAGCAGACTGTCGCGGGAGAGACCGGGCAGGCGCTCGTGCTCGGGTCGCCGCATCTGTCTGGCTTTCCCAAGGATTTCGATGCCAAGGCCCTCGACCCGCTGCTGGCCAGGCTCGCCGCGTGGCAGCCGCAGATCGTCACCATCGAAGGGCTCTCGGGACCCGATTGCCAGATGCTGCTGCGCTACAAGCCGATCTATCCCGGCGTGTATGACGATTATTGCTGGAGCCCCGAACCCGCGCGCGCGGCGACGGGGCTCGACGTTCCGGCTGCTACGGTCGAGGCGGAGCGGCTCCTCGCCGACTGGCCCGCCGAGCCCACCGCGGCGCAGCGCCGGCATCTCGCCGCGGTTTTCCTGGCGGGCGGCGAGCAGGCATCGGCGCTGGTCCAATGGTTGCGCTTGCCTGCGACCGAACGGCGCGCGGGCGATGGGCTCGATGCGGTGCTGGTCGAGCGGCTGACGATGCTGACAACACGCCGCAACGAAAATTTCCTGATCGGCGCGGCGCTGGCCGCGCGGCTGGGGCTTGAGCGTGTCTATTCGGTCGACGATCACAGCGCCGATGCGGCGACCAATCGCGTCTCGGGTGAAGCGGGTTATGGCGAAGCGATCCAGCGCGCTTGGGACAATCCGGTGACCGCGAAACGCAGCGCTATCGATGCCGACCTCCGAAAGCGGCTCGACGGTGACGGCGTGCTCGCCCTCTATCGCGCCTACAACAGCCCGGAGGCGATGCGGATGGCGTTCGACAGCGATTTCGGCGCCGCGCTCGCCGAACCCTCGCCGCAGCATTACGGCCGCTACTACACCGGCTGGTGGGAAACGCGGAACCTGCGCATGGTCGCCAATATCCGCGCGGCGATGGCGGCGCAGCCCGGTGCGCGAGCGCTCGTCATCGTCGGCGCGTCGCACAAGGGCTATTTCGAAGCCTATCTGAACATGATGCACGATATCCGGCTCGTCGATGCCGAGGCGGTGCTGCGCTGAATGCGAAGGGAAGGGCGCGGCGCGCGCTCTCGCCTTATTTGCCGACCACGCCTTCGGGCAGGTCTTCGCCGAACACGCGCTGATAATATTCGGCGACGATCATCCGCTCGGCCTCGTCGCACTTGTTGAGGAACGACAGGCGGAAGGCGAAGCCCAGGCTGTGGAAGATCGCCGCATTCTGCGCCCAGCTGATGACGGTACGCGGCGACATGACGGTCGAGATATCGCCGTTGACGAAGCCCTGACGCGTCAGATCCGCAACCTTCACCATGTTGGCGACGGTGGCATCGTCGGTGCCCGGCACCTTCTTCAGGATGATCTCGCTCTCGGTCGCCGCGGGCAGATAGTTCAGCGTCACGACGATGTTCCAGCGGTCCATCTGGCCCTGGTTGATCTGCTGCGTGCCGTGATAGAGCCCGCTCGTGTCGCCCAGCCCGACGGTGTTCGCGGTGGCGAACAGGCGGAAGTGCGGGTTCGGGCGGATGACGCGGTTCTGATCGAGCAGCGTCAGCTTGCCTTCGGCCTCCAGCACGCGCTGGATCACGAACATCACGTCGGGCCGCCCCGCGTCATATTCGTCGAAGACGAGCGCGGTCGGCGTCTGCAGCGCCCAGGGAAGCAGGCCTTCGCGGAATTCGGTCACCTGCTTGCCGTCGCGCAGCACGATCGCATCGCGCCCGACAAGGTCGAGGCGGCTGATATGCGCGTCGAGGTTGATACGGATGCACGGCCATTTCAGCCGCGCCGCCACCTGTTCGATATGCGTCGATTTGCCGGTGCCGTGATAGCCCTGCACCATGACGCGGCGGTTATATTTGAAGCCCGCGAGGATCGCGAGCGTGGTGTCGCCGTCGAAGACATAGGAGGGGTCGAGGTCGGGAACCCGCTCGTCGGATTCGCTGAACGCCGGCACCTTCATGTCGATGTCGACCCCGAACAGCTCGCGCGCATCGACCTCGGTATCGGGCGCTGCCAGCAGCGTCGAACCATGATGGTCGGGAAGGCTGTTCGGAATATCGGTCATGTCGCAAGGTCCAGCAAAACGCATCGGGAGAGAGTCGCCGGACGGGCCGACGCTTCGGCTAGCGCGGTATCGCGATGGGTTGCCCCTTGCAACGCCTTATTCAGAACAGATCAAGCGCCTTCATCACCGCCGACTGGTCGTAATAGGGGCGCTCGCAGACGATCCGGTCGCTGCCTGGTGCGAATTCGAAACTCGCTGCCATACGGATACGAAAGGCCTTGCCCGTCGGCTCGACGGTACGCAGCCCCAGCTTCAGCGGGCCGAGGTGCGTGCCCGTCAGCCAGAATTCGACGAGCACGGTGTCGGTCGCCGCGTCGGCGGCGATCGCGATGATCTCGTTCGCCTGATCGGGGAAGGGTTCGCGCGACGCGGCGAAATAGGATCGCACCGCGGCCTCGCCGTCAAAGACGGTGCCGGGGCCGAGCAGTTCGTAACGTGGATGATCGAATGTCGCGATCACCCCGTCCCAGTCGTGCGTGATCTCCAGCGCCATATGGCGTTTCACCGTTTCGATCCGCGCCGCGTCGAGTTCGCTCATCCGTTCCTCTCCTATGCAAATGGCCTGGTCTTGCGCAGCAATTGATAGGCCGCGACGACTTCGCCCAGCCGCACCTCATGGCTGCGGTCGCCGCCGTTGCGGTCGGGGTGATATTTGCGCACCAGCTCGCTGTAGCGGCGGCGCAGCGCGGCGCGGTCGGCATCGGTGGCGAGCCCCATCAGCTGCAGCGCGCGATGCTCCTCGCGGGTGAAACGCGGGTCGGCGGCTTCGCGCCGCGCCTCGTCCATGCGCTGGCGAAAGCGCGCGCCGAGCGCATCCATCGGATCCTTGAAATCGGCCCAGCGCGGCGGCAGGTCGGCGCTGCCGGCAGCGCGAAAGGTGCGGCTTTCGGTCTCCCAACCCGCGGTCGGCGACTGCGCGGCCATGATCTGGTCGGCGTTCATGCCCTCGAAATAATTATAGCCCGCGTTGAATTCGCGAACATGGTCGAGGCACAGCCAGCGATAGGGCGGCGGTCCGTCGGGCGAGCGATGCGGCGACGCGGGGGCGCGAAATTCGCCGGGCTCTTGGCAGCCGGGAACGGCGCAAGGGGCCTCACGCGGAACGCGGCCGTGGAATCGGGGGGAGCGGGGGCTTGTCATGCTGGGTATCTGCTCCCAACATGGGGGCATGACGCAAAAAGGTCCAGCCCAACGCGAAATGGAAACGCTGCTCGCCGCGGCTTTCCCCGACGCCGATTTCACCCTGAATAACGACAGCGCCCAGCATCACGGCCACGCCGGCGATGACGGCAGCGGCGAATCGCATTTTACCGTCGTGATCGAAGCGCCCGCCTTCGGTGAACAAGGCGCTCGGCGACCTGCCGGGCAATCGCGTTCACGCGCTGGCGATCCGCGCGCTCGCGCCGGGCGAATAGGCCGTGCCGACTTGGCCCTGGAGAAAACCGCGTCCGGGCGTCGATAATTATGGGCGCAGCCCCCTATGGTATCAAGCCGCTGAAGGGGACGTTGCGGCGATACAAAAGAGCTTGAAAGCGGGGGCGGATGCGACCGCTGCAGACAAGGACGGATTTTCTGCGCTTCATGTCGCGGCCGAATATGGGCATGGCGCAGCGATAAAGATGCTCATCGCGGCGGGCGCCGATGTGAACTGCATCGATCGACAGGGCAATGGCCCACTCTGGGTGGCTAGCCGGTGCGCCAACGCCCCGGGCTATGATTTGGGCATCGTGGCGGCGTTGATCGAGGCTGGCGCCGACATGAATCACCGGAACCACGTCGACAAGGCGCCGCCGGGCTGGGCAATGAAAGAGGATTTGCAGGCGATCTTTCGCAGGGCAGGCTATACTGGAGACTTCGAACCATGACGATCGACAAGGTCAACCTTGCCGCCGCCTTTGCGAGCTTCCACGATCACTGGAACCCGCGGATCGCGGGCGACATCAATGATTTTCAGGTCAAGCTGGCGAAATTCGAAGGCAAGTTCGACTGGCATCACCATGAAACGGAAGATGAATTGTTCCTGGTGGTGCAGGGCCGGATGAAGATGGGCCTGCGCAGCGGCGATGTGATCGTCGGTCCGGGCGAATTCATCATCGTGCCGCACGGAACCGAACATTGTCCCGAGGCGCTGGACGGCGAGTGCCATGTGCTGCTGCTCGAACCGGGATCGACGCGCAACACCGGCACGGTCGAAACCGACAAGACGCGCCACAGGCTGGAAAGGATTGGCTGATGTTCACGGTCATTACCCCCTCGACCCATGATATCGGGGCCTTCGATGTGCGGCGTACGCTGCCGAACAAGGAGCGGACGATGGTCGGCCCCTTCATCTTCGTCGATCAGTTCGGACCGGCGCATTTCGACATCGGGCAGGGGATGGACGTGCGCCCGCATCCGCACATCAACCTCGCCACCGTCACCTATTTGTTCGAAGGCGCGATCGACCATCGCGACAGTCTTGGCACCTGGGCGACGATCCGGCCGGGCGCGGGCAATCTGATGACCGCTGGGCGCGGCATCGTCCATTCGGAGCGCCCCCCCGCGGCCGAACGCGCGACCGGATCGCCGATCTCGGGCATGCAGACGTGGCTGGCGCTGCCCGACGGCAAAGAAGAGATCGACCCGGCGTTCGAACATGTCGCCAAGGAAGATCTGCCGCTGATCGAGGACGGCAAGGTGTCGGCACGCGTCATCATGGGGACGCTGTGGGGCGCGACATCACCGATCACCCAGCATGCCGCGACCATCTATGCCGATATATTGATGGCGGCAGGGGCAAGCCTGCCGATCGAAGCGGAGGCCGACGAGCGCGCGGTGCTGGTCGCGATGGGCGATGCGACCCTCGATGGCGAAGCGCTCGACCGTTACAGCCTCTATATATTGAAGCCGGGGCAGGCGATGACGCTGCGCGCCGCCACCGACGCACGCGTGATGCTGCTCGGCGGCGAAGCCTTCCGCACCCCGCGGCACCTGTGGTGGAATTTCGTCAGCTCGTCGCGCGACCGGATCAATCAGGCGAAGCACGACTGGAAGGATGGCAATTTCCCGCTGGTCGCGGGCGACAGCGAAGAATTCATTCCGCTGCCCGATGCGCCCAAGACGCCGGGCTATCCGTGATGAGGCGCTAGCGTGCAGGGCCTACCTTTCGCGAGTCGCGCCGAACAACTTTCTTCACCGTCATCCCGGACTTGATCCGGGATCCATTGTTCCGATGCTGCGCGAATGGATCCCGGATCAAGTCCGGGATGACGAAAGGCGAATAGGCTCGCCTACCACATTCCGTTTACCCTTCGACAAGCTCAGGGTGAGCGGGTGGGGAAGTGGCAATGTCCGCTTTCGATCCCAAAGGCGCCGTCAGGACAGCCGTTCCGATATCTTCGCAAACAGCCAGTCCGCATCGTCGCCGGCGAAGCTGTGCGATACGCTGTCGAGATGCTCGACCGGGATGTTTGCGGGCCGGCAATGCGCGATGAATGCCTGCGCGGTGCGGTCGCCGGTCGCGAGCAGGATCGTCGCGGGGCAAGCCAGCGCGGTCATCGCCGCGTCGAGGCGCGCGGCGAGGCTGTCGGGTGCGGCGGCTTGCGGCGTCCGTTTCAACGCCGACAGGCCGCGGACCAGTTTGCCGATATCGATCTCGCCCTTCAGCATCACAATTGCCGAAGGCGACGATGCGGGTGACGTGCGGCGCCGCCGTGCGGAACGCGGCGATCGCGGCGGCGATGTCGGCGCCGCTGTGCGTATAGCCGCCATTCTCGCCCTCGCTGTCGCCGATCCCGCGGCGGTCGAAGCGAAAGACCGGATGGCCCGCCGCCGCGATCCGCTGTGCCAGCATTGCCATGCCGCGATGCGCGCCGCTTCGGATCTCGTTGCCGCCCGACACGATCAGCAGCCCGGTCGTTCCCGGCGCGTCGTCTAGGCTCGCGGCGAGCGCCGCGCCTTCGCAGAGGAAGCTCAGCTGATGCCGCATGTCCGGCTCCATGCGGCGATATCGGCGGCCATCGCCTCAGCCATGGCGGCGTCTTCGCCCGGTTCGGCGCGCAGCCACAGCGGCGTACCGCCAATCGCTTCGTCGCCGCTGCCCAGCGCCACAGTGCGCAGCGGCGTGACCGCCTGCGGCTTGCTCGTCGCGAGGGACGCGATCATCGCCGGTGACAGACAATTGTCTAGGCTCGCGGCGAGCGCCGCGCCTTCGCAGAGGAAGCTCAGCTGATGCCGCATGTCCGGCTCCATGCGGCGGCCCCGGCCTGATGGTCGATCAGCGCACCGCCGCGCAGCGCGGCGATGACGATCGGCCCCTCTATTTCACCGGCCGTCTCGGCAAAGGCGCTCTGCCACCGGTTCAAATCGACATCGGCGAGCGCGACGGGGCTTTCATTCTGGCCCGGCAGGTCGGGAAGCACGGCGGCGAAACCTTGCGCGGCCAAGGCGCGCATCGCGCGTACGATAGTGCGGCGGGTGCGGTTCGCTTCCTCGAACAAGGGGGCCGCGAACAGGATCGTCGCGCGCGGCGTGCCGACGGGCGCGATGCGAAGTCTATGCTCGTCCATTCGCCCCTCGCATGCCGGTCAGCCCTGAACCTTGCGTTCGGCGAAGCGCAGCAGATTGCCATAGGTTTCGAAGATTTCGCCGTCGACGTCGTCATCGTCGATCAGGATGCCGAGACGGCCGCCGCGCGTTCGTCGCCGAGGCCGAGGACATCGGCGAGCAGGGCGCGAAGGGTGGCATCGACTTTATGGGCGTCGGTCATGGGTCTTTCCTGAGCAGCGAACGGGCAAAGGCCTTCAATGCCGGTCCCCATGCCGCGATGCGCCCGCGATTGAAACCCTCCAATCGCCACAAGGGCTCGTGCCGGTTCATCCAGTCGCGCTTGTAAGCGTCGTTGCCGGTGCCGAAATCGATGCGGCGCACGCCATCGACCGTGATGACATGGCGGAACAGAGCCGCCGAAAGCAGGGTGCCGGGCGATGCCTTCAGACTGTCCTCGACATGCGCGAGCTTGTGGATGAAGGCGGTGCCGTCTTCCACCGTCCAATATTGCGCCGCCACCGCTGCGCCGTCGATCCGCGCCAGCCCCAAGCGAAAGGTGCCGCGCGCGCTTTCTTCTTCGGCAAAGGCGCGGAGCAGGGCGGGGTCGCCCTCTTCGGGCTTCCAGCTCGCGGCGTAGATATGCTCATAGGCCGCCCAGGCATCGGGGTCGAATGCGGTCAGAATCTCGATCGCGACAATATTCTTTTTCGCCTTGCGCTGGACCGTGCTGCGCAGCGCGCCGGGTCGGGTGGCCCACCAGCCGTCATGGTCGAGCCCCGTCAGGTCGAGCCAGTGGCGATCGCCCGCCGGCACCGCGCGCACCCACCAGCCGGCGGCGCGCATCGCGGTTGCGATGCTGTCCTTTTCGGCATCGGGCACGGGATAGAGCGTCAGGCGTGCGGCCTCGGCGCGGGCGCGTGCGAACAGGTCGCGCAGCGCCGCCATATGGTCGCCCTGGCCGGTATAAAGCGGGCGGATTGCAAAGCTGTACCAGTTGGCAAGCCCGGAAACCGCGCCCGATTTTTCACGCCGAAGCGGCAGCCACGCCGTGGTTTGGCCTTCGGAGCCCGCCGCATCGATTCGGCCTTCTCCGGCGAATCCGTGCGCGGCGAGCAGGTCGAACCATTGGGGACGGTCGAACGGCGAAGCATGCCCCATGCCGCGCGCTGCGGCGGGCAGCTTGGCATCATTAGCGTGATGTTCACCGTTCCCATCCATGGTGCGGCGCTCTATCACCACTGTCCTAACAGCCGATGACCAAAGCCGAAAACCCGCCCTCATGCCCACTCGACCATCTAGCGCTGCGCGGCGCGGCCGATGCGCCTGCGCTGCTCATCGGCGACGCGCCGATGTCGTTTGCCGATCTCGATGCGGGTGTCGGCCGGCTGGCGGCATGGCTGAGCGCCGCGGGCGCCCGGCCCGGCGACCGGGTGGCGAGCTGGAGCGCAAAGACGCGCGCTGCCTGCCTGATGCCGCTCGCCGCGGCGCGCGCCGGGCTGATCCATGTGCCGGTCAATCCGCTGCTGAAGGCACCGCAGGTCGCGCATATTCTGGCCGACAGTGGCGCAGCGCTGTTGCTGACCAATCGCGCGCGAGCCGACATGCTGGGCGACGGCCTTCCCGGCGGCTGTGCGCTGCGCGATCTGACCGTGGTCGAGGCGGCGATCGACGGCCATCCGGACAGGCTGCCGCCTTCCGCCGGCAATCCGGACGATCTGGCTGCCATACTCTATACCAGCGGATCGACCGGACGGCCCAAGGGCGTGATGCTCAGTCACGCCAATCTGTGGCTCGGTGCGGAGAGTGTCGCGACCTATCTGGCGCTCGGCGCCGATGATCGCGTGCTGGCGGTGCTGCCTTTCAGCTTCGATTATGGCCAGAACCAGCTCCTTTCGGCCTGGTATGCGGGCGGGGCGGTGGCGCCGCTCGACTATCTGGCGCCGCGCGATGTGGTGAAGGCGGTCGCGCGCTACGGCGCCACGACGCTTGCCGGGGTGCCGCCCTTGTGGGTGCAACTTGTCGAGGTCGATTGGCCCGCCGATGTCGCCGCATCGCTGCGCCGCCTTACCAACAGCGGCGGCGCGCTGACGCCGTCGCTGATCGACGCGATGCGCGCGACTTTTGTCGAGGCCGACATTTATCCGATGTACGGCCTGACCGAAGCGTTCCGGTCGACCTGGCTCGACCCGGAGTTGGTCGCGGCGCATCCGACCTCGATGGGCCGTGCCATTCCGCACGCCGAAATTCTCGTGTGCCGCCCCGATGGCAGCATCACCGCCGACGGCGAAGCGGGCGAGCTCGTCCATTGCGGACCCCTCGTCGCGCAGGGCTATTGGCGCGATGCCGAACGCACCGCCGAGCGTTTTCGCGCCGCGCCTGCCGCGTCGGCGTGGGGCGGTATCGCGGTGTGGTCGGGCGACACGGTGCGGCGCGATGGTGACGGCCTGCTCTATTTCGTCGGCCGCGACGACGCGATGATCAAGACCGCGGGCAACCGGGTCAGCCCGACCGAGATCGAGGATGCCGCCGTTGCCACCGGCATGGTCTATGAGGCCGTCGCCTTCGGCGTGCCCGACGCGCGGCTGGGCGCTGCGATCCAGTTGATCGTGCGCGGCAAGGCCGATGCGGACCGCGAGGCGTTCGCCGCCGAACTGCGCCGGACGCTCCCCAACTTCATGCAGCCCAAGGCCGTCGAGTGGCGCGAGGCGCTGCCGCGCAATCCCAATGGCAAGCTCGACCGCGTCGCGATCGCGGCCGAATGGGGTGCAGGAGTGGCGGCATGAAGCCGCACGGCCCGATCCCGCCCGGCTTTGCTGCTGACGCCGACGGCATGCTGCGCATCGGGGGCCGGCGCGCCGATGCCCTCGCCGAGGCGGCGGGCGACACGCCGCTCTTTGTCTATGACCGCGCGATGCTGACCGCGCGCGCCGCCGAATGGCGCGCCGCAATGCCCCGTGAGGTGCAGCTCCATTATGCGATGAAGGCCAATCCCTTCGCGCCGCTGCTTGCGCATATGGCGACCATCGTCGACGGGTTCGACGTGGCATCCGGCGGGGAATTGGCGCTGGCGCTCGCGAGCGGCATGGCGGCCGAACACATCAGCTTCGCTGGCCCCGGCAAGCGCGACCGCGAACTGGAAGCGGCGATTGCGGCGGGCGCGACGCTCAATCTCGAATCGGCGGGAGAGGGGGCACGGGCGCTGGCCATTGCCGACCGCATCGGGACGCGGCCCCGGCTGGCAGTGCGCGTCAATCCCGACTTCGACCTCAAGGGATCGGGCATGAAAATGGGCGGCGGCGCAAAGCCGTTCGGGGTCGATGCCGACGCGGTGCCGGCGCTGGTCCGCATGCTGATCGATGCCGGCGCCGATTGGCGCGGTTTTCATATTTTTGCAGGATCACAGGCACTTGATGCCGATGCGATCGCCGATACGCAGGCGCAGACGGTCGCGCTCGCGGCGCGGCTTGCGGAGGCGGTCGGCGCCACCCCGCCGCTCGTCAACCTGGGCGGCGGCATGGGGGTTCCCTATTTCCCCGGCGACCGCGCGGTCGACGCTGCGACGGTCGGCGCGCGAGGGGCCGCGCTGGCAGAGAGCGGTTTTGCGATGGAACTCGGCCGCTGGCTCGTCGCCGAGGCCGGGGTCTATCTGATGCGCGTGGTCGACCGGAAGGTGAGCCATGGCGAAACCTTCCTCGTCACCGACGGAGGACTGCATCATCAACTCGCCGCGAGCGGCAATTTCGGGACGGTGATCCGGCGTAACTATCCGATTGCCGTTGCCGGTCGGTTCGGCCGCGGGGTCGACGAAACCGTGTCGGTCGTCGGCTGTCTGTGCACCCCGCTCGACCGGCTGGGCGATCAGGTTGGCTTGCCGCGCGCCGATGTCGGCGAGTTGATCGCGTTGTTTCAGGCGGGCGCCTATGGCGCCTCGGCGAGCCCCGCTGCATTCCTCGGACAGGGGCCGGCGCGCGAGATGCTCGTCTGAACCTTACCGAACGGGGTTAAATTCTGTGCCGAAGCGGCACAATGTGCGACAAGCGCGGACACAACTTATTCCAATACTAACGGTATGTTCACCCTTTTCCAGCATGGCTGACCCTGACGCATTGGCTGTTGCTGCGGGGATTGGCGCCGCGGCGGCACCCGTCCGCTCGAAAGGTGAATTGAACATGACGTCCTTCCCCTCGCTTCGCGCCGCCCGCGCCGCGCTGATTTCCGGCATCGCCGCGACTGCGCTGACCGGGTGCATGGGGGCCGGTACCACCGCGCCGCAGCTTCCCAGCGCCAATTTCGTCGCGAACCAGGAAGGACCGGGCGAGGAATATATCATCGGGCCGCTCGACGAGCTCCAGATCTTCGTGTGGCGAAATCCCGAACTCGGCGGCAAGGTCCAGGTGCGCCCCGACGGCCGGATCACCACGCCGCTGATCACTGATATGCCCGCGGTCGGCAAGACGCCGACGATGCTCCAGCAGGACATCAAGCTCGCGCTCAGCCAATATATCACCGATCCCATCGTCAGCGTGATCGTCACCAGCTTCAACAGCACCTTCTCGCAGCAGGTGCGCGTCGAACATGACCGTCCTCGACGCGATGATCGCGGTCGGCGGACTCGGCGATTATGCGGCCGGCAACAAGGCGCGGCTCGTCCGCTTCGACAAGGGCAGCGGCAAGCAGCATGAATATGGGCTTCGCCTCAACGACCTGATCAAGCGCGGCGACATCAAGGCGAACGTCAAGCTTCAGCCGGGCGACGTCATCATCATCCCCGAAAGCATGTTCTGACGGCGCGCATGCGCCCCCGACCGCCACTGCCCAGCAAGGACTGACGACAAGCGATGAACGGCCTTTACGACGAATTCCGGGTTGCGGTGCACAGCGTCTGGACGCGGCGCTGGCTCGTGCTCGCGGTCGCCTGGGGCATTTGCATCCTCGGCTGGCTGGCGATCGCGTCGATCCCGAACCGCTATGACAGCCGCGCGCGCCTTCTCGTCGATGTGAACCAGATTCTGCCCGACGATGCGCAGGGCGGATCTTTTGGCGGGCGCCAGCAGATCGACCAGATTCGCGAAACGCTGACCAGCGCGCGCAATCTGGAGAAAGTCGCGACGACCACCGGCCTGATCCCGGCGGGTGCGGGCGAGCGCGAGAAAGCGGGCGCGGTCGCCATGCTGCAAAAGAATATCAAGATCGTGCCGCAGCAGGATAATATCTTCGAAATCACCTCTAGCGTCGGCATCGGCAGCCTGTCGGACGCCGACAATGCCAAGCTGGCGAGCGGCGTACTCGACAGCCTGATCACCGTTTTCCGCGACGATCAGCTTCGCGGTGGCCGCGTCGACGCGCGCGAGGGGCTGAAATTCCTCGATTCGCAGATCGCAGACCGCGAAAAATCGCTGCGCGAGATCGAGGCGCGGCGCGCCGCGTTCGAGGCCCAGAATATCGGCCTGATTCCGGGCGGTGCCGGATCGCCCGCTCAGCGCGTCGATGCGGCGCGCGCCGAACTCAGCCAGATCGAAACACAACTGGTTGCGGCGCAGGCGGCGCTGGCGGCCGCCAACGGCCAGCTCGCCTCGACCCCCGCGACGGTGCCGGGCGCCGGCGGTGTCGGCGGCGGTGTAGCGCGGCAGCAGCTTGCGGGCGCACAGAACGAGCTTGCATCGATGCGCGCACGCGGGCTGACCGACGCGCACCCCGATGTGATCGCGCTCAAGAGTCAGATCGCCTCGCTGAAGGCGCAGGCCGACCGCGAAGGCAATGGCGGTGGCGGCGGGATGCAGAACCCCGCCTATTCGTCGCTGGCCGCGATGCGCGCCGAGCGGCAGGCGACCGTCAGCGCGCTGTCGGCGCGCAAGGCGCAGCTCACTGGCGACATCGCGCGCATCACCTCGCAGCAGATCCAGAACCCGGGCATTGCCGCGGAATATGACCGGATCAACGGCGAATATACGGCGCAAAAGGCGCAGTATGACAAACTGCTCGCGCAGCGCGAACAGGTGCGGTTGCGCGGCGATGTGCAGACCGAAACCGACGCGATCCGGATCGAATTGCTCGATCCGCCGTCGAAGCCGACCAGCCCTGCGGCGCCCAATCGCCCGCTGTTCCTGACACTCGTCCTGCTCGCCGGGATCGGCGGCGGCATCGGCGCGGCCTTTGGCCTGGCGCAGGTACGGACAAGCTATGCCACCGCCGCGAAGCTCGAGCGCGCGAGCGGACTTCCGGTCATCGGATCGATCACCGAGGTCGTGACGCCCGACCGGCATGTCGAGCGGCGCAAGCGGCTTGTCTGGCTTGCCGGCGGGGGCGCGGCGCTCGTCGGCCTCTATGCGCTGCTGCTGGTCGCCGAGTTCGTCCAGCGTGGCATGGTCGCGTGAGCGAGGAAAAGGACATGAACGACCAACGCCCCGTCAAGCGCCAGCCCTCGCTGCTCGAACGCGCGGCCGACATGTTCGGCCTTGATCCGGCGAAGCATGCGCCGACGATCGACGTCTCGCAGCTTCCGCCCGAACCCGAGCGCAAGGCGAAGAAGGCGAAGCTCGCTGCCGAAGCGCCGCAGCCCGAAATCCTGCCGCCCGATGCGCCGGCACCGGCGGTCAAGGCGACGCCCACATCCACCTCCACGCCCGCGGCAAAGGCATCGCCGCGCAAGGAGGTGGCGCGCGCCGCCCCGGCGATCGTCGCGAACCGGCAGGGCAAGATCGATCGCGAGCGGCTCGCCGCGCGCGGGATGGTGGTACCTGGCGCGCCGGTCACCGGCATCGCGGAAGAATATCGTATCGTGAAGCGTGAGATCATTCGCAACTTCGCGCCGACATCGCCAAACCCAGCGTGCTCGAAACGCTGGGGCTGCCCGATGGGCCGGGCCTGATGGACGCGCTCGCCGATCCGCACTTGCCGCTCGGCGACTGCCTGATCCAGACCGATATTCCGGGGCTGAAGGTCATGCCTGCCGGTACGCAGCATATGCACGACACCGAACTACTTGCGTCTGCCCGGACCGAGACGCTGCTCGCGCAGCTCGAACAGGGTGCGCCCGGGCGGATCATCATCCTCGATTCGCCGCCGGTTCTCGCCGCCTCGCCGGTCGCGGTGCTCGCGGGGCATGTCGGCCAGCTCATCATCGTGGTGCGCGCCGATCAGACGCTCGAATCCTCGCTGCGCGATGCGGTCGGGCTGATGGGCGGTTGCCCGCATATCCAGCTGCTCCTCAACGGAGTGAAATTCTCGCCGGGCGGCCGCCGCTTCGGCACCTATTACGGACAGGGAGGCGCGTCATGATGCGCGACCGGACTTATTTGCGCGGTGCTGCCGCGATCGCGGCGTTGTTGCTCGCCGGCACGGCGACGGGCGCGCAGGCCCAATGGTCGCAGGACAGCGGTTCCGGCTCGGGCTCGGGCGCAAGCGATGCTGCCCCGGCTTCGGGTGCGGCATCCGGCGAAAGCGACCGCAAGGGCGGCAAGCGCGCCGAGAAGCAGAAGAAGCGCCGCCAGGTCGACGTCAGCCCCTATCTCGAGATCGGCCAGGTACTCACTGCCGAGCTCAAGAATGGCGGCGACGTGCTCACCTACACGACCGTAGCGGCCGGCGTCGATGCGGTGATCGCGACGCGGCGCGCCGAGGCGGCAGCCACGATTCGCTACGAACATCGCTTTGGCGAATCGGGCGGTCTTGGCGATGCCGACGTGCTCAGCGGTCTCGCGCGGGCGCGCCTCGAACTGATGCAGGGCTTCAATATCGAAGGCGGCGCGCTTGCGACCCGTGCGCGCGCCGACGGTCGGGGCGCCGACAGCGGCCTGTTCATCGGCGGCGCGAACAATGTCGCCAATCTCTATTCCATCTATGCCGGTCCGACGCTGACCAAGCGCATCGGCAACCTCGACTTCGGAGCCGGCTATCGTTTCGGTTATACGAAGGTCGACATCGATACGCCCGCGGTGCTCGCACCGGGCGTTCCGGTCGGCGATGCCTATGACAGCTCGACGAACCATGTCGCCTGGGCCAGCCTTGGCCAGCGTCCGGGCGATTTGCCCTTCGGCTGGCAGGTTTCGGGCGGCTATGAGCGCGAGGACAGCAATCAGCTCGACCAGCGGTTCGAGGGCAAATATGCCCGCGCGGACGTTACGGTGCCGATCAGCCCCAGCGTCGCCTTGCTGGGCGGCGTGGGCTATGAAAAGGTCCAGATAAGCCAGCGCGATCCGCTGCTCGACACCAATGGGGTGCTCTGGGATGCAGGCGTGATGTGGCGCCCGAGACCGCGCACCTCGCTGACCGCACGCGTCGGCCGCCGCTATGGCGATACGGTCTATACCGGCAGCTTCGCTTATCGTCCCGACGACAGGACGCTGTTCCAGCTTGGCGTTTATGACGGGCTTTCGAGCTTCGGGCGCGGGCTGACCACCGGGCTGTCGGCGCTGCCGACGCAGTTCGACCCGACGCGCAATCCGATCAGCGGCGATGTGAACGCCTGCGTCTTCGGGCAGCAGAGTGGCGGATGCCTTGCCCCGCAGCTTGCCAATACGACAACCGCGCAGTTCCGCAGCAGCGGCGTGCAGGCGATCCTGTCGTCGCGCTATGGCCGCTGGAGCTATGGTGTCGGTGCGGGATACGACCGCCGCAAGCCGCTGGTGCCGACCGGATCGGTACTCGGCGCGATCAACGGCACGGTGGACGAGGCCTATTATCTTTTCGTCTCCGCCGGGCGCCAGCTCGATTCCTCGTCGGACCTCAGCATTTCGGGCTACCTCAACTATTTCGACAATGGTTCGCCGGGGGCGTCCGACGTCCAGTCGGCCGGTATCTCCGCGGCCTATTCGCGGCGCTTCTGGCGCGGCCTGACCGGAACGGCGGCGGCAGGGCTCAATGCCTTCGACCAGGACGGCTTCAACAGCCAGCTTATCGGATCGGCGCTTGTCGGTCTGCGTTACAACTTCTGATCCAGCACAACGGGATTACTGCGATGTACGATCAATTCTACGGCTTCACCGGACGCCCGTTCCAGCTGACGCCCGATCCCGCTTTCTATTTCGAGAGCGGAACGCACCGCAAGGCGATGTCCTACCTTGGCTATGGGCTGGCGCAGGGTGAAGGCTTCATCGTCATCACCGGCGATGTCGGCGCGGGCAAGACGACGCTGGTCGGCCATCTGATGAACACGATCGATCCGAACCGGCTGACCGCGGTCAAGCTGGTGTCGACACAGGTCGAGGGCGACGATCTACTGCGCCTTGTTGCCGAACAATTCGGCATCGAATGGGAAGGGCAAAGCAAGGCCGAACTGCTGCGCGCGATGGAGCAATATCTGCGCGAACAGGCACGCGCCGGGCGGCGCACGCTGCTGATCGTCGACGAGGGGCAGAATCTTGCGATCTCGGCACTCGAAGAGCTGCGGATGCTGTCGAACTTCCAGCTTGGCGGCCATTCGCTGCTGCAGATTTTCCTGCTCGGCCAGCCCGAATTCCGCCAGACGCTTTTCCATTCGCCGACGCTTGAACAATTGCGCCAGCGCGTGATCGCGACGCACCATCTCGATCCGATGGAACCCGAAGAGGTTGAACCCTATATCCTCCACCGCCTCGGCAAGGTGGGCTGGACGGGCAACCCGAGCTTCAGCCCCGACAGTTTCGAGCTGATGTATGATTATAGCGAAGGTGTGCCGCGCAAGCTCAACGTCCTCGTCAGCCGCCTGCTGCTGTTCGGCGCGGTCGAGGAGCTCAACCGCATCAACGCGCAGCATGTTCGCAACGTGATCGCCGAGATCGAATCGGACCGCGGCATCGACGAGGCGAGCCTTGCGCCGTTGCCCGTCGAGGAAGTGGTGGCGCATGCTGCATCGGCGAGCGCGCCGCACGCCGCCCCACCGCACGAATGGCCGGTGGCAAGCGCAGAGCGCGCGCCCTTCGCGGCGCCGGCGACGGACGCCGCTGCGCCGGTAGTTGCGGCTCCGCAGGATACGGCGCAGTTCGATGCGCTGCGCGCGCAGATTTCGGCGCTCGAGACACGCATTGCCGAGCAGGACGAAGCGCTGCGCCGGGTTCTCGATCTGCTGATCGAATGGGTCGAGCGCGATCCGGATAACGCCCCCAACCCCGCAAAATCGCAGGTTTGGGCGGCCTGACGGCAGCGCCGATTTCGGCTATGCGACCGGCAGAGGTGATGGACGATGCAGAACGGCCTGTCGGTCGATGTCGAGGACTGGTTCCAGGTCGGCGCCTTTGAGCGCACGATCGATCGCGCCGACTGGCCGGCGCTCGAATGCCGGGTCGAGGCGAATTGCGACGCGGTTCTGCACCTGTTCGCCGAGGCCGGGGTTCGGGGCACCTTCTTCACGCTCGGCTGGGTCGCCGAACGCTATCCCGCGCTGATCCGGCGGATCGTCGATGCGGGGCACGAGCTTGCGAGCCATGGTTATGACCACAAGCGCGTGTTCCAGATGACGGCGGGCGAATTCGCCGCCGACCTTGAAAAGACACGCGCCATCTTGGAAAATCTGGGCGGCCAGCCCGTGCGCGGCTATCGCGCACCCAGCTTTTCGGTCGATATGCGCACGCCCTGGGCGCATGCCGTCCTTGCCGAACAAGGCTATGCCTATTCGAGCAGCGTCGCGCCGGTGGTGCACGATCATTATGGTTGGGCACAAAGCCCGCGCCATGCGTGGCAACCGCTTCCCGACAGCGCATTGATCGAATGGCCGGTGACGACTGCGCGCTTCGCAGGCCGCACGCTTGCTGCCGGCGGGGGCGGTTTCATGCGCCTGCTTCCTTATGGGTTCACGCGCTGGGCGATCGAGCGGATGAATCGCGAGGGACATCCCGCGATCCTGTATTTCCATCCGTGGGAGATCGATCCCGGTCAGCCGCGCGTCGCCGATGCGCCGCTACGGTCGAAGGTCCGGCATTATACTGGCCTCTCGGCGATGGCGGGTAAGTTGAAGAAGCTGCTCGACGATTTCGAATGGACGCGCGCCGATGCACTGCTCGCGGCGCAGCGATATCGCGCCCGGCCGTGGCGCGCCGCGGCGTGAACGCGCCGGTCAAAACGATGAGCGACGCCTTTGCCGGTGCGCCGCTTGCCGACGCAGCGGCGTGGGACGCCTATGTCGCCGCGCACCCCGATGCGACGCCCTTTCATACGCGCGCCTGGTGCGAAGCGATCACCAAGGCGACGGGTCACCGCTGCCATCTCGTCACGGCGCGCGATGCGCGCGGCGCGCTGACCGGCCTCGTCCCGTTGCACCACGTCCGCTCGCCGCTGTTCGGACAGGCGCTGGTCGGCAGCGGCTTTGCTGTCGACGGCGGACTGCTGGCGGACGATGCAGCGGTTGCCGACACCCTGGCCAAGGGTGCCGCCGACTTGGCCCGCGCGCTCGGCGTTCCGTCGGTCGAACTGCGCGGCGGCCCGCTGCCCGCAGGCGAGGGCTGGCGCTGCGAAGGCGACGTCTACGCCGGCTTCACGCGCGACCTCGCCGCCGATGACGAAGCCGAATTGCTCGCCGTCCCGCGCAAGCAGCGCGCCGAGGTGCGCAAGGCGCTGGCGGGCGACCTGTCGGTGACGACGGGGCGCGATGCCGCGCAGCGGCGCGACCATTACCGCATCTACGCGACGAGCGTTCGCAACCTCGGCACGCCGGTCTTTCCGAAAGCGCTGTTCGATGCGGTGCTCGACGCCTTTGGTGAGGATGCCGACATATTGACGGTGCGCGCCGACGGCCGGCCGGTGGCGAGCGTGCTCAGCCTCTATTGGCGCGGCACGGTGATGCCATATTGGGGCGGCGGGACGGCGGAAGCGCGCGGGCTGCGCGCCAACGAGCTGATGTATTACGCGCTGATGGGGCATGCCCGCGCGCGCGGCTGCACCCGTTTCGATTTCGGCCGTTCGAAGCTTGGCACCGGTCCCTTCGCCTATAAGAAGAATTGGGGTTTCGAACCCCGCCCGCTGACTTATGCGCGCTGGCTCGCGCCGGGCGAGGCGCCGCGCGACACCAACCCGAACAGCGCCAAATACCGGTTGCAGGTCGATCTGTGGAAGAAGCTGCCGCTGTGGGCGGCCAACCGCATTGGGCCGATGATCGCCCGCGGATTGGGTTGACCCGCGCGATGGCCGAAATCCTGTTCCTGGTCCACCGCGCGCCCTGGCCGCCCGACCGCGGCGACCGGATAAGAAGCTGGCACATGTTCGAGGCGCTGCGCAAGCTGGCCCCCGTCCATGTCGCCGCGCTCGCCGACAATGCGGGCGAGGCGGAGACGGCGCGGACGAAAATGGCGCCGCTTTGTAAAAGCCTGTGCATCGACGCGCGCCGCGCTGCGCGGCCCATCGCGCTCGCGCAGGCGGTGCTGCGCGGCGAGCCGGTGTCGAACCGGCTGTTCCGCAGCAGCGTGGTCGCCTCTTACGTCGATGCCTTGCTGGCGACCGGGCGCATTACCCATATCGTCGCCTTCTCGGGCCAGATGGCGCAATTTCTTCCGGCGCGTTTCGACGGACCGGTCATCATGGATTTCGTCGACGTCGATTCGGCCAAATTTGCGACCTATGCCGAACAGGACAGGCGCCAGCCCATGAACTGGGTTCACCGGCGCGAAGCGGCAAAGCTCGGCGCCTATGAAGCGAAAGTCGCACGATCGGTCGATGCCAGCCTGTTCGTGAGCGAGGTGGAAGCGGCGCTGTTCCGGACGCGCAGCGGCCTCGGCGGCGACATCGCGGTGGCCGTCGAGAACGGCATCGACACCGACTATTTCGACCCGGCGCAGGATTTCGCGGCGGTGGATGATGGCGATGGACCGCTGGCGGTGTTCACCGGCCAGATGGACTATCGCCCCAATATCGACGCGGTGAGCTGGTTCGCGGCGGCGGTGCTGCCGCTGCTGCGCCAGCGCGAACCGCGCGCACGCTTTGCGAACAAGCTGCTCGAGGCGATGGCGATGGCGCGGCCGGTCGTCGCGAGCGCCGCCGCCGCGACCGGGATTGACGCGGTCGACGGCGACCATCTGCTCGTCGCCGATGGGGCCGCGGCCATGGCGGACGCAATCGCGCGTCTGTTCTCCGATCCGGGCGGTGCCGCAAAGATGGGTGCCCGCGCGCGTGACCGGATGGTCGCGCGCTACGGATGGGACGCGCGGCTGGAACCGCTCGGCGACTTGCTGGGGCTTCCCGAATGACCGCCTGGCCGATCGCGGCGCTGCGCGGCTGGTCGCTGTGGCAGCGGCATCTGGCCGCGCTTGGCGCGCTCGCGGCGGCGATCCTGCTGCTGTTCGCGCGCGATGCCGCCGATATGGCGGGCATCTGGTGGCACAGTTCGACATTCACCCATTGCCTGCTGATGGTGCCGATGATCGGTTGGCTGGTGCAGCAGCGCTGGCCGCAGCTTCGCACGCTGGCGCCGGTCTGGTGGTGGCCGGGCGCCGTGTGGCTGGCGGGCGGCGGCTTCGTCTGGTTGGTGGGCGAAGCGGCGGGCGTCGGCCTGTTCAGGCAGTTGGGGCTTGTCCTGATGTTGCAGGGCGCGGTCGGTGCTGCGCTCGGCGAAAACCTCGTGCGCGCGCTTCTCTTCCCGCTTGGCTATGCGCTGCTGCTCGTTCCTTTCGGCGAGGAATTGGTGCCGCTGCTCCAGACGCTGACGGCGCGGATCAGCGTCGTACTGCTTCATCTGTCGGGGCTCGACGCGGCGATCGAGGGCGTGTTCATCACCACGCGCGCCGGCTTCTTCGAGGTGGCGGAGGCTTGTTCGGGGGTCAATTTCCTGATCGCGATGCTCGCCTATTCTGTGTTCGCCGCGAACCTCTGTTTCAAAAGCTGGACGCGGCGGATCGTCTTCGTCGCCGCGGCGCTCGCGACGACCGTCGCCGCCAATGCGCTGCGCGCCTATGGCACGATGGTCGCCGCCGAAATCTGGGGGATCGAGGCCGCGGGAGGCATCGACCATGTTTTCTACGGCTGGATATTCTTTGGGATCGTGATCCTGATCGTAATGCTGGTCGCAAAGCGATGGTTCGACCGGCCGGCGAACGATGTGGCGGTCGACATCACCGGGCTGGATGCGCCGCGGCGCTTTGTCGGTCCGGCGCCGGCGGTATTGGCGGTCGCTTTCGCGCTCCCGCTCGCCTTTTCGGGGTGGGCCGCGCTGGTTGGGGGCCGTGCCGCGCCGCTGCCCGCGACGATGGCGGTGGCGCCGCCGCCGGGCTGGCACGACGCAGCGAGCGAGGGCACCGCGTGGCATCCGCGCTTCGACGGTGCCGACCGCCGGTTGGTGCGGCATTTCGTCGATGCCGCGGGGCGCCGCGTGACGGTAGCGATCGGGGGCTATGAACGGCAGGCCGAAGGCCGCGAGGTCGTCGGCTTCGGGCAGGGCGCGATCGACCCCGACAGCAAATGGGCGTGGAGCGCGGCGCTGCCCGCGGTCGATGGCGCAAAGACCGAGCGGCTGCTTTATCCCGGTCCGGTGCTGCGCGACGCCGCAACCTGGTATGTCGTGGATGGCCGGGCGACGGGCAGCGCGCGCGCCGCGAAACTGGCCGAACTCAAGGCGCGGCTGATCGGGGGCGATCCGCGCGCGCTGCCGCTGATTTTGTCGGCGGAGGAACGCGCGGGCGGCCGCGATGCGATCGCCGATTTCCTTTCCGCGTCGGGCGGAGCGCAGGCGATGGCTGACCGCGCGCTGAAACTGCGCTAGGGCTACTTCCTATATGTGTGGGATCGCGGGCATTTATCATCTGGAGACGGCCAAGCCCGTCGATCCCGCGCGGCTGCGCGCGATGCTGCATCCCATGAGCCATCGCGGTCCCGACGGATCGGGCGAATGGACCGCACCAGGCGTCGGGCTGGGGCATCTGCGGCTGTCGATCATCGACATCGAAGGCAGCCCGCAGCCGATGGCGAGCGACGACGAAGCGGTGACGATCAGCTTCAACGGCGAAATCTATAATTTCCGGCAGTTGCGCGCCGAACTCGAAGACCGTGGCCACCGCTTTCGCACTAGCGGCGATACCGAGGTGATTCTGGCGGCGTGGCGACAGTGGGGTCCGGATTGCCTGTCGCGGCTCAACGGCATGTTCGCCTTTGCAATCCACGACCATCAGCGGGGTTGCCTGTTCCTCGCGCGTGACCGGCTGGGCGTGAAGCCGCTGCATTTCGCGCGGCTGTCGGACGGATCGATCGCCTTTGCGTCCGAACTCAAGGGCCTGCTGCGGCATCCGCTGCTGCGGCGCGAGGCCAATCTGTCGGCGGTCGAGGACTTTCTGGCGCTCGGCTATGTGCCCGACGACAATTGCATCATGGCGGGCGTCAGCAAATTGGGCGCGGGCCATTATCTGCTGCTCGAACGCGGCAAGCCGTTTCCCGGCCCGACCTGCTGGTGGTCACCCGATTTTTCGAACCGCATCCGCGCCAGTGAGGGCGAGGCCGCCGAGCATCTTGTCCATTTGATGCGCGCCGCGGTTACCGACCGCATGGTCGCCGACGTACCGCTCGGCGCCTTTCTGTCGGGCGGCGTCGATTCGAGCGCGGTGGTGGCGCTGATGGCCGAAGCGAGCGCGAAGGCGGTCAAGACCTGCACCATCGGTTTCGATCAGGCGGCGCTTGACGAAACCGCCTATGCGGCGACGGTCGCGGACCGCTTCGCCACCGACCACCGCACCCGCACCGTCGCGGCCGCCGATTTCGCGCTGGTCGACCGCATCGCCGACATGTTCGACGAACCTTTCGCCGACGCGAGCGCGCTGCCGACCTATCGCGTCTGCGAACTGGCGCGCGAAGAGGTGACGGTCGCGCTGTCGGGCGACGGCGCCGATGAGGCGTTTGCGGGCTATCGCCGGCTGGTCTTCCATCATCAGGAGGAACGGCTGCGGTCGCTGATCCCCGCCGTGCTGCGGCGCAATCTTCTGGGGCCGCTCGCGCGCGTCTGGCCGCAGATGGAATGGGCGCCGCGCCCGCTGCGCGCCCGCGCTACGCTTGCCAGCCTGTCGAAGAGCGGCGCCGAAGGCTATGCCGAAGCGGTCGGCGTCACCGGCCCGGACCAGCGCGCGCGCCTGTTCAATGATGCCGCGATCCGCGCGCTCGGCGATCATGTCGCGGAAACGCGCTATTGGCAGGCGATGGCCGAGGCGCCGGCCCGCGAACGGCTCGACCGCGCGCAATATGCCGACCTCAAGATCTGGCTGCCCGGCGACATTTTGACGAAGACCGACCGGATGAGCATGGCCGTCAGCCTCGAGGCGCGCGAGCCGCTGCTCGATTATCGGCTCGTCGAATTCGCCGCCTCGCTCCCCGCCGCGATGCGGGTGAAAGGCGGGACGGGGAAAGCGATCCTGAAACAGGCGATGGAACGCTATCTGCCGCAGGACATATTGTACCGGCCCAAGATGGGGTTCGTGACGCCGGTGTCGCACTGGTTTCGCGGCGCGCTGACCGAACAGGCGCGCGCGCTCGCCCATTCGGGGACGCTCGCGCGGACGGGTTGGTTCGACATGGCGGAGATCGAACGCGTCGTTGCCGCGCACCAATCGGGTCGCCGCGATCATGGGCGGCTGATCTGGCAATTTTTCATGCTCGAAAAGTCGCTGACCAAGCTCTTCGGTATCTAACGCCCGGCGCGCGCCCTTATGCGAAGCCGCTGAATCGCCACCGCTTCTTAACAACTCGCTGCTAGGCTCGCCGCCGATGACGGTGCATCCCGCCTTTCCGACCCATGCCGCCGAAGCCGCGCCGCTGACCGTTCGTGTTGTCGATCCGCTCGCGCTGTCGGACGATCTTGCCGCGGCTTGGGACCGCCTGGCCGCGGCGGCGAGCGAGCCCAATCCCTTCGTCGAACGCTGGTGCCTGCAATCGGCGCTGCACCTGCTCGATCCTGAGCGGCAGGCGCGGCTGGTGATGGTGATGACGGGCAGCGACGGGCCGCTGATCGGCGTGATGCCGCTGGCGCCCGCCGCACGCTACGGCCCGTTGCCGCTCCGCCATGTTGTCGGCTGGGCGCATCCCAATCATTTTCACGGCGCCCCGCTGGTGCGCGCGGGCTGCGAGACGCTTTTCTGGTCGATCCTGCTTGGCTGGTGCGATGCTGCGCCGTGGGCGCAAACGCTGGTTCAGGTGCCGCGATTGACCGAAGACGGCCCGCTGCATCGCGCGCTGGCCGAAGTCGTGCGCGGTCGCGGCGACGAGGCCGAAGCCGTCCACCGCGAGGAGCGCGCGCTGCTCGAAAGCGACCTTTCGCCGGGCGCCTATTGGGAAGCCGCCATGCGCGGCAAGAAGCGCAAGGAATTGCGGCGCCAGGCCAACCGCCTTGCCGAACTGGGGCCGCTGACATTTCGCCAGTGGCGCAGCGGCGACGCGATCGAGGGCTGGATCGATGCCTTCCTCGACCTCGAAGCGCGCGGCTGGAAGGGGCGCGCCGGATCGGCGCTTGCGAGCCAGAGCGAAACCGAGGCCTGGTTCCGCGCGATCCTTGCCGCAGCGGCCGAGGCGGGCCGGCTCGACATGCGCGCGCTCGATCTTGGCGAGCGGCCGATCGCGCTGCTGATCAACTTCGTGGCGCCGCCCGGCGCCTTTTCCTTCAAGACCGCCTTCGACGAGGAATATGCCCGCTTCTCGCCCGGGGTGCTGCTTCAGCAGGCGAACCTCGACATTCTCGGCGACGCGCGCGTCGCATGGGTCGACAGCTGCGCGGCGCCTGATCATCCGATGATCGACAGCGTCTGGCGCGAACGGCGCCGGCTGGTGTGGATCAACGCGCCCCTGTCGGGCGCCTCGGACCGCTGGCGCTTTCGCGCGCTGGCGCGTGCCGAGAAAATCTGGCGGCGTCTGAAGCGCGCCGCCCCCAAACCGCCGATCGAACAGGATCCGTCATGACCGCGCAATCCGCCGACCATATTCGTGTCTTTCCGCCCGAAACGCTGGAGCGCATGGCCGCGCTCTATCCGGCGCAGGCGGGGCTGCTGCACCACCATCTGCCCGACCATCCCTTGCTCTCGCTCGAAGCGCTCGCCGCGCTTGCCGACACGTTGCCGGGGTCGCAGGTCGAATATAATCCGGGCGATCTGCCTGTCGGTATCCGGCCCGAGGATGTGCCATCGAACGGGCTGTCGATTGCCGAAACGATCCGCACCATCGATAGCAACCGCAGTTGGGCGGTGCTCAAGAATATCGAAACGGTCGATGCCTATCGCGCGCTGTTGATGGATCTGCTCGGCGAGCTGGAACTCGTTGTTTCGCCGCGGACCGGCGCGATGCTGACACCGCAGGGGTTCGTCTTCATCTCGTCGCCGGGATCGATCACGCCCTATCACTTCGATCCCGAGCACAACATCCTGCTCCAGCTTCGCGGCAGCAAGGTGATGCACGTCTGGCCTGCGGGCGACGAACGCTTTGCGCACCGGATCGAGCATGAACGCTACCACACCGGCGGTCACCGCAACCTGCCGTGGGAAGATGGCTTTGAAGGCGCCGAACAGGCGGTCCCGCTCGCGCCGGGCGATGCGGTGCTGATGCCCGTGATGGCGCCGCACTATGTCCGCAACGGCGATGCGCCCTCGATCTCGCTCTCGATCACCTGGCGCAGCGAATGGAGCTACCGCGAATCCGAAGCGCATGCCGCCAATGCCGCGCTGCGCCGGATGGGGATGAACCCCGCAATGCCGCCGCGCTGGCCGAGCTATGCCTGGGCAAAGACCGTCGGCTGGCGCGTCGCGCGCAAACTGAAACTCGTGTCCTGACGCCACCGTGACAGATGGCTTTCAATTGCGCGCATTTGGAGCTATGGGCGCCCATCCTTAAATTTCGAGCCCATAGAGGATAGATGGCGAAAGAAGAACTTCTCGAAATGCGCGGCCAGGTGGTCGAACTTCTGCCCAACGCGATGTTCCGCGTCCGGTTGGAAAACGACCATGAAATTCTGGGCCATACGGCCGGCAAGATGCGCAAGAACCGCATCCGCGTTCTGGTGGGCGACGAAGTGCTCGTCGAACTCACCCCCTATGACCTGACCAAGGGTCGGATCACCTATCGCTTCAAGTGAGCGGGGCGGCGATCTTGCCCGCACCGTCGCTCGTTCTCGCATCGACGTCGCCGCGTCGGTGCGAGTTGCTGGCGCGCATCGGCCTCGAGCCGGCACGCATTGCGGCCCCCGATATCGATGAAACCCCGCTGAAGGGCGAACTGCCGCGCGCCTATGTGGCGCGCCTCGCCGAAAGCAAGGCGCGCGCCGTCGACCGCGCGGCGGACTAGGTGGTGCTGGCGGGCGACACGACAGTCGCGGTCGGGCGCCGGATTCTCGAAAAGCCCATCGACGAGGCCGATCTGCGCCGGATGCTCGGCCTGTTATCGGGGCGGCGCCATCATGTCTACTCGGGGGTTTGCGTTGTCGGAGCGGACGGCCGCCCGCGCGTTCGCGTCGCCGGCACCATCATCGCCTTCAAACGGCTGACGCCGGCCGAGATCGACTGGTATGTCGCGAGCGGCGAGGGGATGGGCAAGGCGGGCGGCTATGCCATCCAGGGCAAGGCCGAGATGTTCGTGCGCTTTCTTTCGGGCAGCCATTCCAATGTCGTCGGCCTGCCGATCTTCGAGACGCGCGCGCTGTTGACGAGTGCCGGAGTGCCGCTTGGCTGAGTGGCTCTACGAAGCCGGCATCGGCGAGGCGCGGGCCGCGCTGATCGAAGACGGCCAAATCGTCGAGGCCCGGATCGAACGCGAGGGCGAACGGCCGCGCGTCGGTGCGATTGTCGCCGGACGGTTGATCGAACCGGGGGTGGTGCGGCTCGACCTGCCGGGCGACCCGGTTGTCACCGTGGCGGCAAAGGGCATCGCGCTCGGGACGCGGCTCATGATCGAGATCATACGCATGGCGCTGCGCGAGCGCGGCCGCGACAAGCCCGCGCGCGGCCGGCTTAGCGACGCCGCGCCAGATGACGGCCCCGACCTGCGCGCGCGCATCGCCGCGAGCGGCCTGCCGGTGACCGACCTGGCGCCGACCGGTCCCGACCGGCTCGAGGAAGCGGGCTGGTCCGATCTGATCGATCACGTCCGCACCGGCCATTGGCCTTTCGCCGGCGGCGCGCTGTGGGTCGATGCCACGCCGGCGATGCTGCTCATCGATATCGACGGCGACGGCGATCCGCTGGCGCTGGCGCAGGCCGGGGCCGCCGCTGCGGCGCATGTCGTGCGCTGCTGCGACATCGGCGGTTCGATCGGCATCGATTTTCCCTCGCTGCCCGGTCGCGCCGAGCGGCAGGCGGTCGACGGCTGGGTCGATGCGTATTTTCCGCAGCCGTTCGAGCGCACCGCGACCAACGGGTTCGGCTTTCTGCAGATCATCCGGCGCCGCGAGCGTCCGTCGCTGATCGAGCAGGTTCGCTTCGATGCCGTGGCGACCGACGCCGCGCTGCTCTTGCGTCAGGCCGAGCGCGCGGTTGGTGCCGGACCGCTGCAACTCACGGCGCGACCGGCCGTTGCCCAATGGATCGGTGCGCACCCGCACTGGATCGCGATGCTCGAACGGCGCACCGGCCGCGCGGTCGCGATCTCCGCCGATGCGCAAGTGAAAGGAACGGGCCATGCCCAGTAATACCGCCGCCAGATCGCGCCGCTGCCCCTTGTGCGGCAAGCCGCGCGACGAGGCTTACAAGCCCTTTTGCAGCCGCGGCTGCCGCGACCGCGACCTCAATCGCTGGTTCGACGAAGGCTATCGCGTACCGGTCGATCAGGCGCCCGACGGGGGCCTCGACGGCGACCGTTTCGAGGATGAATGACAGGACAAAATTTGCACAACAAAGGCTCTGGACAGGATCGAAACCCCTGCCTATAGCCGCCGCTCCCGAACAGGCCGCACGGCCTTGTGGAGCCCGTGCCCGGGTAGCTCAGTTGGTAGAGCATGCGACTGAAAATCGCAGTGTCGGTGGTTCGATCCCGCCCCCGGGCACCACGGTCCCTTGGCGACCGTTCCGGAACATCTTGAAACCGATATAATATTCCTGCGATGGCTCGCGTGGCTCGTCGGCGCGGCGTGGCGCGCCATGCCGCTCGGTTCCGATCCGAAAATTCCCGGCCAGCTTTCTGTGGGCGCGTGCATGGCGCGATATCCCGGCCCGGGGCGGGGTGCCATGCGGCAATCGCTTGCCAAGGCTCTGGCGCGCGGCTAAAGGCCGCCCATTCGGACAGATGCGCCGTTTTCCTTCCGCCTTTCGCCGACATGCTCGGGGAGGGTGGGCGGACTATTGCCTGAAGCCGCGCTTGACGCGGCGGGGGCGGCAACCCATCTGGCCGTGAACTGAGACGCATGAAGGACGGGACGATCGATATGGCGAGGCCCAAAATTGGCGAATTCGTCAACCAGGTAAAGGCGGAAGCCGGCAAGATCGTGTGGCCGACGGGCCGCGAGACGATGCAGACGACGATCATGGTTCTGATCATGACGATCCTGCTGTCGCTGTTCTTCTTCGGCGTCGACACGGTATTCAAGCTGATCGTCGGCTGGCTGACGTCGCTCGCGGGCTGATCCGCGCTTCACACCCAATTTCAGGACAGGACACGCACAGATGGCGCGCTGGTACATCATTCACGCCTATTCGGGTTTCGAGAACAAGGTTCGCGATTCGGTCGTCACCGAAGCCGAGCGTCTGGGACTCAGCGATTTCGTCGAGGCGGTCGAAGTGCCCGTCGAAACGGTGACCGAGGTCAAGCGCGGCAAGAAGGTTCAGTCCGAACGCAAATTCTTCCCCGGCTATGTGCTCGCCAAGCTGACGATGACCGACGATGTGTATCACCTCGTCAAGAATACGCCGAAGGTTACGGGCTTCCTGGGGTCGTCGGGCAAGCCCCAGCCGATCAGCGAAGCCGAAGCCGCGCGTATCCTGAACAGCAAGGAAGAAGCCGCTGCGCGCCCGAAGACCGAGATTCGCGTAGATTACGAAATCGGCGATCAGGTCAAGGTGCTCGAAGGCCCGTTCGCGAGCTTCAACGGCGTGGTCGAAGAACTCGATTTCGACAAGGCGCGCGTCAAGGTCAGCGTATCGATCTTCGGCCGTGCGACGCCGGTCGAGCTCGATTTCGAGCAGGTCGAACGGATGAAGTGATGGCCGTGGGCCGTCGCTTTTCGCAGCACTGGATAATCGCATGAGTCTGAGTCAGGACGAGATTCAGGCCCGTGTTGCGCGCGCACGCGAAATCAACGCGGGTGTTTCGGCCGAGAAGGTCGTCGCGGCGGTCGCGCGGCTGTTCGATCTCGACCCCGTGCCCGGCGTCGAGGATGAATTTACCTATCCCGCCCTAGCGACCACCGCGCGCGACCGGATTTTCGGCGGGCAGGTCATCGCGCAGGCGATGTTCGCGGCTTCGCGCACGGTCGAGACCGGAAAGCAGGTGCATTCGCTCCACGCCTATTTCCTGCGCGGCGGCGACGAAACCAAGCCGCTGCATTTCCGCATCCACCGCGATTTCGACGGGCGCAGCTTTTCGAACCGCCGTGTCGTCGTGCGCCAAGACGGCAAGGTGATCTTCAACCTGACCGCATCGTTCCAGATTCCGGCGAAAGGGCTGTCGCATCAGGTGCCGATGCCCGACCTGCTGCCGCCCGAGCAGTGCTGGGACTTCACCGATTTCATCGCTGCCGATCCCAATATTTCGGACCGCCACCTTGCCCATATGGCGCGGCGGCGGCCGTTCGAGGTGCGCAGCTATCGCCCCCCGGCTTCGGCCAAGGCGACGCAGCATTATCAATGGTTCCGCGTCGCCGCACCGATCGGCGACGATCCGCTGCTTCATCGCGGTTTCCTCGCTTTCGCATCCGACATGGGGCTTTTGTCGTCGGCGATGCTGCCGCACGGCCTCAACTTCTGGACGCCGGGCATGGTGTCGACCAGCCTCGATCATGCGATGTGGTTCCACGACGATATTCGCGTCGACGACTGGTTCGTGTTCGTGATGGACAGCCCGTGGACCGGCGGCGATCGCGGGCTGTGCCGCGGGTCGATCTATCGCCAGGACGGCACGCTGATCGCAACCGTGGTGCAGGAAGGCCTGGTGCGCTATCGCCCGGATGCCGCGCGATAGCGCTTGCGCGGACCGGCGGTCCATTGCCGCTATTCGGTAGGAGCGGGCGGCGCGGCCATGGAGCGGTTGAAGCAACTTGACGGGGTGCGCGGGCTTGCTGCCTGCGCTGTCGCCTTCGGTTATCACACTCAGGTGATGTTCGACCGTGCCGTCTTTGCCGACGGCTGGGGCGGACCGGTCATAGTATGGCTCCGTCACTATGGATGGGCGGGGGTCGACCTGTTCTTCATCCTGTCGGGCTTTGTCTTCGCGCATGTCTATCGCTTTGGCGAAACGCTGCGAACACCGGCAAACCTTGCCGATTTTACCGTGGCGCGTATTGCGCGGCTCTATCCGCTTCACCTGTTCATGCTCGGGGTTACGGCTATCGCCTTCTGGTGGATGTCCTATAATACTGTGGGCGCTTTCATCGCTCACCTGTTCATGTTGCAGGTGTTCACGCAGCCCGTCGCGCGAACCTTTGATGGGCCGTCCTGGTCGATCTCGGTCGAAATTTTCTGCTACATCCTGTTCGCAGCGGCAGCGTTTGTCGGGCGGCGGACGCTCGTGGCGGTCGCGTGTCTGGCGATTGCCGTAAGTGCGGCGGTGCTGCTGCTCGACGGACATGCCGGCCAACCGCTAACGTCCGCGAACAGCCTTGCCCGCGGCGGGCTCGGCTTTTTCATCGGTTTGCTGCTCTGGCGCTATCGCGCGTTGCTGGCGCGCGTTCCGACCTTGCTGCTCGCCGCGATCGCGGTGGCCGGATTGTTCATTCCGACGGGTATGGCGAATCCCGCCTTGCCTTTTGCCATACTGACATGGCCCGCCGTGCTGATCCTTGCGCTCCGGACCCGGTTCATGGGTGCAGCCCCGCTCGTCTGGCTCGGCGATCGCAGCTATTCGATCTATCTGCTGAATATCCCGGTCGCGGAAGGCTTGCTCCGGCTGACCACGAAGTTCCGGCATTGGGACTATGGCTTGTTGGCGGCGCATATGCTCTTCGCCGCAATCGTGTTGCTGCTCGCCGAACTCACCTATCGCATCGTCGAGCGTCCGGCGCAGCGCATCATCCGAAACCGGTGGAAGAATCGCCGGAGCGGACTGGCGGTCGCGGCCGCCGCCTGATCGCGCCGCGCGGCGCGTCTTTCCTTGCATTTCGGGCGAAAGCCCGCTAACGGCCGCGCTTCGCGATCGCCCTCCTTTGGAACGGCGGCGTGATTCCGCGCGGGAGGAGGGCTGATAACCCTCTGCTGGACCGCTTATTTTGAGCCCCGGACGCGTCCGGGGCGACAGAAAGAAAGGAGGCCATCATGGCCAAGAAGATCAGCGGCTATATCAAGCTGCAGGTGCCCGCCGGCACTGCCAACCCCTCGCCGCCGCTCGGGCCGGCGCTGGGTCAGCGCGGCGTCAACATCATGGAATTCTGCAAGGCGTTCAACGCCGCGACCGACGGCATGGACAAGGGCACGCCGACCCCGACCATCATCACCGTCTTTGCGGACAAGAGCTTCTCGTTCGTCACCAAGACGCCCCCGGCGACCTACCTCATCAAGAAGGCCGCGAACCTGAAGTCGGGTTCGAAGGAGCCCGGCAAGATCAGCGGTGGCAAGATCGCGCGCTCGAAGCTCGCCGAAATCGCCGAGATCAAGATGAAGGATCTGAACGCCAACGACATCGAACAGGCGACCAAGATCATCGAAGGCAGCGCCCGCTCGATGGGCCTCGAAGTGACGGAGGGCTGAACCGATGGCAAAGCTGACCAAGAAGCAGAAGGCCCTCGAGGGCAAGGTCGACGCGACGAAGCTGCACAGCATCGAAGACGCGCTCAAGACCGTCCGTGAACTCGCTTCGGCGAAGTTCGACGAAACGCTCGAAATCGCGATGAACCTGGGCGTCGATCCGCGTCACGCCGACCAGATGGTCCGCGGCGTCGTCACGCTGCCCGCCGGTACCGGCAAAGACGTCAAGGTCGCGGTTTTCGCGCGCGGCGACAATGCCGACAAGGCGCTCGCCGCCGGTGCCGACAAGGTCGGTGCCGAAGACCTGATGGAAGACATGCTCGCGGGTAACCTCGACTATGGCCGCGTCATCGCGACGCCGGACATGATGGGCATCGTCGGCCGCCTCGGCAAGACGCTGGGTCCGAAGGGCCTGATGCCGAACCCGAAGCTGGGCACTGTGACCCCGAACGTCGCCGAAGCGGTCAAGGCAGCCAAGGGCGGCCAGATCGAATTCCGCGTCGAAAAGGCCGGGATCATCCACGCTGGCCTCGGCAAGCTGTCGTTCGGCGAGGAAAAGCTCCGCCAGAACTTCGACGCGTTCGTCGACGCGATCGTCAAGGCCAAGCCGGCCGGTGCGAAGGGCAAATATGTCCGCAAGATCGCGCTGTCGTCGTCGATGGGCCCGGGCGTCAAGATCGACACCGCGGACGTCGCCGGCGCCTGATTTCAGGCGAAGCCATTCAAGGAAAGGGCCGGGGGAAACTCCGGCCCTTTTCTTATGGGCTGAAGGGATGGATTGGGATGGAAAGCGGGCGTTGCCGCTAACCGCTTGGTGTTCCCCGGCGAAAGCCGGGGGCCAGGGCTTTACAGTATCAACATCAGCGCTCGACACTCTGGACCCCGGCCTTCGCCGGGGAACACAAAGACGACGTGGAGCTCTATTCGTTCGTCATCCCGGGCTTGATCCGGGATCCATTATTCTGACGCTGCGCGAATGGATCCCGGATCAAGTCCGGGATGACGATGAGGATCAGATGCCCCTTTCCGCTCGAAACCCGCTATTCCCGCAAGCCTCGTAACGCCGCCCCCGCCGCAAAGGGGCCGATCACCGTCAGCAGCAGGCTGGCAGCGGCGAGCAGTTTCACTGCGCCGCGGCCCGATGGATCCAGCATTCCGGCGCCGAAGATCAGCAATGGCACCGCGAGCGGCAGGACGAGCAGGCCGCCGATCGCATTGCCGCCCTTGAGGTTCGCCGTGAGCGCGGCGCTGAGCACCGCGAGCGAGGCGAGGGCGGGGATGGCGATGGCGAGACCGGTGGCGATCGTCGCGACGCGCGCCGCATCCTGTGCCAGCAGCGCGGCGGCTGGCAGCAGCGCAATCAGCAACGGCAACCCGAAGCCGATCGCATGGGCGGCGATTTTGACCGCCGCGACGACCTCGTCGGCGATACCGCGCACCGCAAGCTGATCGAGCACGCCCGCGTCCTTGTCGGGGCGCACCAGCCGGTCGATCGGCAGCAGCGCCGCGAGCAACGCCGCGACCCACAGCATGCCGCCCCCCGTGCGCGCGAGCAGCGGCGCGTCGGGGCCCACCGCGAAGGGAAAGGCGGTCGCGACGAGCAGGAAGAAAACGACGGGCAGCCAAAGCGCGCCGCTGCCCCAGGCACGGCGCAGGTCGCGCCAGAAGAGCGCGAGCAATGCGGTCATGCGCGCGCCCCCATGTCCAGCTCGGCAAGGTCCGGGATGTCGAGCGCGAAGTGCGAGGCGAGCAATACCGCGCCGCCGTTCGCGCGGTGCGCCGTGATCGCTGCGACGAGCCGCGTCCGGGCGGCGTCGTCCATGCCATTGGCGGGTTCGTCGAGCATCCAGATCGGCGCCGCGCTGCCGATGACGCGTGCCATCGCGGCGCGTTTGCGCTGGCCCGTCGACAGCATAGCAACCGGTACTTCGGCAAGAGCGCCGAGCGCCATCGCCTCCATCGCGCGCTGCGTCATCGGGCCGTCGATGCCGTCGATGCGCGCCCAGACGTCGAGCGCCCGGCGCAGCGGCAGTTCGGCATCGAGCGCCGCGGCTTCGTCGATCAGCGCGCAGCGCTCGTGCCGCGTCACCGTGCCCGCGGCAGCGCGGAGCAGGCCCGCGGCAACGCGGATCAGGCTCGATTTGCCGGCACCGTTGGGACCACGCAGCCACAGCGCCTCGCCGCGCGCGAGCGACAGCGACAGGCCTTCGAACAGCAGCCGGTCGCCACGGATGCAGGCAATGCGGTCTAGCTGGAGCAACAGCGTCACGCCATGTCTTCCAGCGCGTGCATATCGTCGTCCGAAAAGCCGAAATGATGTCCGATTTCGTGGATCAGGACGTGGCGCACCAGCCAGTCGAGCCGTTCGCCGCCTTCGATCCATTCGATCAGAATCGGGATGCGATAGAGCGTCACCCGGTCGGGCATGCCGCCGCTCATGTCGATGCTGCGTTCGGTCAGCGGCCGGCCTTCGTAGAGGCCGGTCAGATCATAGGGATGCTCGATACCGAGCGAAGCGAGCGTTTCGTCGTCGGCAAATTCCTCGATCGCGACGACCACGCCGCGGATGTGCGGCTTGAAAATATCGGGCAGCGCGGCCAGCGCCGCATCGGCCATTGCGTGAAAGGCATCGGCATCGGGGGCGCCGCCGGTCCAGCCGTCGGGCAATCGGGAAAGGGCGGCCTTGTCGCTCATCGCGCCCTTCCTTATGGCGGGGACACGGTCTTTACCAGCGGGAGAAAGCGGATGGTCCAGAAACTCGACGATGCGGCGCGTGCGGCGCTGCTCGCGCGCTTTCCCGAATGGACGCACGAGCCGCAGCGCGACGCGATCACGCGCCGGTTCCGGTTCGACGATTTCGCGCAGGCCTTCGGCTTCATGGCGAGCGTCGCGATCATCGCCGAAAAGATGGATCACCATCCCGAATGGTCGAACGTCTATAATCGCGTCGACATCCTGCTGACCACGCACGACGCCGACGGGCTGTCCGAGCGCGACGCGCGCCTGGCGGAAGCGATCGAAGCCTTGCTTTGATCCGCCGATGATCCGTTTCGATCAGGCTTATCGCACGCTCGCCGTCGGGATCGCGATTCTGGCGGGCTTCGTCGATGCGATCGGCTTCGTCGAATCGGCGGGCTTTTTCGTGTCGTTCATGACGGGCAATTCGACCCGCCTCGCGGTCGGGGTGGCGGAGGGCCATCGCGCCGCCCTGCTTGCGGGCAGCATCATCGCGATTTCTTCCGGCTCGGGGTCACGGTTCTGCGGCGGCCGCCAGGGCAGAACGTTGGTGATATAGACCGCCTTTTCGGGCGTGTCGGCGCTGCGGTCCAGGTCGATGGCCGCCAGCATCCGGTCCAGAAGCTGCCCGGCGCGGCCGACAAA
>LULO01000520.1_pt1 | contig 36779 bp, 49 predicted proteins | sample 728121 | NCBI WGS metagenome assembly LULO01 (sample SAMN03860287, study PRJNA289734) | marine metagenome | biome: seawater column; feature: ocean; material: water; isolation source: Red Sea water column Station 149 - depth 50m | place: Saudi Arabia: Red Sea | collected 2011-10-15 | depth 50 m | reverse complement strand
CAAGAGAATGGTGTTTACAATTCAAGGCCGAAGCGGTCGGCATTTTTTTCTAGGCGCAAACGCAGAAGGGAATTTGAAATTTGATTCTGGTGTGGATTTGTTCCAGGAGCTTGTGCGGTTCTTGCAGCGCCACGAGGAAATCGCAAGCTCGCGCTACTTTAAAAGAACAGGGCAATACCTTAGCCAAGGGCAGGCGGGAGGAACCCTCAGCCAAAAAAGAGATTACACGCCAGGACACCTCAGTTTTATGGCCCCCTTCGAAGGCTTAAACTACTATGTAGTTCCTACAAGTTTTGTAGTAAACAGGTCCACGGCTACGGCAAGACACTCTTATGAATTTGTTTTGACCTTGGAAGCGACCTCAGAGTACATCGTACCTGAGACAGACAAAGGCTGGTGGGATAAGGCCCTTGAAGGGGCGGAGTACATTTCAGATTCTATCGACAGCGTTTCCGGCGCAATTGCCATTGGTACCGCATGGCTAGATCAAAAAAACGCAGAGCTTCGAACACTACTAGGTCCCATTGACGCGCTCGCCCGAGTGGGTACGGAATTAGGTAATTTGGAGGGGTCGTTTGGCTCTACCATTGATCTGTTTGGAAACAAAGCGAATAAATTCTTGGCAGCAGTCGGAAGTGTTACAAAAAACGCCTACGACATTTTAGACAAGGCGTCGTTCAACTCTCTCCAAAAAATGGACAAGGCCGGGGATTTTAATGCCTTCATGCAAGGACTCGCGGAAGCTCGCAACAAAATCTCTATCGCTTTCGGACAAGGGGCTTTAGGGACATACAACACGGACAGTGACGAGCCTACGACAAACGCAACAACGGACACAGTAACGACATCTACGTCAACCGTGGCAGCCGCTCTTGTGGCAGAAAACGCCGAGCCTGTAATTTTACCTTCTGCGAATCCTAATTTCTCTTATGAAAAAGTATTAGACGGAGAAAGCCTTATTCAATTTGCTTCGAGGCTAGGTTTTGAAGTGAACGATATTGCCGAGCTAAATGGGATGGTTAATTTTTACAACGGAAAATTTTCTGTTCCGCTAGTAGGGGGTATGATACTCAAAATACCATCGGATACACCCGCTCTAGTTTTTCCGGGAGACTCCGATATTTTTGGGACAGATTTGCAACTTGATATAAAAACGGGGGATCTGGTAGTGAAAGGCTCAAGCCCAACCGATTTTTTCACAATATCCGGCCCGAGAAATTTGAAGCAGGGGACGACACTTCGTCTTCTAACACGAGAGGGAGAGAATAGTGTTTTTCCATCCTTGGGGTTGCCAGTACGCGCTGGCGAGCCTTCTACGGCTGAACTTATTGGATCGCTTGCTTTTGAAACCCGAGCGGAACTGCTTTCAGACAAAAGAGTGACTGAAATAACAGGTTTATTTGTTGAAGATTTAGGTGATACGTTGAATCTTAATATCGAGGCTGTGGCTGGAAAAGATGCTACAATCCAATTTTCCGTTCCTATTTCATGAGGTTTGCCAATGCCGTTTATTCCTAGACTAAAACCTCAAATACACCAGGAGCTCCTTGCTCGTGTTATTGCTCGCTCGGAGCTCACAGATGTAGAGGCTTCCTCTGTAATCAATGCCATCCTCTCTACTCTTGCGGAAGAATTTGAGGCTGTAGAATTTAATATGCGAGCTGTCCGCGACAGCTATGATGTACGAAAAGTTTCGGCTCAATATCTCGACGAAAGGTGTGCCGAACTACCACCGACTGGGATTTCTCGTATCCAAGCATCACCGGCTTCCGGTGCGGTGATGCAATTTACGAGAGAAACTACAGCCGGAAGCCTCACAATCCCGGCAGGCTCTACTTTTGGTAGAACGGATTCCGATGTGCTGTACGTCTTGCAAAACGACGTCACACTGGCCGATGGGCAGTCCACTTTTCCTGTCGGAGATACGGCTTACGGAACCGTAACAGCCAGCGTTGCCGGTGAGGTTGGAAACGCTCCCGCAGGTGTTATTACCGAAATAATAGACGCTCCGGGGGGTCTTTCGGTTGTGAATAATCCGAATCCCCTACTCGGGGGTCAAGACGTTGAAAAAGACTCTTCTCTGCGAGAACGCGCCCAAATGTATTTGAGCAGTTTAGCGCGTTGTCAAAAATCCGCTTTGGAGGGTGTTGCCCTTTCTTTTCAAGCTACAGACGGAACACGAGTTCGTCACGCAAAAGCAGTTGACGACGTTTTGAACCCTGGAACGGTTGAGCTTATAATTGACGATGGTTCCGGTTTAGAAAACGCAGCAACCAATTTTGTAACAAGCTCTGTCCAAACGATGGGAGTAAATGTATCTCCTATTGTGTTCCATTCAGCACCGGCTGCTGAACCTATTACGAAACTTCAAGTAGATTTTGGAGAAGGGTTTGTCACAATTGAAAGTTCAGATTTTTCAGCTTAAAACAATCCGGGGTGGGTTTCCCACCCGGAAAAAGGTTTGATTATTTTACAAAATGTTTTTTCTCAAAACATTCCGGGTGTCGGAAAAGTAATTAAAAGCGGTACAAAAATAAAAATTCCTGACAAAACGTTTTTGCAGTACACCGGCATTGTCCAAGAGCTCCAAGAATTTATAGAAGGAAAAGCGTCCGACCCAGAAAATTTTCCAGGAATGCGGGCTTCCGGAATTCGTGTCGTTGTGAGGCCGCCTCTTGTAGAAAACATAGATCTAAATTTCGGACTTGTGTTTACGCCAGGGGTTAATTTTGCTGAACAAGTAGAAGTCGTAAAACAGGCTATCGTCACGTACATGCGAGATTTAGGACCCGGAGACACCCTTTTCTTAGGACTACTCACGAGATTTCTCATCGACGGTATTCCGGAACTTTTAAGCATTCATTTTCAAGACCCTGCGACAGATCGGTCTCCATCAACGCACCGGCATGTCCTTCGCGCCAACGCTGCGAATATGGTCTTGACGCAACAAACAGAGGTGTAGTGTGGATCGAGTACGATTTGAGGACGACGAAAGACTTGACCTCCCGGACACTAAAGCTCTCCAAAGTTTAGTTTACGAGTATCTTGGAAGAGCTTTGGGTTCGTTGATGGGACGCCCGGAGTACGAGTCAAACGTCGCGGTAGGGGGTTGGTTGTCTTGCGAGGACCAAGGAATAACAGCAGTTGGAGGACAGTTGGACGCGGCTAGGGCCGACCCTTTCGAATACGACCATGATACACAAACGATCTCAATAAAACCGGGGCAATTTTACACTGCGGAATTTACTTCTTCTGGAGTGACGGCTGAAATTTTGCAATACAATCCGAGTGCGACAGAGCAAGACACTGTTTCCTTGGACGTTTCGGGGTTTGTAGGTTCGCAGACACCCTTTACAATTTGGGCTTACGGTGTTGACCAACAAACGAGCACAGAGAACAGAAAGTTCTGGGATGCGATTTCTCAGACAGAAATAACTGGTACTGTTGCTACTCGCTCAATTCGAAAGATGGCTTTTTTTACAAAAGCCGGGTCAAATCCGCTCTCAACAGGGCTTCCTGTCGGTGCTTCTCCTTTTAAAATCGGAAAAGTTGCTTCCTATTCACCCGTTAACAAAAAACCTATACTCAATCCAATTTTTGCTTTTGATGTAAAATTGAGCGAAGGAATGACGCTTCCGAGCCAGGATTCTTATCATTTACAAATGATGTTGGACGAAAAAGTCAATCTGTCGAATACGGGCTTTGGTGTGTTTGGTCACATGCAGGCTCTTAGAACAAGTATTGCCTCGCTTTACGATGCCAAATTCCAACAAACGGGGAGCACTTGGTTAGATCCTAGTTTATCTTCGACGAATGTGGGTCTTGTTCAGATTGAGCAGCAGCTAACAAAAATTGAAACTCTTCTCGCAGAAAACGGATTAACAGAAGCGGGCGAGTTTCAAACGCTTTCGGACAAATACGTTCGTCTGAACAAAAAAATGCAACAGTTAGACAAATTGTTTCATAACGGCTCGTTGTGTATTCGGGCCTGGGCGCGTTTCACCAAACAAGGCAACTTGACGGATTATAGTGCGGGTAATTTTGGTTCAAAAGTAATGAAGCCTTATGGCGGCGGAGGTGCTAATGGTGCTGGAATTGAAGGCGGCAACGTAAGGGTTCAAAACGGCGTTTACTCCATCCGCTTTTATTTTTACAAAGCGGGTTCAACAGGAGCTTTTGGTGGTTCCGGACCTGGATTTAACTACAAAAATTTGGACGGCGCTTTGTTTCAAAACCAGAGTCCGTTTGGTTGTGCTCATTTGAGCGTAGAACATCCCGTAAGCGAACCGCTTTTCGAAAATTTCTCGTCTAATTATCGGCAGGGAATCCTTCACGATTTAGGGACAGGCGAAGATGGAATTGGGAAATACCACGACTTTATGGTCACCATTTGTCAGGCTTCCAATCAAATGCAAAGCGATGGTCCTTTTACAATTGTTCTTATGGGTCCTGGAAAGAGTGCGTAATGAAAAAAAGCGTAAATTATTCTGCGACACAACGTCTTGATAATCCGGATTACCTTCGGATTTCAGCCTTTGCCTACGCCTACGCCCGAGAAGCAATAGGTGCTGTCTTTGGCCATGTAAAGACTGGCGATAAAGCAAAGCTCGATTCACCTGGAGGAGTTCTCTTTCACAGACAGCTGACAAACCTGGGACCACAGCCTGAAAGCCTAAATGATACAGACACCGATTTTCTGATTGACAAAAACTCGGAAGAAGCTGTTCTCATACAAAAAGATTTCAACCGCCTTTTTTCTCTGGAAAAACAACTTCCGCTTGATGCGGTTGGCACGAAGTTTTTCGACGGGGAGTGGGTTTTTCGGGTGGTTGGAAATCCCACATTTTATAAAAGCCAACGCCAGGTCGAGCCGATTATTACGGAGTCAGACCAAGACAATCGGATTTTTGTCTCGAGCCATTCCAATGCACAAGAGAAAGTCAACAAATTCGCGCACGACAATGGAAGCTTTAAAGACAGTAACGATGAAAAACTGCTGGGGGCGCAACCCATTATTTCGTTGAAAAACGCAGTTCGGGCAACCGTTCAAAACGAAGGCGACTACGTTTTCTCCTCACGGCTTTTTGAGCGGAGATTATGTCAAAATCGTGGGTGTTTTTTCAGGCACTCCTACTGTCGATTATTTTCAGGGAACACATCGCGTTGAGGTTATAGACACAAAAGAGTTTTTGTTGTACGGAACGGCTCCGGTCGATCTTTCTCAGGCTGTGGCTAGTCAAGTATATGCTTTTAAGAAAACACGCTTCATGATAGTTGGGTTCCCTTCTCGGACCTACGACGGCGTGTCCACAGCTCCAGACGATGACGTTACTGGGCTAAGAGGAATGGTTACGGATTTTGAGCCGCGAAAATTCTCGAGCACCACAAAAGACCCCAACGATCAAACAACTCAAATTGCTAGTGAGACTAAAAAACTTGTAGGCACTCGGGTTCGAGAAGTCGTTTATTACAAAGCTGTGCCGTTAGATTCTCCAGATCTACACGGGATACATGGTCCACACAACTCACTTTCCAAAGATTATCACACTGAGGAACAGATTAATCCCGAGACGCAAGGGACACCAGTTGCGGTTTGCGTGGGGTACACAGATGAATTCCACACCGTTGTAGTAAAAAAAGGAGCTCGGTACAAGACAATCAAGGATGAGGATAAGGGGAACAAACTAGGGAATTTCTTTTTCTGGAACCACCAGTACAAATTCCCCGCCGAACTAACTTCTCTGGGCATTCAAGATACCGACTACGAAGTAACGTTTGAAGCCTTTACAACAGACGGCGGTCCTCTTGTAGATGTTTACGGAACGGAAATTTTGGAAGAAATCGCCGCAATCAACAAAACATCTACGGGCTTCCAAATTCAATTCCGTCTCAATTCAGATGCGGAGCCAGGGCCTACAAGTTACGGAGAAGAAGGGGTGCCGACTTTTGGTCTTGGGGTGGCAGTCCATCAAGATGTTTTGTTACGAATAAAAATTTCAGAAGCCTACGCTCAACCTATCATTTTACCGACATTTGGTTTTGATGGTCTATTTGGTTTTCACCGAGGGCAAACCAAGGAAACGTATTTTCATGGTTTCGAGAAGAACATCGTATGGAAAGGCGAATCTTTGCTTGCGGCAAGTGATCTTTTTGACAGCCCACAAGCGGGTTTTTTAAATCAATTTGTAGATGACCATGTTGGAATTGATCTTCCACTATGGCAAAAAGAGTTAGTGGCCTCGCGCTACGTTTCTTTTGGAAACGAAACCCCCGGGAGGCGCCCACACGGGCTGGATTACGACATTGTTACAACCATTACTGATCAGCCGACGGGGGACGCTTTAAAGGGAAGCTCACCAGTGGCAGAAGGCGAACCATCAGACTCTGGAAATTTTTCAATTAGCAGAAAAAGCCGGAATGGTTTTGAAATTTCGACAGATCTCCTGCCGGAGCCTCACCCAAGCGCCCTCTTCGCTACAACTTCGAACGGGTCCGCAACAGTAAAAGTTGAAGTAAAAGAGCGGAGCGTAGTGGTTTTTCACAAGCTCATGCCGTTCGGAGAACAGCTTGTTACCGTTTTAGATTATTTGGATTCGGCCTCGGCTACTGCGGGTAATTTGAGCTGGGAGCGTCGAAGCCCGAACTCCATTGTAGTGAAAAACGCTACTGGAGGTACAACTATAGACGAATTCCTGGTCCGTATTCACAAACTTGAATTGCCTAGCGACACTTACGCAGCGGGAGCCGGTGACGGCACGTTCGGAGGGAATCGTAGGCAAGGCAATGGTATTTTGGGTCATCTTTCTAATATGCGAACACAGCTGGCAAAAATTGCAGACCCGCTTGTTCCTACCTACGCAATCGACCCGGACGCAAAACCAGAAGATCTTCCCAAAATTGGCCCAAAACACTCCGTGCGTCAGTTGGCTGTTCGACTACAAAGAATCAAAACGATTCTTTTGAACAATGGCCTAATTGAAATTGATGGGAACAGCAGTGCCACCGAGTCTACCCGAATTATGCAAGAGGAGACGCTCCACTACCACAAAAGAGGGGCAATGGGAAACGCTCCTCTTGCTGATCCACAAGCAAGCCAGGGGAAAGCGGGGGAGGTAATTTTTGAAGCTCAAACGATTCTTCCTGCAACAAAGACATCCAAGACGGTTCAGTTTCCGCAGCATATAAAAATTCGTTGTGATCGCGGGGAGTTGACGTTAGATCCGAGCAAATATGTGGTTATTTTAACGGTTTATGGGCAAGCAGGAAACGAACTCCAGTTTGAGGAAAACGAAAACCCGTTTGTTATTCAAAACAAAAAAGAAAAATCATTCCAACTTAAAAGCTCTTCTAGCTTCACGACGGATACGACAATTGTCTATGAGGTCTGTTTACCGCAATCTGGCGACAACTTTCTGGATGTTCCCAGGTATAATCCAGTAAGAGCCGAGTGGGACTTCGAATACGAAGGGGGCCTCGAGGACACAATTTTCATTAAGAACACGTTTAAAGGGCTTCTAAACAACGCAGAACATTTGAGTGATCGTTTTGACCACATGAGAAACGTACTTCGAAATGGTCAAAACATCCCGATGCAGTGGTGTACCATTGATTGGAAATACGATAGCATAGATGCCTACCAATTTGACACTACCTCGAACGGTACTCCTATTTATGCGCCCTTCACGATGGAAGTAAAAAAATGGGGTTCGGGAGACAAAGGCTTTCAGTATGCTCCTCAAATTATGTATGAGGTCAAAACTCAGGGGCCAATAGGGAAAGCCTCTGAACCCCAGAGTATCGAAGATGATAAGGACACTTCGGCGCTGGCGCAGGTGGCGTTCATAGGGGGCGTGGCAAAACAATATATACGGTCCCACACATTTCGGATTCGTTTTTTCTTAGGCGAAGCCGGCGGGTCACAATCCAAAAGCTCGGAGACAAACTATTTACACTATGATCCCGGAGCAACAGTAAAAGCGTTGAGGCCCAACTTTCTGGCCGAAGCCGAATCGGCCCCTATTTTCGACACTGAGGAAATGGCCAATATTGCCGACGTGTCGGAGGCTATTTCTGGGTCAGAAAACTTTCTAAGCGACGTCAGGCCCCGAGGTTTCATCCGGGGTCTTTTAATCACGGAAATGTCTCCTCAAACGCCTTTTTTCTACGACCCGGAGGGATGGCCTCCACAAGTGCCTTACGCAAACGAAAAGGCGGGTTGCTATTGGGGAGAAGACAGATTCGGTACGACAACCATGCCGGATGGCTCGTCACAATATTTTATAGATTATCGAATTTGGAATTTACGCCGGATGACTCTCACGGGTAAGCTAATTATTAAACAAAGTAAAACTAATACCCTGTGGCATGTTAAATCGCCTTTGCACATTGTGGCGATTGGGCGTCCCGATGGAAATAAACGATTCCAGGACGGGTCTGCTGATAAACCGGCAGGAAACCTACTCTACGATTGATTTAAGGAGACCAAAAAATGGCTATACCTGTAGCAATAACAGATTTGCCGGGTTCAAATACCCAAGACGAAACCGTTTCGTATGCGGCTTCCGTCGGAACGGGCTCGTCTATAACTCGTGAAATTTCAGCGGTAAACTCTACTTTTACGGCCCCGGCCACAAAGATTAGTAGCTACCAATGGATTTTGTTGGAAAAGCCCTCTTCGAGCTCCGCAACAATTCTTAACGCTACTTCAGAGACGTGTACACTGAGCGGAATCCAGCATACAGGAACGTATCGTGTTTTCCTCATTGTGACAGACGACCAGGGTAACACTTCTCAAAGCGACATCCTGAAGGCTCCAGATCAATCTTTTGCTCAAGTTCACGTTCAAACCGAAAATCTTTCTCTCGTGAAACCCGCCTCGGGGGAACGGAATTGGTCTACCCACTACCACGATTTTGTTGATAAGGTGGATGCTCTGAAAGCCGATGTGACAGGAGTCACAGTTGCCGCTGCGACCACAGCAGCTCTCGGGACTGTAAAGTTGGCGGATTCCCCGTTAAGCGCCTCCGCGCCCGAAGCTCTTACGGTGGAAAGAAGAACGTTGACAGCGGTTATCTATGGACAAGCAAAACGAATTTCGGGCGATGGTGGTGGATTAGTAGCTGGTATTGATGTGACACTACCGAGCGGTTCGACAGCCAACCATTCTCCCAACGGAAATGCTTCTCCTGCTTTGTGTGCCTGGGTCCCCGGCCACGGTCACCCTGGCGATAAAACATTAGAAATTAAACACTTTTTTGCAACGATGATCAATGGCGGTAAAGCCGGAAAGCCTTCAGAGCATTATGAATTTAAACTTTTCCATTGCTCGAAAACACAATATCTTCAAAGCGACGTTTCGAATTGGACAGAGGTTTCGTTGATACAATTGTATCCGGCGGGCGGCGAAGACGGAGAGAAACCGCTTTCGGGGGGTTCTCAGCTCGCGGCAGCGGTAGAAATCCCAGAAGGAAACCACGTTGTTGTAACATGCTCAAAAGCCCCGTCAAACTTGGGAACAGGGCTGACGCTTACCGTTGAATTACAAGTGAGGCATTGATGGCTGAGGTTGGTTTTGGAAATCCTGGATCGTCTTCCTTTCTCATTACGGGGACGATTATGTACGTGGGAACCCAAGCTGTTACGACAGTCTACGATCAGGGTTTTGGGGACAAGACTGCGCTTTTTTCAGACTTTAGCTCGTATTCAAAAAACATCACAGACTCGTTTTCGCAGCACCAAACGGACGAAGAGTACCAATTCACGGGCTTTGGGGACCCGTCCCCCGACTTTCTACAACTCCCTTTTATTGCAGATGGATTGAGTGAGTTTCCGGACGAGGGCGGAGTTTTGATAGTGCTCGAGGGAACCTTTAGCAGCTCGACAAACTACAGATTCCAGTTAATTGGAAAAGACGGTACAAAATATCCGTCTTCGACCACGTTTTGCTCTGCGGCAAAAGCGGGCAAAGGGTCAGCTGTAAGTGCATTTCGGGCAGATTCCAGAGTGGCTTTTGCTATGCCTCCCGTCCCTCCGGGATCTTACGACATCCAAATGGAATACGGCCAGGACTTTGGGTTGCAACTCTTGTTGGTAAGTTATGTCAAAGTCATTCGTAAAAACAGATCTACACAAACATACTCGCTTCGCACGAACTATCCGGAGCTTTTTACAGTAGGAGCTCGTAACCACCTGAGCGACAAAAAAGAGATGGGAGGCGGCGAATGAGCATAATTCTTTTATCTGCTGCGGTTCCCACGACCTTATTTCAATTTACGATTGAAACACGAAACCCTTTAGGCATGGAAGAGCTTCAAGACTACGGCAACACCACCAGTCCCTCGGACTTTACAATGACTTCAGGCACGGATGCCGCTTCGGTTGAAGTTATTTCCGTAACAAAAACAGGTATTGGTAAAAGAACCATTACAGTTCATCCTGAAATGACGCCGGGGTCTAGCTACACGATTACGATTCCAGCGCATACAGGCACAAACACGGCTTCTATTTCGGTGCCTACCAGTTTGATAGTGGCAGACCTTATTCAAGACTTTGACCCCAGCGCCGCAACTACTTTATTTTGTGAGACAAGTTTGGGCTTTCCTGCGAAGGGCTCTCTCTACGTGAATGAAGAGAAATACAACTACACCGCTAGGTTCTCAGGAGGCTTTACGGGAGTGACAAGAGCTATTTCGGTAGGAATTCCAAACGACACGAAAGGTTTGTCTTCGTCAAAAAAAGCGGGAGCAGGCTCTCTTGTTCGTTTTGACATCACTAGCCACGAGGCGGAGGATTCCCTTGCTTAAACCTATTTCCCGAGTTGAAGAGGCTTTTCGAGATACTTGTCTTCATCGAGCAGAAGGACTACAGGTTGACGACATTGGGTCTTTATATGGGATGCCCCGCCCCCCGTGGGTTAGACACCAAGACTGGCGAAATACGCTTAAAAAAACGGCGTTAGGCCCAAGAGGAGTTGCTCAAACTCTGTTTTTGTTTCTTCGTCATTCGTTATTTCAGCTTGCAGAAAAAGTTACCGTAGAAACGGCGCAGACAGGCAAGGGGTTTGAGACTTACACCGTTGCAGCCGAGGCCCCTGTTTTTACAAACCGACATATTGGTCGGTACTGCCTCTTAGTCGATAGTACGGGAAAAGAATCGGTCTTTTATTCTACAGCTAAAGAGCCTTTCACAACTCCTCAAACTTATTTGTCTTTTTCTGCTCGCGCTACTTCGCAGTTTGCTGGCGCTCCCGCTGATATTTCGACAATTCACCCCGGCACATGCTCTCTTTATTTTTTGCCGTTTCTGATTTTTGAACTCACCCCCAGCGTGGTATACCCTGCTCTCGGGACAAGTGGCAAAACGGCTACAATACCTAGTTTTTACGTTGGAAAAAAGAGTGACGCGGCCCGGATTTTAGTTCGGTTGTTTGGAACCGGGTTTAAGGTGCCTGGAACTTTTGTGCAAGAAGCTGTGAATATTGACCTAACAAGTGGGGAACTTACTCCCGAAGATTTTGTTCCTTCAAAAGAACTTGGAGGCCCTACCGGTGGTTACGTGATGGAAAACACAAACGTCACGCAAGAAAACGACGGTAACAATTATTTCCCGATTTACTTGGGCGAAGGCTTAAAAAACGCCAATTTATTACTAGATGTTTTGCGGCAAAACTTCCTGGCTGCGGGAGTTCGTATTAATTTCGAACAAATGCTTCTTCAAGACTTCGAATAGAAAAAACAAAAATCGACGTAAAACACCCCATGCGGTAAAATACTGACGAGCTCAACACAAAGGAGAGGGCTCCAAGATATGGAATGGATGACGCCCGAGACAGTTTTTCACGCCGCGAGTTTGGTCCTAACAATGGGAACCGCCGTGTGGCATATGTCTTTAAAATTGGAAAAGACCACTACGATAGTTGAAACCAACATGGCGCTGGTGACAACTAAAATAAGCTCAATCGAAAAAGACATAGCTTCCTTGGAGGAGCAGATTCGAGAGTCGAGAACCGGGCGGGTAGAGCTTTGGAAAGAGGTCAACGTCCTGCGTGAACGAGCGGCTATGATCGAGGTCGCCCAAACGTCCAGGTCCTCGAGCCTGTAGTTAAAAAATACGCATCCGGTGAATGGTCACGGATGTACCTTCGAATCCTTGCTGTTCTTTTCGGCGCGGGATTCGGTCACGCGCTCCATGCTGCCATCGTGGAGTCTGGGGAAGGCTGGCCTTGGGGTACTCTGATAGGAGTCGGTGCCGGGTCTCTTGCCACGATTATTGTCGCTGCAATCAAACGGAAAATTAAGAATGTCGAAGCAGATTAAAAAACTCTGGGAGTTTGTAAAATCACTTCCTAGCGGCGCTTGGATTGCTTTGGTGGCTTTGACTACATACATGGCTCTCACTGCGAGAAAGACGGCCTCTGAGGTCGTAGAAATTGAAAGACAACGCACCAAAGAGCTCAAACTTCAAAACGCCAGGGCTACGAAAATTAAAAAGTCCTTAGAGCGAACAAAAAAACAAGTCGAAAAAGAAACGGAAGAGCTCGAAAAAGAAACGCTTGCAAAGGAAAAAGAAGTGGCGGAAGCTGCAACTTCCATGAAAAAAACCGTGGACCTTGTAAATGACACTTTTGGGGAGTAATGAAAACAACCACTGTTCTCGTTATCTTGTTTTTCTTTTTGTTTGGTTCTGCTACCTCTCAGGCGGGTGAGAGGTGCGAGCAGAGCTACGAGCTCGACCAGGGGGATTCGTCGCCTTGCTGGGGTGTGTTAATGCCTCAGCCGTGGGTTTTGAAGGGATTGGAGTGCATTCGAGTAGACTTGCCTCATCAAACCAAAAAACTAGAGCTGTCTGAAAAAAAATTAAACGCTGAAATTGAAGCGTTGAAAGAAGAGCTCGAATTGGCAAACACCGTCATGGATAATCAGTCCTTGATGCTCGACCAGGCTCTTGACGCATACCAACCGTACAGCGGCCTTGGCGATCTCACTGAGATAATTACTTGTCTTTGAGACGAGCGTTAAACAAAGATTCTCGTTCGCGACTTAGGAGCTGTCCCTGCAACGCCTGGTTATGGGTCAACAACTTGTCTTCTTTGTCCTGCGCGGCTTTTCGAATGTCCGCAATCACTTTGTCATAACGATCCCGCATAATCTCTATACGCCTATCGTAATTCGAATCCATCTCCTTCAGCTGAGACTGAAACGAAGAAACAAGCGAATCAAACATTTTTTGCATTCTGATGTGCTGCCAAATCAAGAACGCGGCAAAAGAACCAAGAGCTCCAAAATCGAGAAGCTGTGAAATAATTGCGTCTGTCATACGCCACCTCCCTGCTACATTTCATGATACGGGGAGGCGGTAGGCTCTCAAACTTTTAACAGGTACAACGCTTTTTTTCCCTGATTGGTTCCGGGATTAGGGTCCTAGAATTCTACTTCCTCACCGTCCCAGAGCACTGGTCCGGAGTGTGGGCTTTCTCCTCTCAAATTCAGAGGATTGTCGTACCAATTTTCCGCCCTTATAACCTCGAACCGGTGGGCCTCCTCCGGGTCGCCGCCCTCCTCCTCTATAAACTCTAGGTGGTCTTCCTGTAGCCTGTAAGCCACGTTTGACGCTTCCCCTTCGCATACGTACCTTCCCCACATACATATCCCCTCGTCATCCGTTTTCCAATCGGGCTCGGGATCGTATTCCCACATCCACTTTCCGGGGATCACTCTTATCACCACAAACAAATCATCCATACAATCAGGCATCATGATTCAAACCTCCTTTTTACCCCAGATTGGACCCGGCGTGTATCCATCCCGTGGCCGAAACTCAGCCCATCCGTTGTGATCACACATGAAGTGCCGGTCGTCATCTACACACACAACGACATCCCCCACCATCATGCTCCGCTTCCGGAATTTAGGATCTCCGGGGAAAACCTGCTCCATCTTTTCATCCACGACCTCTAGCACACGATCCGGATTGTCAATTGTGGGATGCCTCAAAACCCACGGGGTTTCAATCGTGTTGCACCGTTCAAAAACCCCTTCGAGATCCCGGCACTTTACAACCGCCACGGTATTGAACACCGCGCCTTTTTTCAGATCTCGATTGAACCACTCAAAATCCCGACGGTCCCAAGCGGCCTTCCAAGGTTGACGATCTTCCCGAAACCAAACCTGAAACATTTTCATGTTTGCCACGTCCAGTGATGCTTCGTTCCATTGTTTTTCCATCTCACACCTCCTTTTCAAAACCAACTCACATCTATATATTACGCTTTTCTCGTAATATGTCAAGGGATAAAAACATTTTTTATTTGTTTTTTTACCCTTCTCCTCTGTTTACGCGGAAAGAACCCCGGTCTTCACATAGTGCTTCGCTCGAAGAAGTGTCTGTCGCTCTGTTTCATCCGAAAGAACGAAGAAGGGTTTCCCCTCCACAAGCTCGATTCCGAGGTCCTTCTCGAAGGTTTGAAGGCGAGGAATCCACGAATAGCAGTCGCCGGTTGATGTTTTCAGGATCCTTCCGGCGAACACTCCGTTGATCCGAACGTGAATTTCACCGCGTCCTCCCCGGCATCGGATTATGTTGTCGAATGTTACGTTGCCTTCCATCACTCACCTCCTCAACGAACCACATAGGGCCGTTCCCAGTTTCCAATCTCAATCGCAACGTAGTGACCAGGAATGTATCCGTAGTCAACGTCACGCCACCCGCCAGTCATTCCCGCTGCCGCAATTTCCAACGCCGTTTTCAAAACCCGAAGAGCCTCACCCTCGTAATTCTTATCAATTCCGTGGCGATAGACTTGCCGGTATTTCTCACCTTCTGGAAGCAACGGAACCGGACCCGCTTTTATGGTCACACAGACCCCGGTTCCGCGACCTGTCCGGGTGATACCAACCTTGTATTCCGGAAGAGCCTCTTTCAAAGCCTTTCTCTTCGCTCTCACTTCTTCTGTCGCTATGTAGGGCATCTCAAACCTCCTTTTTAAAACCGACTCACATCTATATATTACGTTTTTCTCGTAATATGTCAAGAGATAAAAGCGTTTTTTATTTGTTTTTTTATGCTAAGGGTGCAAATCAGAAAATTTGCTCGCAGTACCGCATTTTTATTAGGGAATCGCCTTTCAGACCCTAAAATGACCGCATGAATGACGAGAAGCGAAAACTATTTCTGGAAATTATCAGCTCCAACCCGGAGCGTACCGAAATCATGCGTCGGTATGCGAAGGACCGGAGAATTAAGCTACTACACAAACGACACACCTCGAAATTCGGTCTCTCTTATCAAGACACAAAGCATTTCGCAGACTTCTTAAAAACCAACGGCTCTGTCGCCCCTCAAATTTCACCGCAAAAATTAGAAAAGGTGGAAAAAGGAGACGACCTTCAAATTTTTTCTCGAGGGCCTCGAATCAAGACTCTCCAACAGCTCCTTGAAAATGCGGAAGTGGACTTGGAAAAATGGGGAGTTGATTCGTGGAAAGCCAACACTTGGGAAGTCTGCGCGAAAAATTCGGATGGAGAAATTCAAGTCACACCGGTTTGGCAAATCAAAGCCAGCCTGGTTCGGCAACGCCTTGCAGAAGCTCAACCAGTTCCCGCGCATGAGATTATTCGAAAAGAGCCTAACAAGCCCCGTCGTGACCAAATCATGCGAGCTCTGTTTATTCCTGATAGTCAGCACGGGTACAAGTGGAACGCTCCTGATTTTGACTACCTTGAGCCGTTGCATGATCGCGTTGCTTTCGACGCTGCTTGCGAATTTGCAGGAGCTTTCCAGCCTGATGCGATTGTCTTGCTTGGCGATATGCTTGATCTGGCCCCTTTCAGCTCATTTCCGACTGACCCCACAACCCGGCAAACCACACAACCGGCACTCGCGGAACTCCATTGGCAGATCAAACAGCTGCGTAAAAAGTGCCCTCGGGCGGCTATCCACTACATTGGCGGCAATCACGAAATCCGTTTAAAAAAGCAAACCATGCAAAAAATGGAAGAGTTGGCTTATCTGCGCGATGCAACGTCCAAAAAGGGCAGTGATTCAATTATCAGCATCCCCCGCCTTCTGCGCCTTGATGCGCTCGATGTAGAGTGGTTGGGAGACTACGACAACGATTGGTGGTTGTGGAATCGAATCCGGGTCTATCACGGGCGAATGTATCGCGGAGGAGTTGGGGCCACCACACAAGCCCGGATTAAGTCTGCAACCCACTCCGAGGTTTTTGGGCATATTCACAAATTCGAACTTGCACAAAAAACAGTTTTTGGACCAAAAGGAAGTCGAGCGATTAGTGTAATGACCCCTGGCTGCCTATGCCGTATCGACGGGACTGTTCCGGGAGCTACAAAACAACCCGATTGGCAGCAGGGTCTGGGAATTGCGTATGTCGATTTGGAGAGCGATCAAGACCATCTTTCTCTTGTGCCGATTCACGGTGGAAATATTTTCTTTGATGGTCGCCGTTTCAGTGGACAGGACAGGTCAGAAGAAATTGCTCAAGAAACCGGTTTTAAGCAATTGGTGCGCCAAGACTCTTGAAAAACTAAAACAAATACGATAAGTTCGTCACAGGAGGTGTCAGATGGATCTTCATGATTTGATAGCGAACTTTGGAAAAAAACAGGTGTGTGAGGCGATGGGAGTCACCGAAAGGTGTTTGGTTGACCTTCGGAGGGGTCATACCGCTTTAACTATTGATGACTTGTTCGAGCTTGCTCGTAACTTTCCGACTTTCGACATGGGCAGAACCGTTCGGCGGCTTGGTTCATTGCGCGTTGAAAAAAAGAAAAGCCGGAAATTTAAAACGTCCAGAGCTATTTTGAAACCCTGTTGATGTGAAGGGCGAGCAGGAAAGGGTTGGAGAGAATGGGGTCTTCGTATTCCGTGGGCTGTACTTGTAGCTGTAGCCTCTTGAAAACCCCCTCAACCTGTTCCTGGCTTCGTTGTGTGTCGGCTTGATACACACCGCCACACCGGATAGATCCTCCAGCATCCAGAACCTCCTCGTGGAGCTCGTCTTGGCATTCTCTCCAGTCTTCGATGTAGTATTGCTTAATAGGCATTAAAACTCCCTCGTAACAAAGATTGATATTTGATCTCCCGCAGTCAAACCGGCCCATGTTGCTGTCAGGATTTCAAACGGGGAAATGATTGATTCGTCGAGGGTATACAAGACGTTTGTTCCTGTTCTCCCTGTTGAGCTCGCAGTGTCAAACAAAGACACGCCTTTTCCAACAAGTTCGTTTCTCGTATGTTTTCCGTAAAGATTAAATGTTGTTATGTTCGAAGATTCGCCGGATTCTCCGTCCACAAAAAACGGAAAATAGCTAAACCGTTGAGCCCCATCGGTGTTGCTGTTCTCAAAAATCCGGACCAGCGTATTGTTTACTTGAATACCCATCTCAGCCGTTTTCAAATGAACAAACTCCCCTCGTGCAACCGCAGAAACACCCGCTGCGCTTGCGTTGATTGCGTTTGCAAGGTTTCCAGCGGTCGAATTTATGTCAGAGCCAGGGCTCACAGCTGCAATTTGAGTTGTCCCTATCGTAATTGGAAAATTTGCGTCCGGGACGTTGACAACACTTATTCGGCTTGTGCCCACGGAAATTCCTGTCGTGACGTGATAACCGATTGTCACCTTTTTCGCGCCACCCAGGAAAAAAGACGCTCCCCCCTCGGTGGTTGTTGCGAAATCAACTAAAGTGCCCCCGTCTTTTGGTAATAAAAATCGGCCAAAAAAAGTCGCGTTTTGGCGCACCGGCTTGATGCTAATCTTGTCTCTATTAGGGTTGAAAAAAGTCGTCATCACGGCTCCCAAACTTGAAGTTGTCCTTCCTTATCATACACCGGCTCTGCGTCTTTGTACCATTTTAACATCAAATGAGCGTCCGCCTTGGTTGGAATGTTGGGAGTCCACTCTTGCATTTCTGAAATCATAACCTCTTCCAAACGCTTCGCCGCAGCTCTTGCCCCGGCCTCGGGGCCTTCCAGCAAAATCTCATCATGGATGAAGGCGACCGGGCGGAACCCGTACAAAGGAGAGCTCTTGACCAAATAACACTCCCTCACAACCTCATACAAGGCCGCCTTCGCCCCGTCAGCAGTGAGCCCTTGGAAGTAACTGTTGCAGCCGTCGCAAAAGCCCACACCGCCGCGAATCCGGCCACTTCGGATCTGCTCCAGCTCAAAACTTCCGCCCCCCTGATTGACTCGAAATCCCATATCTTCAAAATATCGACTCATCTCCGGGTATCGTTGCAGCCACGTCGCTCTCAGCTCCTCTGCCTCTCCGGGTTCCAAATTGACCCCGTAACCCGTTGCAGCGTAGTCCCGGAAGCTACCGGCCCCCAACCCGCCAGGAAAACCAAAATTGGCAGCTTTTGCGAGCTGTCGCGCTTCTTTCACCTTCTTGTCTCCGGCTTTGTGGCCTTCAACCGCTTCCTCGTATGAAATGCCGAGGATCCCCGCAGCTGTCTCCAAATGGAGCTCTCTCCCCGCTTGCAACGCCTCAGCCATGGCACTCGTTCCGTACAGGTCCAGCAAGACTTGAGCGAGGCTACAGAGCTCCGCAACGTGATAGTCTGCCGCCACAAAAACGTTTCCCTCTCTTGGGATAAAACACTCTCGAACACCACCACGACGAGGTTGATTCTGTAGGTTTGGGTTTCTGCAAGACGTGCGCCCGGAGTCAACCAGGGGATTAAACCGGGGGTTGATCGGGTACTCTGTACCGGCTTCCAAAATCGGTATATAAGTGTTCAACAGTTTTTGTTCTGACGAGATCTCCGCCAGCTTCATCAAACCGGGGTGGCCGCTTTTCTCCAGTACCTCCGCACTTGTAGAAATGGATCCTTTCGCGGTCAGTGGTGGGCTGTCGTAGGATTCCGAGACCAGATCTCGAACCCGTTTGAGATCTTTTGTTCCGTTCTGCCGTAAGATTCCCCATTCCCTCAAACTAACGTTTGCCTCATTAACCGTTTTTATCAATTCAGCTCGTAGCTTCGCCACCGCTTCCGGCTCCGTGCGGATCCCCCAGGCACTCATCAAATGCAACGCCCAAGCCGCTTTGACTTGCCCCACAAAATTGGGCAGCATTCCAATCTTTTCATACTGAAAAAGAAACACTTTTTCCGTCCATGCGCTATCTTCTAAAGCGTATTGTTTCGCATCATCCGGCCACTCTTCCAGAGGTACAGCATCTAAATCATGGTATCGAAAACGCCAACTGTCTCCACCCGACTTGCCCTCCAAATCGTGGTCAAAATAACTCTTACAAAGCGCGGCAAGACTATATTTCGGCATTCGGCCCGTTACCGGATCAATTTTTGACCAACCCCTCGCAATTTTGTGGAGCTGCTCAAATATCATCGTATCCCAGACAAGCCCCGCATCGAATTTTTCCCAGATCAACGGCGCAAGGTCCCACCGCTCTTGAGCAATGACCCCGAGATCGTATGTCACGTTATGGCCTACGATGAAAACCTCATCTCGTAACGCTAACTCTATATCTCGCAAGCCCTCGTCTCGAGAAGCAAGATACGGTTCTGTGTGCTCGGAAACATGGCTCATACAAACTAAACGCGGAGCTAACCGCCCCGGCGCTATAAGCCAAGTCTCAACATCAAAAACAAAATACATGAGTCCTCCAAAGAAAAGTGAGGCATCTGTGGGCCATGCCTCCCTGCGCCCCCCCGCCGCCGAGGTCCGATTGTTGATATAGAGCGGCGGAGTCTAGGACGAGGACCAGGTGAAACGAGTGTATTCGTTCCCATTTTTAGATTCACGAGTGACACCCTCAGCTCTCACTTCCAACCCCGCAGCGGGGTTTTCAGAGGACACCAGCTCTTCCACCATTTCCTCGTCAATATCGGCCTCTTGAGCGTCTGGAGTCAACGCCAAAGCGAACGCTTTAATATTACCCAAAGCGGCTTCTTGATCAAGGTTTACCAACCACGACCGAGTTTCGCCTGGGACGGAGTGTGGATCCGTTGATTCGAGCGTCTCAAACTCAACCAAAAAGAAATGCCTACCTTTCTTTTTAGAGGATTCGAACACCTCACACTTTTTGACTTTCAAATACCACTGCCCCGGTCCCAAATATTTTGAAGCTCCGGTGATTTGCGCTTCCTTAATTCCAGAAAAAATACCCATCTTCATTCTCCTTTTTCATCTTCGTCATCAATCAAAAAATCCAAAAACTCGACCATCTCTTCTAATGCTTTGACCACGTTGTCATCAAAACCGTTTGTGACTCCGTGTTTCACAGCCCGTAGAAGAGCTAAAAACCCCAGCGCAACGTTTTCGACGTTTTGAGGTATTACGTTCTCACTCTCACTCACTCTTTCCTCCAATTACAAAAGTTCAATTTTTGAATGTTTCCCGTCGTCTCTTCGATATAACGGGCATCGGTTCTAGCAGAAGCAAACGCCGTTCGTTGCGTCTCGTAAACTTGAAGCACTCTAACACTCACAAGATCCGCTTCCTGCCCCGCCCGGTGCGTTCTCCCGAGTAGTTGCTCCCAGGCGCTACCGCTGGATGGTGGAGACATAACGACTTGCTCTGACCACGCTTGCAGGTTCTTACCCACCCCATGCGAGCGGATAGATAAAGCCAGGTTTCTCGGGGTCTCTTGGTCAAATGTAGTGTTTGCCCCGTAAACCTCGAAAAAAGGCCGAAGAAATCGGATGCGCTCTTCTACCGCTTTCCCTTGAAACCACAAAATGGTAGGGGAATGGAGCTCGTCAACCATTTTTAAAGCGTGGCGCACCGGGGAGTCATCCACCCAAACCGCCACCGGAACCGGTTTTGCTTCTTCTTTTATTTCGCACCACTCCAGCCATGCGCGATGAATTCCCCGGCTTTTCCCTTCCTTGATCTCTTCTTTGGTGCGAGCCTCCACCAAATGCGGCGAATCGTACCCAGCTCTCGCTCTTCTGGCGAGCTCCCCGCGCACATGCCGCCCCCACTGGTTCCGTCGCCACAACCAGGGCTCTCTGAGGTCCTCTGGAGTGTCTCCCCAATCCCATTCATAATAGTACCCGTGAGAGAGTTGAGAAAGTACACGAAAACGGTGCAAGGGGTCTGTGATTACATTACCTGCGGGGTCTTCTTCCAGTTGCAAAACTTGGGAGACCAAATACTTAATTCTTTGGGATTCCACACCCCGCACCATCTCTACCAAAAGAGAGCAACCCAACGAGCCCTCTTTCGAACAAACCACGCCGGGGGTCTGTCTCATTCGCTCCTGAAAAGCAAGCCGAACCTGTGTTCTGCGTTCCGGGGTCCGCATTCCGAAAAACTGTTCTTTTGTTTGTTCGTATTTCCACGACCACAAAGGCCGCTCCGCAAGGTGTGAGAAGTCGCGGAGGCTTTTGCTTGTCATCGTGCCCGACAAAGCCACAAACTTGACTTGCGGGTGTTCTTGCATAAAGCGAACCACGCGCATCGTTCGGGCGCTTTCTAGTCTCTTGAGACGGTGGGCCTCGTCGCACACCATAACGACCTTGGAGTAGTCCTCAGCGCCTTCGCATAGGCGATTGAGCAGGTCTGTACCATCGGGACGTGAGAGCTCTTCATAAGAAAGAACGTGTGTCTTTTCGAGCGTCTTGAACCAATAAGAAAACTTGTCGAGCTCTGCTTTCATCTGTTCCCGCAACGATGCCGGAACTAGCAAAATGGCCACCTCGCACTTTAGAATCGGACCCGCGAGCAATGCGATCAAGGTCTTCCCGTGGCCCACGCCAATAGGGAAAAAACCCCCTCCAACGCGAGAAATCTCAGCAAGAGCCTCGCGCTGAAGGGGTCGTAAGGTGTACTCCCCCTCCCGCCTCACCAGGGTTCTCTGTACCCACTCCGTGTCTTTTGGTTCACGAAGTGGGAGAGAAACGATTCTTTTCGTGCAAGTAGTCACGCCGCAATCTTCTCCTGAGTCAATCCACGGAAAAACCCGTGGACACCTGCTAGGGACTGGATTGCGTCGTTGGGGTTGTTCCGCTTCATTCCCTCTGTACAGGCGTTGTACAGACTGAACAAATTACGCGGCTCGAACTCCTCGTGTGTCGGCTTCTTCCATGCGTCAAAAGCAGCGGTTTCCTGCTGGGGCTTCAGCTTCTCCATGCCGCGCATCACCCCAAGGAGCTCGTACCCCTCAATTTGCGTAATCTCTTCGTTTTTGAGCTCCTCAAACTCTTCCATCATGTTGAGAAAGTCTTTGTACATGAGCTCCAATTTTTGGTCGAAGTTCGATGTAAAAGTCTTCCACACGTTCTTTGTGTGCCGTCGCATCTCCACAAAAGAGTCACCACTGATACAGGTATTTGAGCACACGTTAAACTGACCGCCTCCAGCTGTCGCAATCCGCATCGAGTAATCGTAAGAGTTTTTCAACGCAATCCCGAAGCCGTGATCAAAACCCACGTCGTACTTCAAAACCCCAAACATGTGGTTTCCTTTACGAGCAAGAGCATATTCCTCTTTTTCCAAGGGAAACCCAAAGGTCTTGTCCATCTGGAGCTTTACAAAGCCATTTCGGGGGTCACCTTTTTCGCCCCTCGTTCAATCATCAAACCCATTTTCATTTCCTCCGTTAGAATTCCCTCTTACGATAATCTCGTTTCTAAATAAGTCAAGGGGAAAAATAAAATTTTATCCTATCCTCTCAACAACGGAGTCCGCCGCATTAATTAGGACCTCGAGACACGCATCGGCTCCAGGCATCCGGCGGTCTAAAACCAGGTTTTCCGGCATCTGAATTTCGCCGCTTTTCAATTTTTGAAAGAGCAACGCCGCAACACGTTTCGGGCCTTCTGCATAAGGGATCGCGTTGTAATAGAAAGTTTCGGCATCATCGGCGACCAGCTGTTGTAGAGGTCGCACAAGCTCTTCAAAGTAAACAACGGCTTTTTTTCTTGGGTGGCAACCAATGAAGAGAGTATGATGAGTTGTCTGCTTTCCGGTCTCTGGAGCCCTTTCCTCCTCTCCAGCCTCCACCACACTTTGAGCAGATACCTCCTCGCTCTCGGGCTTCGGCTCGGGAGCGTCTTTTTTTGTCTCAATTGGAGCTGTTTCGGGCTCGGACACGGCTTCGGAAGAGAATAGTTCCTGGTGCGCCTCCATAAACTCGATGATGTCTTTTCGCGTTTTGAGGTTCTGAATTTTCGACGTGTGCTCCGCAAAAATGGACCCCGATGTATCATCACTAAACTTCTCCATTAGCTCGTCTTTTTTGAGCGTTTTCGCCCGTGTTCCGTCTTTAAAGAAAGGGCCGCCGCGTTTGGTGGTCTTTTTCTCTTCAATTTGCGTCTTTTCGAGCGCATCCACCCCGTCAGGCGGGTTAATGCCTTGGAGCTCCTCTGTGGGTTGTTCTGTGGGCTCCTGTGCCGATTGTGTTTGCTTTGCCTGTTTTTCTTTTCTCTTTTTTAACATCGACGAAAACTTTCCCACTTGTTCCTCCTTGGGTTGTTTTTTTGCAGATCTAATCAGCGCCTCATAGACGCCACCTGGCCCGTTTCCCGCCTTCGCGCACCGGGCTTTGAATGGACACCCGCCCCAATCAGAGCAGGCTTCTGGATTGGCTCTCACCTCCTGTGTGGAGCAATCCGAATCTCTTTTCATCTCTTGGACTGTCTTTGTAAGTCCGTCGAGCCCTTCGGCTACCTCCGCATCCGTCAAACGTACAAAACTCTGACGAGAAGACGGGGACTTGGTGTTGTAGTAGACGTGCCGGAACTCAAGGGTTCCCGATGGCGGGTCGAATTGTTCGAAGCAAAACGCGCCGTAGATGATCGCTTGAGGGTCTGTCCTGAGCTCCTCGGGGCTCTTGCAATTGCGAAAACTCGAGGTTGTCTTGTGGTCCGTGATCCTAATCTCGCCGCTGATATCCTCTATCAAGTCGGCAAAACCGACGATAGGAACCGGTAGATCCTCCGTTATCAGGTCGATCTTTTCCTCAACCATTAGACCCGAATCGACAGCTGGGTCCGGTAAAAAGTCAATCCCCGCTTTGGCTATCGCGCTTTTTGGAGCAATGCCAAATTTCAAATAATTCTCAAGCTCCGCGTGAATTTTCTTTCCTAATTCCGCAGCCTTCGAAGTGGGCATTGGCAAGCCCTCAATTTTGTTGTAGTACCATTTGCGAGGACAACGACGATACAGACGGATCTGCGACGCGCTCGCGTGTTCAAACTTTTGCATTTTTCTCCTGAGTTTTTAAGGCGGGGATTTTTTTCATCTTCAGTCTCATTTCGCTTGGAGGAATACGTTTTCCTCGCATTAGTTCCACCGAAATTGAAGAAAAAAAATGTTTTTGTCAAGCTCAACTTGACACTTTTTTCATTCCGTTCTACTTCTGAGGGCCTGCCTTGGAGGTACAGAATGCAGATTGAACAGTGGCTAGAGAAGCACAAAATGAGTGTGTCAGACCTTGCCGACCGGCTAGAGGTCACACGTCAGACCGTGTACGGGTGGATGAAATTAGAGTTCCTACCGAGCGCCCAGAAATTGATGGATTTGTACGAGATAACAGATGGCGAGGTTTCCCTGGAGGATTTCCGTCAAAAATTGGAGGAGCTGCAAAATGGCGAAAGTGACGGTGTGGACCAACAAGTTCGTGAAGGGTTGGAACGGAGACGATGCGGAGGGAATCGACCTCCACCCAGTTCATGACCTTGAAACGGCGCTTGCGTCCACATACGAGACCGATGCCCACTTTGTCCCTTACTATATAATATCAGAGGACGGAGAAGAGGAGATGATCCCTCGTGTGAACAAGAGCGCGGTTCCTCATGATCATTTTTCTTTGCGTTTTGACGTTCTTGTCTACGACGTTGACTGTCCCGAAGCCCACCAGCAGGGCGGGGCAGCGGCACCGGAATGGAGACAAGAGCACCAGAGGCTCAGAGACGATCTCCCTTGGGCCGATACCATGGGATGGTATGAGACGCGGGGCGGGTATCGTATGCTGTGGATTCTCGAAGACTCTGTAGATCAAGACGAGTACATCCAAAAACTAAACTCGTTTCGGGTGGAGCTCAAGAGCCACGGGATCGAGTGTGACCCATTGATTGACTGGACCCGTTGCTATCGCTTGCCTAACGTGGTTCGAAACGGCGAGATGCAAAATTGGCCGTATGCCCTCAGTCTACTAGGCATCTTGGAATATGACTTCCCCGAACACTCAACCGGGCTGTTTGCCGGGATAGGAAACCAACGTACACCGCTCACGGTACCCGACCAAATCGAAGCCGGGGGCCGGAATACAATGCTCACACGGGTCGCCGGTTCTTTCCGTCGTAACGGTTTAGAATATCAAGAGATTCTTGACTCTTTGCAGGTCGTCAATGAGTCCCGTTGTGACCCGCCCATGGACTTGGCAGACCTTGAGCAAATCGCCAAATCCGTCTGTCGTTATGACCCCGCTCCCGCCGTGGTGGAAGCCAGGGAAAGCGGCGAAGCCGGGGGTGGTATCGAGGGTCCGCGCTTTGTTCTCGGTTCAGAGGTAGAGTTTGCTGATGCTGTGTGTGAGGACCTAGAAAGAGATCTCCCGATGGTCTTTGACCGAGAAAAACTCTGGCTTTACAAGGAGACAACCGGCGTATGGGATGAAATGAAGCCAGTAAGAGTTTACAATACCATGGCCCGGTTTGATGGTGAGCTCGTGGTCATTGGTCGCGATGCCCAAGGAAACCCACGAACGCGGCCCTTGAAGGTTTCGAACCGATTGACAGAGGACGTCTGCAAATTGGTTTGGAAACGACGAACCAAAACCGGGTTCTTTGATAAATCCGCGCATGGCGTTTGCTTTCAAAACGGGTTTATGAAGGTGGTGGATGGTTCAATCCAGCTCGAAGAGTTCTCCCCGGAGCACAGAGCCCTCCACGGGCTCCCGTTCGTCTATACTCAAGGGAAGACACCCGTTGAGTTCGTAAAGATGCTCAAGGGCTGTTTTAAGGACGATAAAGACGCAAACGAGAAGGTGGAGTTGGTGCGGCAATTCATCGGGGTTTGTCTGTTGGGACTTGCCACGAAGTACCAGAAAGGAATGATGCTTGTAGGGGATGGGGCAAACGGTAAAAGCACCTTTCAAGCGGTGGTGGCTGCCTTGTTTAAGGGTGAGGGTATGGTGACCGCTGTACCACCTCAAGAGATGGAGCAGGAGTACCGCAGGGCAATGTTGAGCAAGTCCCTGCTCAATGTGGTCAACGAATTGCCCGAGGCCGATATTTTGAGCTCTGAGGCCGTCAAAGCTATGATCTCAGGTGACCTTGTGGTGGGTCGATACATTCGACAGGCACCGTTCGAATTCAAGCCGCGAGCGGGGCACCTATTCAGTGCAAACAACCTCCCCGGCGTTCGGGATATGTCCCGAGGATTCTGGCGGCGTTGGTTGGTTGTGGAGTTCAACCGAGAGTTTAAAGAGAAGGAGCAGGACCGGTTTTTAGCCGCGAGGATCATCCGGGACGAGCTGTCAACCATTGCCAGTTGGGCCATGGATGGAGCCGAAAGTGTGATCCAGAGCGGGAGTTACGTTGAGGTCGAGAGCTCAGAAAAGGCTGTTTCAAGCTGGAGAATGCAGGCTGACCAGGTAGCAATGTTCATGGAGCAAAAAACAGAACAGGCGGAAGAGTCGGATTGGATCCCCGCAGAAAAGGTCTATGTGACGTATTGCCAATGGGCCAAAATGAACAATTGAATATTTATTATCTTGAAATAAAAAATAGCTGCAATATAAAAAAACATAATTATATTTTCGAAGAGTTTGAAAAAAACGCAAAAACAGGAAATTCTGAAAAATACGATAATCTCGAATCCTCACTTTTGCTCATTTGCTCAACCCTACACCCAAAAAAGGTTTAGTTTTTCAATCGGTTACGAATTACGGGTGTAGGGGGTGTATAGGGTTCTGTAAGTATTTACTAGAGAATTTTCCTATAGGTATCAAGCAACCCTGCATACACTACACCAGAAGAAATTTTAGGGGCTGTTTTTCATGGTGTCAGAGTTGAGTGAGCAAATCGTTTTGGTAAGCGAATTGAGAAAAAGAAAAATCGTTTTCTGTTCTGTTCCGAATGGAGGGTACCGAGGAAAACGGGAAGCTGTCCGGTTGAAAATGTCGGGAGTCGAAAAGGGCGTTCCGGATCTTCTCATTTTTGATCCGCCACCGAATGAAACTAAAAAATCTGGAGTTGCTTTGGAGCTCAAGGTAAAAGGTGGAAGAGTGAGTAAAGATCAAAAGAGGTGGCTCAAGCTATTGGAAGAGCGCGGGTGGGAAGTCCTCGTTTGTTATGGAGCAAGTGAAGCATTGCAGAAGTTGAAAGAGTTGGGGTACGAGGTACAGGATGCGGGTGCGTTATACGAACATCGTTCGAAAACTGGTAAGCCACCTGGGAGCGACCCATCTAGCGGAGACGTTACAGGTTGAAGTTGAGCTGATAAGACGTTGGTCGTTTGATGAAGAGGAAATCCCGGAGGGAGTCGTGCGGAGGCTTACAGCCTACCGGGAGGAATTGCGTTTTGTATCCGATGCGAGAAAGAGGCGCAGCGGGTTGTTTATTATTTTTGAGGATTGAGATGATAGTGGCAGGTTTTGTTTTGGGTTTTGTTTCGGCTCTGTGGGTTCGAAACCGGGGAGGTGTTCGGTAATGGATCTCAAAAAGTTTGTGCTGAAAGGCAAAGAAAAGAAGAGACGAAACAAGAGAATCATGTTGCAGCAGATGATGGAGCTGAAAGAAAACGTTGACGCGGCCCACGCAAGACGTACCTGTGAGGAATGCAATCAGTGTGACATGACCAGTTGGTGCTCCTGGAGAGACGGCTGGTTGATGGACGAACACCGGCCCGATCTGTTGGGTGTGAGTATGCGAGGCGTGAAGATAGAAGAGCAGGAGATGCTACTGGCCCGAGAGCTGAGGCCGGGGGCATTAGAAAAACCTGTGGTCAAATCCATCGTACGAGAAATGAAGCAGTTTATGCCTGTGCTGTTGTTGAATGTTGATGATGAATTGATAGAGGATGATACAGATGATCAGACGGAGGATGCCCTTGTTACTCTTTGAAGACGTAGACGAAGCCGCAAAATACCTTGCAGAGAATAACCCCGATTCGATTCTGTTGGATGGATTAGACCAGGCGTTTCTAGGGGTTGCGGAGTCCGCCGGGGAACTACCCGTGGCACTTTATGACCAGAGGAAAATTCTGGAAATACTGGTACACGTTGACGGTATGTCCTACGATCAAGCGGTGGAACATTTCTACTACAACATCTATGGGTTAAAGGTAAGCAATGGAAGTCCTCGTTTTTTATACGGAATGTCGAACTCCTGCTTATACCGGGGGGACAAGCTGGGAATCTAATTTTCCCGTTGTCTTTAAAATAAACCCCTCAAATTTCCAAGATTTTCGTTTTTCTTGCGCGGGGTCCTCGATGGCCTCGCGTGGGCGCGTGTACAAGGGAGGGTCATTTTGTCAGCATATCTAACCGCAGGAATAAAATTTCCGCCCAAGCCAGCGCCGGGACGACCGGACAAGGAGCTCATGGGGAAGTGGCACCAGATTATTGAGGAGCTCATGGGCCGGGGTGTGGAGTCCGTCACGGAGATGGAGCGTGTGACCGGGTTGGGATATCCGACCTGTCGCAAGTACATGGATCTGGTACAGGAAAAATGGTCCGAAACAATGAGCCGGGAAGAGCAGCAGTGGAGGCGCGAAAAGCTGTTCAATGAGGCGGATCGCGTTGCTAGGGAAGCCTGGAATCAGGCTCTGATATGCGACCACCCTGGACAAAAGGCGAGCCTTCTCAAAGTCGTTCTGACCGCAAATCAGCGCAAGTCCGCACTCTGTGGATTGGATCAAATTGAGATAAACGTAAATTCAAAGATCGAAACTAAAACAACGATAGACGTCGTTTCTCAAGTTGAGGAAGATCTCCAGCTCCAGCCCGGAGCCCTTGAGGACTTGGGACGGCAAGCGGCGTTGTTATTCAGTAAAAAGCCGGATCCGGTAGTGGATGCGGAGGTGGTACATGGCGACTAGATGGACCCGTGACGGGCTTTTCTCTGAGACCGGCACCAGTCCCGGCTCCGATTCCTGGGGAACGCCCCGGAGCCTATTTGAAGAGCTAAACCGAGAATTTAATTTTGACCTTGACGCAGCGGCAAGCGACGAAAACACCACGGTACCGAATCGGTACATAACAGAGAAAATGGATTCTCTCGCTCAGGATTGGGCTTATATGGCCAGCTCTGTTTGGCTCAATCCTCCCTATGGTCGGGGTGTGGGTCGGTGGATAGAGAAGGCGTACTACGAGAGCCTGAGAGGGTGTACCGTGGTCGTCTTAATCTTCGCCCGGACGGATACCAAGTGGTGGCAGAAGTGGGCCATGAAAGCGGCGCAAGTCCGGTTGTTGGAGGGAAGGGTACACTTCAACCAGGGGGACCGTACAGGACCCGCTACGGCTCCAAGTGCGATCTTGGTATTCTCTGAGGAGCTACGAGCTCCGCAATTTTCAAAAGTCAAATTACCCCGGAAGTGAAAAGATGGATGAACGAGCAAAAAGACGAATTGCGGAGCGGGTGAAAAAGAATAGGTCTAGGGCTGCGAGCAAGCGCGAGGCCGTCAAGCGCACGGCTCGAATTGAGGAACGCAAAGCACAAGCCCAGGCCAACAGAGAAGCGGAGGAAGCGAAGAAGGCCCAACGCGAGCTCGAGCGCGAAGAGTGGAGGGGCGCGGGTGTCTCTCCGGATTCCGCGCTAATTCAAAAAAAGAAAAAGAAAGACCCCGGTAGCGCATCGGAGCGCATGGCCAAACTACTGTCAACCCCAGAGGGGCGCAGGGCGTTGTCTATCTCCTCCCCGGTCTTTTTTGACACGTTCTATTGTGGCATGAGACACGCACCCCACAGAGAGCGTTGGTTGACCGAATTTGAGCGATTCATCGAGAAGTCAAGGCAAGCCCGGACCAAGGCCAAGCTGTTAGTCCTAGCACCGCGTGACCACGGCAAAACGGAAGCGGCGGTATCTGTGGCCCTTCGGCAGATATGCCTAGATCGGAATATCCGGGTTCTGTGGATCTGCGAGAGCTCTGGACAAGCTGAAAAACGGATGCGCAGGGTCAAGGCGCTCCTGGAGTCGGAGCGGGTGACTTCGGACTGGACCACGGACCCGGAACACGGCTACGGGCCTTTTAGGGTCTCGGATGCGGACAAGTGGATGAGTACCCAAGTCTACGTTCACCGGTCCCGGCAATCTGTAGACCCGACCCTTGAAGCGGTAGGTTCTGGCGGGTCTCTCACGGGTGGACACTTCGATCTAATTCTAGCCGATGACCTTGAGGACGACCGGACCACGTACAGCTCCACACAACGCCAAAAAACAAAAGACTGGTTCAGGGGTACGATCTCCCCAATGCTAGTTCCGGGTGGAACCATGATTGTGATCGGGACCCGTAAACACCACGACGACCTATACCAGCACATAATCGAAGATCCTACGTATCGAATTATGGAAGACAAAGCGATCATTCAATTTCCGGATGAACACGAGTTCATATTCGAGGAGGATGACCGTGGACGGCAAATCATCACGGGTGTTGAGGTAGCCGGAGATTCTAAAGTTCTGTGGCCAGCTGAACGGCCTATAGAGTACCTGCTACAAGAGCGCCAATCGGTGGGTTCTCGTTTGTTCTCCCGCGAGTTTCAAAACGAGGTACAGGATGACTCCGCAGCTGCATTCCGGATGGAGTGGCTAGACGCAGCCATGGAACGGGGACGACACTTGAGCCTGTACCAGATGCCAGAGGTAAAGAATCTTGATATTGTCCAAGGGTGGGACCTTGCCCTTGTCACGGATGTCAAAGCGGCGCAAAACCGAGATACTGACTTTACCGTTGGGATCACCTGGGCTCGGGACGATGACGGCAACCGTTACCTTCTCGGGCTATCCCGTAGACGCGGACTATCGGCGGCCATGCTCAAGGCTACGGTCACTCGTGAATACCACAAGTTCGGAGACAAGGTGCGAGTGGTAGCCGTAGAGAAAAATTCGTTTGGTGAATTGCATTTCATGGGACTACAACGAACGACGGATCTCCCCTTGAAACCTCACTTGACCGGAAGGAACAAGGCGGATCCCTGGGAAGGGGTTCCGTCCCTCTCCGTCTTATTCGAGAATCAGAAAGTGATTATACCAAGCGGGGACCCGGAAACCCGCGAGGCTATCAAGCCGTTGATTGACGAGCTCTGGGGGCTCGGGCGCGAGCGGCACGACGACACGGTAATGAGTCTATGGATCGCGGAGACGGTGTTGAGAAAGTCCGGGTTCGTTCACCGGTTGGCTTTTGGTGATACTACCTACGAAGGGGAAGCGGACGAAAGACTAGTCGGGGAGGACTTGCTGGAAGACCCGTTGTCGAAGTACAACCGAGAGGCGGAGGAACAACACAACGTCAAGGTCTGGAATTCTATTGACTTCAAAAAGGACTGGTAGCCTTGGAACACCTGTGGCATTTTTTTGGTGGCGGGTGCGGTGAGCATCTCCTTTGGCCGTGGCTTTTGACCACGGGCTCAACGGTTGTGTGGTGGGTAAAGAGTTTCGGAGCAAAAAATGGAAAGTAAAAACAAAGAGTGGATCGCGATTGTGGTTTGTATAGTCACCGGGGTTGTGGCGAATATTCAAAGTTTCGGCAACGAGTCTACGCAGAAGGTCTACCACGAAAAGGTGTACGACACGACTCTCCACCACCGGGCTGCGATCTTGGATGTCAGAGAAAAGATCGACTATCTCTATCGCCGGGTTGCTCGGCTAGAGGACGCCTCCCGGATTCTCCCACCGGGTCCAGGTCAAGTCCCTCCTCCCGTAATGGATGAAGTAGACGCGGGTGTACACGAGCTCGATGAGATCGACGAAACACCAGAAGAGGTTCAAGAGCTGTTTGGACCGGACCCTGAAAAAAAGGATTCGGAGCCCAAGCCAAAACCAGCTCCTCCAAAGATTCCGTTTGAGATTAAAAAAAATGGAGCCCCAAAGTGGGACCCCATCGAGCAGACATTACCGGCGTACTAATCGAGAAGGTCTGAACCCAGGATTTGTCGGAGCCCAAACCATTCATCGAACGGGCGACTGGAACGGGATCGGAACACGACGTGTTCTCCCGGAGAGTCTAATTCGAATTGGTGCCGAATCAGTTCCTTGAGATAGTTTTTCATCTTTGAAAGCGAAACCTCGCGGTCGCATTCGATAGCAAACCAGTCTCGCAGGTGGTCCCGTTTGAAACCTTTGGGGAAGCTCACTGTCCCTATTTTGGAGTCTACGATGGACCCCATGTTGAGGTCGTGTAAAACGATATGCTGAGAGACTTGTTCTCGTTGTTTCCCTTCCCGTTTTTTGCCGACACACTCGCGGAGAATCACAGCCAGGACTTTTACCTTTTGGTCGTCTCGGCACCACACCGTCATTTCATGCCACCACAAGGGCGAAGGGTGAATCTCTTTCCACGGTGTGAAATGAACTTCAACCATTTACCGCCTCCTTGCTATCCGCTACGAGCAAAGTTAATACAGCCTCTTTTCGTTCTTGGGCCTCGTTTTCCATAATCGTATCCAGCTCACTTTCGATAAGGTAGAGCAGATCTCTTTTTGTGTTATGAACAAACTCTACCTGCGAGTTGATAACAATGCCTCCCTTTGAAGCATGGAAAGCAAGGCGTTTGTCTTTCACAGCAATCCAATCTTGAACCGTTGTATTGTGGCCCAACGGGTTGCCGTAATTCGGAGCTCCTGTGATGTACAAATCGGCCTCCGCCACATAATAGACCGTGGAAAAACGGATTCCAAAATACGAGTCGTCTTTGACTTTTTTCGTCTTAAGCATTCCGAATCTCCTTTACCACTTTCATGAAATCCCAAACGGTGAGCTCTTCGCCCATGTACGCAATGAAGATCCCATCTTCATCGATGACCTCAATTTTGGCCCGAGTCCCGCACGGCATCGGAGCCAACTTATAGGCCCAGCGTTCCTCTGGGGGATCTAACAAGGCATCCACCGTCAGCGCCTCCACCAACTTCTCCGCTTTTTCAATTCCATAAACCATCTCACACCTCCTCTTTCTTGTGGTCCCACAAAAATGGCTGAATTTGTTCATCAGACAAACCTGTAAAAATGTCCCCGCTACAATCTTTAATCGGGCAAGAAACCACTTCGTAGTGTTTTCCGATTTGACAGGGATACGCCACTATCTGATTTCTACCATTCATCAGCGTATAATAGAGACGACCAGCGAAAACTGTTCTTTCGTAAACAGTCCAAGTACCGTACACGTCCTTCAACCGAGTTCCGGTTTTCAAAATCTCCATCTCATACCTCCATTAACCCCGAGCTTTCGCCCGGAGGTCTCGCTCTTTGAATGCTACGGCCAACGCGATTTCAGCTCGATTCACACCCCGAGCATTTCGCATTTGTGACCAAGTAAATTGAGTTCTTCTCCATTCCAGGATGAATTCCTCAAGTGCCTCATTCGTCAAAGTCTTCACATGCTCTTTGAAAAACATCACTCACCTCCTTATTCAAATTCCAAGCGCGTCCACATTCGGAGCTCTTCTTCGACCTCAGCCACCGCACGATGAAAAGACTCAATATCCTTTCCCCAAACATGCCCGCATAAAATGCCGTCCTCCCCCAGCATCCAGAGTTTCCCGTCTTTCAGACCGTACTCCCCACATTCGGTCACATGCTCACACTCTTCCTTCGTTGGAATTTTTTCCGCCATCTCACACCTCCTTTTTTACCCAACGACGTTTGCGAATCACGTCGTGTTCTTCAACAATCGCCGCAAAATTTTTCCAGAGCCAAACATGGGCTTCCCACTTGGTATCAAAACGAGCGTGGTAGGTTTTCATGTGGCTAGCCACCATCCATTGTTTGGTATTACAAACATCGGGTTGGACATGAATTCCAAAACGAGCTTTTACAGCACCAAAGCTGTTGTTCTCTTTTGGACGAGTTACCCAAACTTTTCGCATCTCACACCTCCTTTACTTCGCTAATTCATACGGACAGGGCGCTCCCTCAACCACCCAGCGCAAAGGCTTTTTAGGCGGCTCCCAGCGCAAAGGCTCTTTGGGGGCCTTCTTCAAAACCTCGAAGTAGGCCCAAGGAGTCAACCAGACAATCTTTTCAACCAACGGGTTTTTCATCACTCACCTCCTCACCACACGTATACGATAATCGCGTAACGCCTACTTGTCAACCCCTAAAACAACTTTTTATTTCTTTTTTTAAAAAGTTCGAAATCGATCTTTCTGCGAGGTCCTTAATAAAAGGCGAGGATAAAAAAAGAATCTATTTTTCGTTTACCCCTTGACATACTACGAAAAAAGCGTATTATTTGTATGTAAGGTGGATTTGAAAAGGAGGTTTGAGATGGAGACGACGAAAGAGATTCGGGAGACATTGAGGGCGAAAAACCTGATGGCTCCTCCAATCCCGGAGCGGATGGAGGCTCTTGAAATTGTGTTTCGCACTGGTCGAAAAAACAAAGTCGGAATCGAGCCGGTTGTTTGGATGGAAGAAGGTGAGCCGGTGGCGGGCTATTTCTGTCCGGCTTTTGATGGTCGTCCGGACTATGTGATTCCTCGGGTTTTGGTCCGAGAGCCGGAAGGTAAAGCCCTGGAGGGTGCGATAAAGATGGCTCGAGACTTTGCCAAGGACCCGGAGAACCCCTATGGCCCTTTCAAGGCGGTGAAAGGGAAAATGTACCGGGACAAAGAAACCGGCAACTGTTTCATCCGTTGGCAAGAAAATTAACTTTTTTTAAATCGTTTTAAAAATTCTTCCTAGAAGAGAGGTGAGAGGGGGGAAAGAAAAGGATAAAAAAAGAAATTATTTTTCTTTTTCCCCTTGACATATTACGAAAAAAGCGTATTCTATAAATGTGGTTGGGAATTGAAAAAGGAGGTTTGAGATGGGTTTTTGTGTTGACGTTTTGAAAAACAACCGGTTTGGGGATTGTACTAATGGCGGCCTGACTGCCCGGTGCGGTGTTTTGACGGTTGTGGAGTTCGATGGTGAGGCGGTGAAAGGGTACGACGATCCTTGTGAGGAGCGCCCAGCTGTTCGAGTCGTCAAGCGGATGCTGGGAGGAGAGCCCTACTACCACGTTGAGCCGGTCGAAAAGAAGGCGGGTTGTGTGGGTCCGATGTTCGGCGGAAATTACGTGGTTGGAAGCTGTCACCGTTTGACGGAGTTGGTGGGTGATCGACCGTTGAAAGTTCACGACCGGTTTGAGACTCCGGAACAGTACGAGGCTTTGAACTACTAGCAAGGCGGGCGAAATGGTTTTGGTAATGTCGTTGGTTGTTTGTGGTGTGTGTTTGGTTCGTGCCCTGGAGGAAATGGGCTCGGTAAAATGGGAGGTTTGAGATGACAGTGGCAAAGGCGATTCGGAAGGCGTTGAAAGAGGAGCTGGGTTTGAATGCTCGGAAGGTGGGTGTGAGAACCCGTCTTGGGAGCACGACGGAATCGATCTATGTGACAGTGAAAGTTCCAATCCCGCTCGAGGACGTGGAAAAATGTTGTCAGAGATTCGAGGAATATGAGCGGGATGAAATGACAGGGGAAATTCTAGCCGGGGGGAACACTTTTGTTTTTATCGGGTACGCGGAAGGGGTTCTAGGTTAAGAAATTATTTTTCTTTTTATGTGTTTTTTTGCTTGCATTGTTACGAGATTAACGTAACATATAAATGTGGTTGAGAGTTGAAAAGGAGGTTGGTCATGAAAGCTCTCGTAAAAGTGTTACCTAAGAAGTTTCTGACGGAGGCGGAAGCTATGCAATACATCTACTACTTGGAATGTGTGGTGGGTGGTGACTACCGGTTTGAGAAAGAGTTAGACGGTTATTACTGGGTCTATGAAATGTGAGGAGGTTTGAGATGGGAATTACAGCTGAACGAATTCATGAGTTCTTTTGTGAGGAGAAGCATTTGTTGTTGATCGCAAAGATTCGAGTGCTGCGGAATCGGACAGAGGCTATTCGTCCGGTGGTCGAGGGGTACGCGAAAGAGCTCTTGAAAGGTTTTGAGATTGTCTACGATTGCAAGATTGACCAGGAGTTGGGAAATCCGGAGTACGGGACTCAGGTTCTGGATCCAGAAGATCTCTACCGGGTTGATTTTGAAGGTCCGCAGGAAGAGAAGGTGCAAGCCTATTACCAAGCTCTTCAGAGAGCCCATGTTGAAAACGGGTTTGGAGAGATGGACGGAAAGTGTCCGTTGCTTTGTGCGGAAAGCGATGTGAGAGACGCGGAGAAGATGCTCCGAGGAGCGTTTGCTGACTACTGCGGGGAACCGGCGTTGGATCGATATCACTTCGAGCGGACTCCGAAGCTGATGGAGATGCTGACTAATCCCCCAGGTTTCGACGCGGAGCTCGATGAATTAGGGGAACACGTTTTTTAAAGGAGGTGTGTGTATGAATTCTGATTGGACTTTTGTGGCGGATCGTCTGCATTTCAACGGCAAAAAATTCATAGGGCATAACGCTCGATGGGAAAAAGCCTATTTGTTGGCAGACGGTTTTGGTCAAATTTCCAAGGCGTCTGCAATTGAGCAGTGTTGGGATTGGAGCCACGTCAGAGACAGTAGCGACGAAGCTATTTCTGCGGTGGCAAAGTTTCTGAAAAAGCCTCTCTCGTGAGGGGCAAAAAAAGAAATCTTTTTTCATTTTACCCCTTGACATATTACGAAAAAAGCGTATTCTATAAATGTGGTTGGGAATTGAGAAAGGAGGTTTGAAG
>LULO01000043.1_pt1 | contig 36931 bp, 52 predicted proteins | sample 728121 | NCBI WGS metagenome assembly LULO01 (sample SAMN03860287, study PRJNA289734) | marine metagenome | biome: seawater column; feature: ocean; material: water; isolation source: Red Sea water column Station 149 - depth 50m | place: Saudi Arabia: Red Sea | collected 2011-10-15 | depth 50 m | reverse complement strand
TCAGATAAATCATTGAATTGACGACGTAGACGTTGTCTCTCTAGAGATTTTTTGTTTTCTCTCTCCATATTTTATTATAATACTCTACCAATAGAACTGCCAGGAGGTCTAATTGTTACATTTGCAGAAACGGTAGTAACCTCATAAAAAACTGTTCCATCTTGAGCAGTTAAAACTGGACGAAAGGTTTTGCTTATAATGCCATCTGTTTTGTAAAGATCGTCTTTATCAGTTTCATTATTTCCAAAGCCAAAAGCCTTTGTTATTGTTTCAGATTTTGATTCTGCAAATGCAAATTCGCTCCCATTTATATATGGTTGTTCTGAGCCTGATCCTGAAATTTTACCTTCAGACTTGTCGCTTTTAAGAAAATGCCTTGGAAATTCTGAAATACTGCTGCTTGTACTAAAAGATTGTGACTCTCCAACCTCAGTAGTTGTGCTGCCATCTGAAGCTACTAATGTAACAGCCCTTCCTACTGAACCAGAAACTCTTTCAGTAATTCTTAAAACAGAACAAGATAGACCAGATATATCATAAGCAAGCTCAGTTGTATCCGGTATTGAGCTTTGTATGTTAACAGTAACATCAGCCTCAACTTGTTGTTTTTTAGGAGGAATACTTTCGACGACAACCACTGATCCTGAAAATTTTGTAAAGCTAGCAGTAGGATTAACGAGGGCGCGGGTTGAAGGAGGTTCTAGTTCTGTGCTAGTTGTGCAATTAACCTCTCCGGGAACATCAACAAATACTACATCCTTGTAGGTTTGGGTTGTTTTAATAATTGTTCCCTGTAAAGCAGTTCTAGAAAATCTAACGTATCCATTCTCTTGGGTTTCAGAAGAATCAATTAGAGTTCCACTAGGAGTAATAGCAGTGCCAACAGAGTCTATAGTAACGTATGTTGTTCCTGGTATAGCACTAGGTCCTGGTCTAGATGTTTTTCGTATCTGTCCCGCAACATTACTAGCAACAAATGTTTTTCTAATAGTATCTATACCCTCTACATTTGACGTTGATACACCAATCTCTACAACGCTGCCTCCACCTGTACCGGTAATTGTTGAGGTAGGAGTTTCATTAAAGGCTTCAACCGTTTCCGTGCGTATGTTACCAGTTCCTGTTCCTCCCTTTCCTTCGTTTATAGTCCTGCTTATAACACCGCTTTGTAGCCATGTTTCTGTAATCCTTACAAAGCCTGATTCACCTGGGCTTTTGGTTCCCGATGTAGCTTGAGCTAGTGTTAGTGTAGCTGCGCTGTATCCAATCCCTGAGTGGCTAATGGTAGTTGTTCCTACTGTTTTACCATAGGTTGTTCCATCTTTAGCTATAAGGCGACGTATAACCCTACGCAAACCATTAAGTTCTTGGTCTACTTTTTCTGCTGCCTCTTCAACAAAAGAGTCAGTTAATGTCTGATACTCAAAAGTTATTACATATTCACCGGTTTGAGTGTAGCTAGCCTCAACGCTGGTAAGAACCATGTTTTCATATGCTTCACCAGTTCTAGCATCAATGCCATCAACTGCCATGTGAGCATCATACAATGTTCCAAAGTCAGCAAATATCTGATCCTTGTTTTTGTCATACCAGGCTTCTGTATCATTCTTTGCCTGGCAACGCACGGTCATTGCATATCGTCCACCAAATAGCTGCGTAACCTCTGGCTTTTTGCCATAGATTCTCAATCTCTTAGTTCTGTGAAATACTGCCATTATTCAGCCAATAAACCTAGAGTTTTTAGTGCTTTTACGATGTCACCCACTGTATACGCTGTGCTACCTACACCTCCTGTAAATGTAGAATCATCTTTTGTGGCTGTACCGCTTCCCGCTGTAAATCCAGTCGTTGTACCAGTTGTATTTTGTTGAACAACAGGAGTAGCATTAAAGAAACCAATCTTTTGGCTAGTGGCAGTTCCAATCTTCGTTCCAGTGCTTGTTCCAATAATTAGGTCGTGATCACCAGATATATCTAAATCCTTACCAAATACTACTTTCTCTCCGCTATTCGTTGTAGTAAACTTCAAATAACTGTTTGAGGACTCAGTAATATCTAAGGCACTAGCAAGATTGTCCGTAAGAGTAATCTTATTATCCCCAGTATCAGTTCCATCAAAAATAACATTTAGTCCAGTTGTAGCAACGTCGGCAGATATTGAACTACAGTTGATGTCACCAACTCCACTCAATGAAGTTATTCTCTCTTGATTAAATATAATAGTTCCGTTAGTAGTAACGGTAAGCGCGTTAGTGCTTACGTCGGTAAAGGTTTTATCTGCTCTACGCAGGTCTACCATTAGTGATGCTCCTGATTGAGCAGTTAAGGCTACATCTGGTGAAAAATATATTAAACTAGCATCATCTGCATCAAGAGCTTCTCCTTTATACAAAACTACATAATTACCAAGTGCAATGCCATCTCCAGCATTAGAACCGCCATCAGAGCCAATTTGAAACTGACCACTATTAGCTAGTGTTGCTGCGGTTCCAGATACGCTCACACCCGTTTGAGCAACATTGTCAACGTAAGCTATTGCATTACTACTACGATCAACAGAAACCACATAAGTATGCCATTTGTTATCATTAAGACCCGTTGCTAATGTAAAGTCAGCAGAACCACCTGAGTCCTGCATTGTTAATATAAGACTACCAGATACAAACCTTAATCTATACCCCGTTCCTGACAGTTTAGTAAGAATGGGTTCTGTTCCGTTATTGCTTAACCTTGCAAAAAAAGCTAAACTAAAGTCTCCCGCATCAACATCTAATACGGCATTATCTGCTATACTAAGAAAAGCAGATGTGTTGGTAAAGCTAATACTGTTGGGTACAAAGTTTACTTGTGCCGTAGGGTCTGTAATACCTAGTGTAGTTTTAACCGCAGAAGCACTTGCATCATCTAAAAAGGTTTTAGCAAAAGTGCTTATAGTAGTGCTAGCAGGTAAAGATAGCGTAGCAACATCTGCATCAATTGCATCCAGCTTTGTTTCTTGAGCGTCGGTCATCAACCGCTTGTCAGTGTCATCAGTTAGGTTAGTAGTAGGAGCCGTCAGGGCCGAAAATGTTCCAGCTGCTGCGGAGTTAGCACCAATCACGGCTCCGTCAATAGCTCCACCATTAATGTCAACTGAGCTAGATGTTAGAGCGGCAAATGTTCCAGCGGCTGCAGAGTTAGCACCAATTACGGTTCCATCAATAGCCCCGCCATCAATGTTAACTGCATTAGAGTTTTGAGAGGCTATTGTTCCAGCGTCGGAGATAGTGCTAAGTGTCTGTGTTCCCGTATGGTTAGCTCTTTGTATGGCGGCAGCATAAACAGAACTTTGCTGTGTAGCAGCACCACTTGGCGCATTATTTACTAAAAGAGACGAAAGCTCTGCTGTAGTGGTTCCCGAAGGAATAATAAATTTAGCTCGTTCTTTATTGGGAAATACTACTTCATATACACTCTCAATGTTAGAAACTCCATTTTGGAATAAAGTTACACTGCCATCCCCATTAGCATCACTTGTTGCTGATACACTTCCAGGTAGGACAACGAAATCCCCAGTTCCATTAGCACCCGCAGTAAGTAGGGTAAATGTAAGTGTTTGGTTAGCAAAGTTTGCATAACCAGCGGTTTTTAAATTAAAGTTTACAGTTGTACTAGCCATAGGTTTTTATATAAATTAACATTTCCAACGCTTCAATGCAAGTGCCTTGCGTGTTGGTCTTCCTTTCTTGTCCTTCATTGGACCCTTAACACCAGACATTCTGGCACAAAATGATTTCTTTCGAGCTAGCTTCTTCCCCTTTGGATTCTTTTCAGTAACAGGAGGCTTGAGGTTAGCACCAGTCTTGCGCTTGAAGTAGGCACGACCAGCGGCAGTAAGTCCTCCCTTTTTACTTTTGTGTTCCTTTCTCATTAACTTCTTACCTTTGCTCTAGGTGTATTGGCTACGACTGTCTTTCCCCTTGCTCCTGCTTTCTTCTTTTTTCTAGCTGTGCTTGCTCTTTCCGCTTTCGTGAGGCTGAGAGCCTTTCTTTTAGGCAGGCAACGGTCAGGGTTCTTCTTATCTTTCGACGTTCCGCAAGGGCCTTTAATTGATCCATCGGTGCCTATGCGTACCCAGTTTTGTTTTAGCCATTCTTTGAGTTGAGCCATTATCTACCCTTTCGTTTGCCACCCTTAGCCTTCTTTGCATAGTTGGGGTCCTTGCAATATTTAGATGCAGCAAGGTTAGCGTAAGCAGACGGATACGTATCAAACGTCCGCCTCGCCCAAGCCTTACCTTCAGGGCATATCTTACCCCCGCTTTTTGCTCTTTTCTTTGCCATTCTTTACGAGTGATTTCAGTAACTTCGCTTGCCCAGCGTGAGCCTTAGAAGCTTTCTCAAGCTTTCTTGCGACGGTTAGTATTTTTCTGTGCATTTCTACTCCTTAGTACTTTGAAGTCAGCCCCAGTAATCTTGTTGCGAGGTGCAGCAACCCTAGCTAACTTCTTTTGTTTTGGACTGTATTTGCTAAATGGCATTACTTCTTCTTCTTTTTCATGGCCATCTTCTTCATCCCCTTAGCCTTAGCAGCTTTTGATGGACGACCTACTTTGCTTCCGTATGTTCCTTTTCCCATTGGCATAATATTATCTTTCGTTATTCGATTATTGATTTGACCCAAGCTACGAGCTTGGATATAGTGGATTTTACCTTACAGATAAACTTGTCTTTCGTTTTGCAGATGCAACACTTCATAATTATTTCTTTCTTTTGTTGTGAAAATCAAATAGCACTTTTACTTTTTCTGTAAGAGCCTCCAGGTTGTAGTGCATCCGAGCCAACACCACGATGAGGGTAATGATACCGATAAAGATGGGCCAGAGGGATGATATGATTTGTAAAGTTTCATTCATTTAATAGTTGAGGAGCCGAAGTAGAATCCGACGATGGCTAGAACTGTTTGACGAATCTCTGGCAGGATCAAGTAGCCGTTAAGAGTTTGGTATTTGACTCCCCCAAATAATCCAAAGAAACCCTTTGTCTCCTGTCCCACTGTAACACCCTCTGGGCTGTGAGCCAATATAAAGGGGGCTATAACGACCGCAAACAAGACGGTGCATACTATGACCCGCCTGACCCACTCTCCGCCCCTTGTAGCGGCTTTCTGGTGGCTTTCGTCGGCTGCTGCTTGTTTCTTGAGCATAGCGTCTACGGTGCCTTGCTGATTGGCTACAAGCTGTCCAATCAGTTTGAAGATAAAGCCAGAAGCACTTCCGCCTAGCATAGCTATCAGTTCGGTAGTCATTTAATATCTTTGATTAGTTTATAGATAGAAAGTCCAAGAAAAACAAAGGTCATTATACCAACAACTAGACTAACAACACTGTTAATACTTTGTAAGCCCATACAGGCAAAAAATCCAGTTGATCCTACAGTTCCTCTAAGCATAGTATCCATAGCATTTAGTCTTCGTCAGGGTCAGGCAGGGGTGTGTAGTGATCAACGGTTGATGCCTTCTCGGAATCATCGAGGTCGTAGTCCGTTACGTCCAATGCCCACATATGGTCAATGGTCTCGGCAGGGTAGGTAAGCCAGCGTGTGCCTATGCCGTTTTTCCAGTAGCTGTAGCCAATTTCCTTGCCTTCTTCGTCGGCTCGTTCAATGGCGGCTTCCTTGCTTGCGTATATTAGATAGAGCATTATGATAGGGTTATTCCGTATTCGGCTGCTATATTAGCCTCAAGGGTGGTTCGTTTGGATGTTTGGTCAGAGCTATAAATAATTATTTCTTTGAGGTTTCCAGCAATAGGATTTGTTGAGCCACCAATGCTATTTGCTTTGAAGGCCTCTGACCTTGTATTTGCACCAGAAGCAACTCCCTTAGTAAAAAATGTTATACTATCGGATGCTCTGGTTAAAGAATAAAGAAAATCTCCTGAAGTTGATATAGTAGCATTTAAAGCAGGCGCAAGACTTGAGCCACCGTTTCCTCGGAAAAATCCGTTTGTTGCATTGCCAATACCAAAGCCTTCGCTATTGGTGCTATCTTCGCCAAGGATTCTCCGTTGGCCAGATACATCGTCAAACTTTAGAACACTAAAAATAGCAAGGTCGCCAGCATTTAGTGCAGTAAAGTCCAACTGGTCATTAGAACCATCAAAGAAAATGCCTCCTCCGGTAATTAAGGAACCGGCATCAACAATTTTAGGTTGCTTTGCAACAGTTGGTTGCGCAGCATCCTTGCTGCCAAACTGATCATACCAAGTCTCCACAAAACCGTTTACCTCGTTGTTTAATGGGTCTACACCAGATGGTAGATCAATGTTATAGACTTCACCAATGTTAGCTTCAATGGCTGTGCGGTTGTCTGTTTGGTCGGTATCATAGATTATGACTTCTTGACACTTGCCAGTAAAGTTTGCTGAGTTTGCATCATCTAATTTAAATAATCTGTCATGGGTTAAATTGCCAGACATTGATCCAGCGGTTCCTATCTCTACTCCATCTCTATGGGCTGAAGCTGAATTAGAACCATTTCGATTAAAAGACACTAGAGATTTTCCACTATTTGCAGTCCACACAGATGTAGAATAGTTAATCTCTGTTGCACTAGATTTAATTTCAAGATTAGATGATTCGCAACGAACTCGTGGTGATGCTCCGCCGCTTGTTCCAACTAAAGTTTTAGGGGCGTCTATCAAACCATCAAGAGCAAAAAAGTAAGAAAACGCTCCGCTTTGCGTAATTGAAGAAGTTAAAGCAAAGAAATCATTGCTTCCATCGAACTCAAGACCTCCAGAAACTAACGAGCCAGCACTAACAATCTTAGGTTGATTGTCAGCAGTTGTCTGAGTTGCGTGATTACCTGTTGCTGATCCTGCTTGGTCGCTTACACTTTGGTCATACCAAGTTTTCACAAAACCATCTTGGTCTTGTCCTGTGAATAGGGCAGGGCTTCCATTAACGGCAGCCGCGTTATTGCTTCCTACTAAATCTTGCCAATCAGAAAGGGTGTTTCCGTATCCGTTATAGCTATGGTTAATTGTTCCGTCGTTATTTGTATCAATTCTAATATTATAGATAACCCCTTTAGCAAAAGACCCTCCAGCTTTTCCAAACGAACTAATAGTAAACGTGTCGCTATTAGTAAATTCTGCAGAAATTAAAGTATCGCTTTCGTTGTAGATTCCAAACTTACCCGAGACTCGTTTTAACTTTACAGTGTTTGCTTCGCCATATTTTAAGTTTGAAGTTAAACTTACAGTTGATGCGCTACCGTTGGTTTGGATTCTGAAACCAGTAATCTCAGTCGAACCTTCTGCTCTTAGATAACTACCACTCGCATTTTTACCAATAATTTGTTGCGATGCTTCAGTAACAACAAATGAATACTCAAGCGAAAAATCTCCAGTTAAATCTATTTCACTAGTAAGTCCAACATTATCATTTGAGCCATCAAGGTAAGCCCTACTGTTCAAGAGAGATTTAGTGTTACCTAAAACAAAATCTACAAGCGTTCCATCGCTAACCTCAGTCGCTGTAAATGATTTGATGTCACCTGTAATGCTTCTTACTTGGCATACATACTTACCCGATGTATCACCAGCGGTATCACCGCTTGATGTTACGGTAGCCTGGCGTGTCCCTAGGCTACGAAGTGAATAAGCGGCCTTAGCAATAAGGAAGTCGCCATTGCGTCCATCGTCAGTCCCTCCAGAAGTAAGAGCCTTAATATCCAGAGGTGCTGTTACTGGAGCATTGACATAACTTAGCATTGCGCCTGAAGCTACCTCGGACGCTGTAAAGTCCTGCTCATCGTTGTCGCTTTCTCGGCGAACACGCACAACCTTGGGATCACCGCCAGTAAGACTGCGGAGACTATATGCCGCCGTAGGAGCAGCTATCGAACTGATAGTCTCTCCTACTTGGTTCAGCCTACGCTGTTTACCTAGGGCTGAGTCAAGGCTAATGTGCATATTAGACCTTGTGTAGTTGCACTAAGCCACTGGTTACAGTAACAGATGAAAATTGACCGTATATTATAGTGCCAGCACCAAAAGTTTTTCCACTAAAGGCAGCGGCAGAGTGAGTGGTCTGATCCACATTGCTAGATACTACAGCACCCATAGTGGTATCCTGTAAAATTTGTATAGCTCCAAAGCTACCTGTAGTGGTATCACTATCGGTTGCTAGAACTGAACCTGCGGAGCTAAACTCCAGTGCGTTGTTTCTTGATTTTGCCATGATTATATTTTACCTTGATTGTCTAGTCCCGTGAGTTGAGAACCTTCTAAAAACATTATTGTTAGACATATTGTCTACTTTTTCTAGCTCCTGTGCTAGATACCCTTGAGCTACACCCTCTTCAGTTATGCTCTGCTCGACCCTTCCCTCCATGCGAAGGAAGTCGGCATATGCCCCGTGAGCTATAAAGAAAAACCATTCACCAGGTATATCAGTGCTAGTAATTGTATATTGGGGTAGCTCTTTTTTGTAGGTAACAAAAGCTGTATTATCAGTTGTGTTTGCAATATTAAGAATGTTGCCACCGTTAGAATCTACAAAGAAATCATATTCTAGGCTCGAGTCATTAAGAAATGCTTTTTTGCGATAAATCTTTAGAAACTCACCAATATTATTTTCACCTGTTTCAGCATAAGGAATAAGCTGTTTGTCTACAATTTTTGGAGTGCCAGACACCGTTGCAGCTGTTAAATTCCAGGTTATAACCTCGGATGGGTTGTCTTTTTTAACAGAATCAGCTTCAACTAAAAGTGCACTACCCGCACCTGCATCTACTTTTATTTGAAGACTAGAATTAAAATTAATGTCAGTTCCATCTTCAAGTTCCCATCTGTTAGTGCTAGCTCTTTTATATAAAACAGTAGAACCATTTACATCACCACCAGATACTACACTGCCAACTGCTGGATTATAATAAACATTAGTTCCAAGAACAGCACCTTGGTCTGCGGCTGGGTCGTCAGCCTGTCCAATTAAAATATAATTTCCGTTAGCAACAGACGACCTATCAGATGAACCTCCCGCTCCTAGACCGCTAATGACTAAAGAAATAATATCGCGCTCCTCTGAACCTACTAAAAACCTAGGCCATGTTTGGCTGGTTTCAAATGCTTCATGTGCCCTGCGATTAATAAAACTATCTATCGATCCCTGTTCTTCTGTCGTCAGGTTGCCCCCACCAATTAAAGATTGTATAAGAAATAGTAAATCGCTATATGTTCTGTCCTGCATTATATTTTGTTAGGGCTTAGTTCAGGAAACTTCTTGTTGTAATATTTTAAAAATTCTTTAGAATGCACAGTCTCATGACCATACTTCTTTGTAAGTCGAAAGAACTCTCTTGCGGGTATTGTAGCAACTGGTTTACCTAAAGTTGGATGAGTCTTTCCTTTTAGTTCTTTTGCTTCTTTGGTTGCCTGTGCAACTCTCTTCTTTTCAGTCTGTTTTTCTAGATTAAATCCAGTCTTGATCTCCTTCATGAAGGCACGATCAACCTCGCCATCTGAGTAGCGTTTAAGTTTGGGAATAATTATTTCCATATTAAAAAGGCAGGGGGCTTGCGCCCCCCAACCAGTGTTTAATTATGCGTTGACGCGCTTGATACTAAGTAGTACCTTCATTTTGCCGCTTGTGCTTCCATCTAGTGCGGAGGCAGATGCAATCGTGATGTTTCCATCAGCTGCAGCAACAATGCGAATGTTTTGAGCATCGCCATTGTCATCTAGGGCAGAACCAGTGTTTACCTTAGTCCCAGTTGTGTTAGCATTGTGGTTATTGATAAACCCTTCAGCAACGGCACTTCCAGAAGCTGGATTGACGCTACCGTCATATCCGATGCTAATGTTAGAGCTTACACTGAATGCTTCAGAAACAACAAGTGCTGCTCCATCAATAACGTCACCAGCTTTTACACCTACATTAACTAATGTAGTAGTATTGCCAGCAGCAGTTGTGAAGTCACCCGGTGTAAGGATGATTTCATCTGTATAGCCAGAAGTTCCAGCTTCATTTACAGTTAAACGTGACATAGTATTATATCTCCTTGGTTAATTATGAAGGATCAACGATCTTACCGTGAGCACCAGGGTGGTATACACCGAGGGTCAAAGCGCAATCAACGAAACCACGCTCGCCACCACCAAGATTAGGAAGACGTGTGCTTCCCATTGGGATGAGTTCGTGAACACCATAGTACTCAGGGTTAACTAAGTAGCCCATCATGCCTGCTGTGCCAGCTTGAGTTGGCATACAGTCTGGGTTACCGTTAACGATAGAGACTACACCGTGATCGCTTTGGTAGAGATCAACAGATAGCTTGATTTCACCGCTATTACCGTCGTAATTAACGGAACGATATACGGCATTGCTAGCACCAGATGTGCGAGCAAAGTCGCTGATGTCTGAGCGAAGCGTAGTATCGGCAATAAGCATGAGGTTGTTGGTTGAACCAGTAACTCCAAAAATAGAAGTGATTAAACCATTGAACTCTTCTTCGCTAAGAGTAGCACCAGCATCAACAACACTTGCAGCAGGTGTTTGGAACGCAGCAGGAACATTAGCGGAACCAGCGGCATTTTGAATCCAATCACCAAGACCACCAAGAGCGTTGGCTGTACCAGCACCGTTCTCAACAGCTTGAGTGTTAGCAGAAGCCAGAGTTGCTTCGATGTCGCGCTTTAGTTCACGGATAGCTTTAGCTTCAGCTTGAGCAATCTTAGCAGGACCTACGGAATCGACAGCTTCTTGCATATCGGATACCATGTAGTCACGGCGAAACTTTTGAACGCGGTTACCAAGCTTTGCACGACCAGCGAACTGGTCGGTGAAAGCTGTTACATCAGCACCTTCAGAAATACCGGCAGTGCTAGGAGCCGCAAGACTGTCAACTGTCCATTCAACGAATGTTGAGGAAGCTTTCTGCTTATCGGCGGAAGAAAGGATTGGAGTTTCTTCTGGAGCGAGGATAGTCAAGACATCAGTCAAGTCTTCGCGGTTAGAAACAGCCGATCCTGTATTTGTAGTGTCAAATGTATTTGAGAATGACATTGTATATTAATTTATCGGTTTTGTAATTGTAAGGTTCTGAGAGTTACAAAATCACTCTTTGTGCCTGTTTTACTGAATCGATTTTTATATTCGTTTACTTTCTTGACCCTAGAATCTACCTTCCGTTCTGATTGAGCACCTGCACCAGTTGGTTGCTGAGGTGGATTTAATCGAGCGGATTGTTTGGATTCTACAACTGGCTTGCGACCATACAAACTATTAGCAGCATGAGCCATGATATATGAAAGCTGTGCTGAAATTTCAGGTGCAACTGCACCCTCTAGTTCGGCAAAGCGTGGATCATTTATCATTGCCTCGTATTGCTTGCGAGTATCATTGTCTTCACCTTGTAGCCAGGACAATTCCTCCTGTGCTTTTTGTTCAAAAGCACCTTTAAGTTGTTTGCCTTGCTCCTTGGCTTGCAAAACATTTAGTTGGGCAGGAAGAAACTTATCTCGGCTCTTACGCGCATTGAGCAAGCTCTTGCGTATATCAGCTTTGGTTAATTCCTTGCCTTCAACTTCAGTTACTACGTCGTCAGGACCATAACCATCAGCGTTGAACAATACATCTTCAGCCCACTCTACAATCCCATTTATTTCATCAGCTTTATCTTTAATGCCTTCTATAGTATCAATATTACTATAGGGATTGTTTTTGATTTGCTGATTTCCTTTGAGCGGATTGCTAGAGTCTGCTTCTATGCTTGCACGTAGCTTTTGTAATTCTTCTTCAGCAGCTTTGCGCTGTGCGGTTAGTTTTCCAAACCGTTCAACAGCTTTACTGCCAAGCTTCTTACCAAGCTCGCTAAGGTCATCCTCCGACATTTCATCGAGGTCAATCTGTGAAAGAACGTCTTCAGAAGTTACTTCAGACTCTGCTTCGGTTTCAGAACTCTCCTCTGATTCTTCTACAGTTTCTTCTGTTTCTTCCGATTCATTGGATGCAACTTCCGCTTCCTCTACAACTTCCTCAGTCTGTTCGACTTCTTCTGTTGGTTCGGATGCTTGGTTAGCACCTAAGCGTCGAGCGGCAAGCTCGGACACTGATATGTTTGTTGCCACCGGATTTGTTGGCGACTCGGCGATGTCGCTTGAGTGATCTTCTGTCATAATTCGTCCATCCGTATACGCTGGATGATTGCGATAAATTTATTGTAACACCCTATGCAAGTTGTTGGCTATGACGAACACGAAGATCGTCCCAGTTTACCATCTTTAGAATGTCATCGTAGGCTATAATACGGCCACTCAACTGCTGTATTACTTCCGTAGATGCGTTTGCCATATCAGCAATAACTTCTTCACGCGCCATCTCAATAGAGTAAATAAAGCGAGCAAAAGCCTCGTAGTTGGCTAGAGTCTTAATATCTTCTTCCATAAATTATTTAGCTGGTGTTATTGCTAATGAATACATTCTAGTAGCTTCTCTGCGCCTGTCAGCATGAGGTTTACCTGGGTCTAGGAATATAGTCATAAAATCATCAGAAAGTTCAATAGGATCAGTTTTTGACGCAAATGAATCGCGCAGGTCTTTTGCATTTCCTGCCCCTAAAACATTCTGTTTGTTACCATAAATGTTTTCATAGGTATATCTAATTTGAGAATCAACACTATCTTGCAACTGATTTTCTTCAAGAAACTCTTCATAAAAGGGACGATGGAAGTCAAACTGGAATAAACCATATCCATTGCCCCCCCTTTGCTTTTGCCTAAAATCAAAGGTTCCGCCAGTTTCTACATCAATATTACCCAACATAGCAGAAATTAAGGGAAAGTTTGAGCCAAAATATTTTTCTAAAGTTGACCCAACGTGCCTCATGTTAAGGTCTTTAACCGCTCTATCACTTAGCTCTTGTGCACGAACAGTTATAAAATCTCTTGGTGTTTTATTATCCGCCATTGCGTTATAGTTTAAGAATAAAAAACAAATGCTAGAGGTTTTGAGTATCCACTTGACCCATTTGCGCGGGATCTGTGCCAATTCTGCCAATCTGAGCATTCTGCATTTGTTGCATAGCAAACATATACTGACCTTGGTATTTCTCCATTCTAGCTCGGAATGCTTCATCTTGCTCTATTCTTTGTGCTACATCTGGTTGAGACGCATATTGCTGGATAACTTGCAATGCAATCTGACCACCATTTGGACGAGCCGGCATTTCAATACCTGCAAAGATTTTTGTCAAGTCATCTGTAACTTGTTTGACAATCTGCTCTTGGGCTTCCTCTGCTGGTTGCAACACTGCATCTGCAAGAGTTGGGTCAATGCTGCTAGCGGCTACCTCAAGCAAACGATCGATGCTAATTCTGCCATTTACATCTAACTGCGTTAGAGAAACCAACTGGTTTAGTTTATTTTCTTGAGCCTCTGGGTCAGAGTTTAGCACATCGTAGTCAATTAAGATGTCAAAGTTTTCGTCTGGATTACCCTTGTCAAAGATTTGAGGGTCTGGGCTACCTGTAACTCGGAAGAAGATACTGTCTGGTCCAAACCTTTGGAAGCAACGATATGCTAGTTTTAGAACATCAGCGCAGTGAGCTAAGAACTTGTCTACTAGAAACTGCCTACGCATCTGGCTAATAGGGTCCTGAAAATCTAAACCTACCATTGCGTTAGCTTGCCTTTCCATGGTTTGTTCCATTTCTAAGGAGCCTTGATTGAAGTTGGGAGTAGGACCAAACTCAAACTCGCCTTTACGTCGGTATGGTATGTATCTACCGGGTCCCCAATCTTTAGGCGCATTGCCTACAGGGTGCATAATTGGTGGGAGCGTAGCCAGGCTGTTGCGGTCAATGCGAGAGTCTCGCTCTACCTTTACTTGCTGTTGAATGCCACGCAATACATCGGGAATAGTCTGTGTATCATACAAGCGTTTGCTGTCCTCTGATAGCTTTGTAACTACAACTGGATAGTCTTCGTAGCCATTCATAAGACTAAACTTAGCATAACTTGGCACTCCTAGTCCTTCGTTGCCATCAAAGTCCTTGTGTATAACAGTTTCGTAAATACCTTCAGAACTATCTTCAGGATCAACCAAGCGTTGATAGCAGTGAATAACCTCGATAAGTTCATCAGCCTCATACGCAGAATCTGTAAGACTAATAGATCGACGACCCTCTTGCTCACGCTCAATAGAGTCAATGTTTACTCCACGATAATGCTCTATCATGTAGTCTACAAAGTCCTCGTCCCATCCATCGGTAACAACTTTATTTTCTAATTCTTGCGCGGTGTAGTATGTGCGCCAAAAACAATATGGAGAGCGTTGAGGGTCGGTAACATACGCTGGAAACATAAAGTCTCCGTCTGGTGCTAAGGTCTTTACGTCTGGAACATCAATTTGACGGCGAACTACCGGAAGCTCCGCGACTCCGCTTTTTCGTATTTCTTTGAGTGCTCTCTTGGCTTTGCGGTCTGTTACACCGTCAAAAGTTGTTTTTATAAGCTGAATAATCTGCTCATCATCGTTGCCTTCTAAGATGATTGCAGCAAGCTCTGGAGATATTTGAGCAATCTGATTGATGTCTAAAGTTTGAAGAAAGCGTCGGTCTTCTCTGTGCCATCCTACATATGTAATCAACAAACCACGCTCCAACATGTAGTTGGCTCCCAGTTCCATTTCTTGAGTAAATCTAGGAATGTAGCCACTAGACACCATCCATTTGAGGAAGTTAGATACTATCTTAGACCGAGAAATATCTCCCATCTCTACAGGGTAAGCCCTAATGTTGGCTCGCTTCATCGACGAGATAAACAATGATACTAGCTTAGTAACACGTTCATCAATAACGTGAGACTCCATATCTGCCGCACCTTCCCACGGGAAAGCATCTGAACCATGCTTACGCAGGTCACGGCTCTTGCCTGGCCACTCGTTACGCCTGTCGTCATAGCTAGTACGACACAGATCAAAATAGGAGTCCAGTTCGTTTAAGGTTTGATTGTATGCTTGACGCAGAGCCTGAACACCTGGTTCTTTGCCGACGTAAGTTAGTTCCTCAGAAATTTTATCGCTTAACATTGGTAGCTATTAGTTTATCATATATATCAAATCTTTTTGATCCAATAATATTTAGTTATATCTCCCTCTTTGATTTCTTCAAAATAAATCATCTTGCCAATTAGTTTGCCCTGCATTCTTCTAGTAATCTTTACATTAACTTTGCAAAACTTTTCTCGGTGATGAACGGCAACATACATAGGGTTTGGACACTCTTTCAAAACTTTGCCCCTGTATATTAATCTGTTTGGCTCCTCCTCGCTCTTTTTGTTATCTGAGACGTTAGGCATAGGCATAACATCATCTAATATCTCTTGCCCATCCTCGTTGATCCAAGTTAAATGTTTTGCGCCTGTAATCATGTGTTCTTCTAGGTGCTGAAACGCTAGCTCCAGAGCCTTTTCAAAAGGAACTTCACATTCCTTTGCTATTTGAAATAATCTTTTCTTTGCCATTAGTATCCTCCCTCGGATTTTCTTGTTGTATTCATAGAAGTGTCAGAAACATAGTCTGGACCATAGCCATCATTTGCCATACGCAGATAACGCAGAAGGTCAATCCAGTCCTTCAGAGGTTCATCTACCTTGCCCTTATGTCCCCAGTTAATTAAACTTTGTATTAAATTACCACAGGATGAGTGTATCTTGAGTATTGGTTTATTAGCATCATCTACCTCTGTGTCAGGATTGTAGAGCATCCACTCGTCTAAACCAGACAGCCCCGTCTCAATGTCTGCTCCGCTAGAAGGTATAAAAAACATCCCCTTGGAAGCAAAGCTCTCAAACAAATCTGTGTTGTCCTCGTTCTCTCTAGCAAAGAAACGCGAGTCACCTATTCGTTCAAACACCTCTACACCTAAGTCACTCTCTATATCTCTAAACTCCTCTATATATGCCTGGATATCGTGTCCCATCTTCTTGGCTGCTGGACCGAACCTCCACTTGGGGTCACCAGACAATGCCCACTCGCCATAGGTATCTCTGTCGGGCCACTCGCGTAGGATAGTAACAAACCCCTGCTTGTCTACCGCAGCCCAGATAGCTACATAGTTCCTAGCACCAGCGGGGTCAACCACCTGATATACCGTGTGAGTCTTTTCGTTTATTACAGGCAGTTCGTCTGTTACGTGAACCTTGGTGCTAAACAATGGAAACAGGGTAGTCATTGATTTAACAGGCACTCCGTATGCACGTGTCAATATCTCTTCTCTAGGTCGGCCCTGTAAGTCTTTGGCTATACGATCATAGCCACCAAAAGGGTTCTCGTCTGTGTGCAGATAAACAATGCCGGCATCCCTATTGACACTATACTGCTTTACAGCGACAGGCTCGTCTAGCAACTTTGCATGTTTGGTCTCTAAAATTTCTGCGTCCCGCAGGTAGTCAGCTATGAGTTCTGTGTAGCCATCGATAGGGGTAAACCCTGTAACGAGCTTTGAGTCCCTTGTAGCAAGACGGAAACGCTGTGTGTTAATAAGCGTAGAGTCCCCTAGATACTCGTCATTACCAATACCTACGTTCTCTGGGTGGTTGCCTAGATTGGGAAACCCAAACTCAAAGCCCTCTAAGATTGTATGGTTATTACTAAACTGTGTGTAGGTCTTGAAGTCTACACGGGTTCTAGTATCTGGAAAGATAAACGACTGCCCGGTAAAACCATTCTGCATAGAGTAGTTGATGTAGCCCTCGATGCCCTTAGTCTTACGTTTAAACTCCCTAGGCATAAACTCCCATATAGCAGCCTGTTGCACCTTTACAGACGTATCAGCATTCTGTGAGAACAATACTACGTGTCCATCCATGTGCTTTGTGATAGACTCCATAAATATCTTAGCCATGCCTGTAGTTTTTGCACCACGGTTACCACCAAGAACTAAAACCTCGTTATACTCAGACAACGCCCATCTAATTCTGTCCCAGCTAACTAGGTTGATTCCATGACGCAGAGGATCATCTATAGTAAGCTTGATAGCATCCTCACGCGCCTTCCATACATCATATACGGCTTGCGCCCCCTTTGAGTCTAGTAGAGCCTTGAGCCGCCCCTTATCAGGCGTAGGTATCGTTGGGTGCTTAGTCCACTGCATCATCTTCAGGATCATCCGGGTCGTTTTCAAACTCCCACTCAATCTCTATATTGTCGTCACCAATCTCTAACTGCATCTCGCGCAAAAGCATTCTTCCTGCTGGCAGATGGTTGTAGTCATAAAATATTTCACCTCGCCCATCCATTACAATGAAGCAGTAGTTCTCGAAGTGCTCACCTAATATACCACGAACCTGGTCGTAGATGGGATCATAGCTTTCGTCTATTAGTGACCTAGCCATCTTCCTCCACATCTATTATCTCTGCCTCTGGCAACGCATCTATAAGGCTCATGGCCTCCTCTGGGGTTGTTATATGCCTTACCTCTATCTTCTGAACATTGTTGCCCGTTACATTATCAAAGGTTCTGTGTAGCTTCTCCTGTGCCACCGCTAGGTTAGCTAGGTCCTTAGTCTCTGCCCTCTTTATCTTTTCTAGTGCCTCTGGAGAACCATCGAGATAACTAGCCGCTATCTTCTCTCCTATGCTATTAATCTCATCTATCGTAGAAGCTAGCTGTATAGCCCTCTCCTGCCTAAACACCCTAGCGTCGTCAGACGCTTTGACTATACCATTGATACGCTTGGCTATGTGATGGTTCAAGTTCATGGTCTTCTTGACCTCATGCACACTAGCCCCTGATAGAAACAAAGAAGCTGCCGTCAGCCACTTCTCTGGGTTGTTGTTAGGCAAACTATTCTTAGCCGTCTTCTCTTGCTCGTTAGCAAGCATAGGAGCTAAGGCATCCCTCATCCTAGTCTTTAAATCTAACTGAGTCTCTTCATCCCCCATACCTATACTCGTTACTATCATCTAAACTACTTTTGTCAATTCGTGGCTCTATGCCTATGTAAGACTCTGGCGCAAGCGTATAATGAACCCTGCCACTGCTTAGTTTCTTCTTACTCAAATAACCACACTTCTCTAGCTCCTTCATACCACGTTGCACACTCTTAGTCTCATCCTTGTTGTCCATTGCTATTCTCTTTGCACTGAAGTCCCAGTTAGCAGGTTTAGACTTCATATATGCCCAGATACCCTTAGCCTTAAGACTCAAGCGATCATCTCCCCATATCTCTTCTCCCTCCTCCATCAAACTCCACACGGGATTATGTTTCCATTCTACTCCGTCTAGCAATGAACGCATAGCCTGAAGTGTGTATTGCACCTTTGGGTATGTCAAGCCCTAGACCCTGAAGTAGACGTATGGCTACGACCCTAAAGTGCAAAATGCACCTCATAAGTATACCCTGTAAAACATAGCCCATTTGAGTTACATTTTTTAAAGGGCAGTTTATGTATATATATACACAGACGCGCGCGACACACGACTCCCCTCCCCCCCCTAGTGCACACTTGTTTACTAGTGGCCAGGTGTTCACTGCTAGCAAGCTGCAAGGCAAGTCACTCTTTTAACTTCATGTAATGCAAATAATTTAGAGAAGCGGGGATATATTCTGATAGCACATTGTAAAGAGTAAGCTTGGGGTATAAAATAAATCAAAAAAACTATTGACAATAAACAATTGCCTTATTTGTAATGGCAAAAGCTAAAGCACACTTGCCTAGCATAAACAATAAAAGAAAGTATTAAATGACTACATTCAATCACCACAATCCAAAGCTTGCTAATCCAATCATGAGCAAGCTACTAAATGTATTAGGTAACAAATGGAAAGATGTTTCCTATGGTAACGATTGCGTTGCCTCAATTAGTAGAACTATACCAAATGCAAATTATGATGACTTCATGGAAGTATATCTTCCAAACTCTAAAAAGTTTGACTTGGACAATGAGGAATTTAACCATTATTCAGTAACTTTTGGAGATGGGACAGAGCACCAAATTTGTGAAACATTAGAAGAAACAATCAAAGTCGTTCAAGAGTTTGAGGCGACCCTTTAATCAATATTAACCAATAAAAGAAAGTAATAAAATGAAAACAGATACATTGATACATCATAAAGACGAATCCAAGCTGCAAAGCGATTTAATTGAATTGAATCGCAAGATTAACCATTGGAGACAAAAGGAAAGCGAAGTGACTTTTCACTTGTGCAAATATCTAAATAAGAAAGCTGACATCTTAAACGAGTTGCAAGCTGACAAAGACGAAAAGGAATTGATTCGCATTTTTAATAATGCCTTTAACAATAATATTGAATTTGAAGCCATGAGCTTTGATGAATTTTTAGAATTCGCAAATGATTTTATGGACGGAAAAACTGAATATTACAAAGATGACTACTTTTTAGAAAACTATGATGCGACCGTTTCTATGTTACTAGAAAGACTAACCAATAACTAATAAAAGAAAGTAATAAAATGAATAGAATACAAGCCAATGAAATAATCAATTCTATTGACTCAATCGAAACAATTAAGAAGGCCTTGCAAGCTTGCATGGATCGCGAGCCTGAAAGAATAGGCAAGACAGGCACTTGGCAATATCATGCAAAAAAGCTTTTGACTTGGCTAGATGGCGGCATGGAAAGCGCGCCGCCCTATCGAGTCTTTCAGGCGCAAGGCAATAAGAAGTTGCCATTTTACGCTTTCTCAAGTCTTGCGCTAGCGGATTGCCCTGGCAAGGGCGATTGCGTCAAATTCTGTTACTCTCTAAAGGCTTGGCGGTATCCGGCGGCATTCTTTAGGCAAGTGCAGAACAGTTTGCTTTTACGCTTTCAAGTTGAAACAGTTGCAAACGCTTTCCATGCCATACCGGAAAGCAAAACGGTGCGCCTATTTGTTGACGGTGATTTTAAGGACGTTGAAACCTTGCGCTTTTTTATGGATTTATGCAAGGCAAGACCTGATTTGCGCTGCTATGGATATTCCAAAAGTTGGCACGAATTTATCACATTGAACGCAAGCGGGTATCAATGGCCAGACAACTATTTGACGAATGCAAGTTCGGGGTCTAGATGGGCAAAGACTGGCATTGCAAACGCTTTCCTTGCCTTGCCAATAGTGCGCGGTCAATTTGATGCGGTGCCAGTGGAAAAGCTATTCATTCAATTGAAATCTTACCAAGGTAAGGACAAGCCAGAGTCAAATGCATACCGCAAGGCAGTGAGAGAAAAACTAAAGGCATTGACGGGCAGCAAGAAAGTCTTTGCCTGTCCTGGCAACTGTGGAAATTGTTTGCCAAGCGGCGAGCACGCTTGCGGCTCTAAGTCATTCAATCAAATAACAATTGGAATCGGTGTTCACTAAGATGGAAAGCCAATTGATCGACGACATCTTGAAACATTTGGACAAGTTTGAAAAGTCTGGCGACTGGTTTCACTTTAGTCTTGCGCTCGATGCGCTCGACGATCTAAAAAAAGAAATAGAAAGTAATAATAATGAATAAAAAAGTAACAGATAAAAACGAGCGAGCACGTGCAATGCTAGCAAAGCTAAAAGAGAAAGAATTGTTTCGCGCGGCGGTAAAAACCGGCAAGCTTCAATTCGTAGTAGTAGACGGAAAGGCCAAGTCATGAACCCTTATGACAACATGAACGAAACGCAACGCAAGTTGGTGATGGATTTGGCCGAAGACTTCGCGCCATTTGTCAAGAAAGTTGAAAACGGCATGGCCTTAACTAAGAATCATTATGGCGCATATGGCTCCATGATTAGCAAACTGAGCAAGGGAAACAGAAAGCTTGCACTCGTTTTTAGCTACGCTTTAATGATGGCGGGAGCCAATGGTCAAGGCATCAGCGACGCAATGGGCGCATTTTTCCCCGAATAATAATAACAAAAATAGAAAGTAATAAAATGAAAACAATACCAATATATATTAAAGTAATAAATCCAGAGGGCAAAAAAGTGAGCGTGATGCGGCGTATAGATGAAAGGAGCCAGGCTCCGATCGGTGACGCCTTTTTTAATTATACTAAAGGCAAGGAAAACCGCCATCAATATCAGCTATGCGGAGAGGGGGCTTGGTAATTATGAAAAATAAAAAGCACATTGCAACCGGGCACAAGCTCGTAAATAGTGAGAAGGAATTCGAGGCAGCGGCAATATTATTTGCTTGCATTCTGGGTGCCGGAATAATTATACTGATAGCCCTTGCAATGGGATAGACCTAATAACTAATAATAATATGAAATATTTAATAAATGTTACAATTTATAATACATATGAAATTGAGTCTTCTTCTATAGAGGAGGCAAAGGAACAATTAACGAATATGTCCAATGAAGACATTTTAAATGATTGTGATTTCAATATCATAGATGTAGAAGAGGCTTAGTATAATACCCTCAGTCCTTGCACAAGGAATTAACACTCAGAGGCTCTACAAGGGCTTGCAATATCAATCTAAGGGTAACACCCTTGCAAACAATCAAAACGCCTTCTAGGGGCATTAGAAGCCCTTAGAGGGCGTAATACATCAATATGCTACAGTTCAGTTCAACAGCAGAGTCAAAAGCCAGTGCGGTGCAGTGCATCGAGGGCTTCAGGGATAAAATGGAAATGCTCATGAGGGCCGGGGACATCTTAGACCATTGCAAGCGGGGCAGATCGACCAGTGAAGAGACCGCCAAAGCAAGGGCACGATCATTTAAGATATGGAAAAAGACGGGTTGCACGATAGCGGAGGCGGCAGATCGAGGCGGTGCAGATAGAAGTAGCTTTCGAAGATGGCTCATAAAAAAGGGGCACCACACTGCAAAGACAAGGTGACTTGTTACAAGATTTTATACACCAGAGGAGATATGCCAAACGAATGCGGAGCCATAAAGCACGCCAATACAAAAGAGGAGGCATTGAAACATTTGGTTGTAGGCAATAAGACAAAAGGATACAAGCTGAAGCGTAGCGGCGTATCAATAATCATTTTAAATATCGAGGAAATAAAAGACACTTGACAGGTCAGATACAATGGGCATTAGTTTTTCATATATGCCGTGTAGTGACGGATCAGATAGTTTAAAGCCTCTCTTTCAGCACTACATGGAAGAGAGGTTTTTTATTTTACAGTATGTCGGAGCGAGCGGCCTCACAGGTTAGCCCAAGTCTGAGTAAGTGGTTGCATAGTTTGACCGAAACCCGACTATGTATAAAAGGTTTGCAGCAATGCAGGAACAGCCAAGGTTAGCGTAATACAGGACTTACCACGCGCGACGATCCAAGGCACTATTGACGGCGGGAACACTCATAATTTGAGGCTCTAGCGGGGCATAGGTTTTACCAGTGATGGGGAACCTATGTCTAACGAGAAGCAACTCTAATTTGAACGAGGCTGTAAAAAGCATTGACCTTACAATTACTTAATCCATTGTACTATTACATGAATAAGAAAACTGATAAGAAAACTGCTCTGCTAGATGTAGAAATAATCCTGTATAGACATGCTGCCAAGGCAGAAACGGAGGGAACAAACCTGCTTACATTAAAATCAATGTGTAGGCAAGCCATCGATCAATGTGTCATGGGATGCAAGGCCTCTGAGTTTTACTTGGTAGTATCTGGTCGTGATAACTTTCGCAAGACACTCTATCCCAACTATAAAGGTAATCGTGGAGACAAGCCGCCGTTGTATGTGCCCTTGAGCAAGGCTATGAAGGATATGTATGGAGACCGGTGGTATCAGCACGACCGCTTGGAAGCTGATGATTTACTAGGCATAATATCTACCAATGGAAAGGTAGATAATCCCATTATATGTAGCATAGATAAGGATATGCTATCTGTTCCTGGGTGGCACTACAATTGGGATAAGGATGACTGGCCTACCTACGTGAGCCAAGAAGAGGCTGACTACAATTGGCTAGTGCAACTGCTCATGGGTGATAGCACCGATTGCATCGAGGGCATGAAGGGCATAGGCAAGGCGAAGGCAGAGAAACTTATTAAGAAATATAAGAACCCAGAGCTTAGTATCCCAGAGCAAGCCAAATATATTTATGAAAAAGAAAATTATTCTCTTGACCAGTATTACGCCTGTCTGAACACTGTGACCATCTGGAGGAAACCATTACCAAGGCAGCTTCTAGATAACGAACTAATCACAGACATAGTAAAAACCATACCAACACTAGAATAATGGATATAAAGCAAGAAAACATCGAGCGCATACAGACGCGCATAGATATGATACGCCAAGAGTCTCGTGCTCTTTCTTACCGCATCGAGAGAATGACTGAACAGCGCAAGGCACTGTCGCAGGAGAAGAACGATTTGAAGGACAGACTAGAGGTCGTCAGTTCGATACCTGCCAAAGAACTTATTGAGGGAACCAACGAAGCCCTTGCCAACCTAACCATAAGGGCATAGACATATGAAAATAGAAGTAAGCACCGCAGAAATCGACCCGCACACCGAGGTCTTTGCCCTAGACGTAGACGATGTATCACTACAGCGTTTGCAGTATGGAGAAATTGGAAGTCCTCATCCCTATGTTAAGGTGGCAGATGTTACCAAAGCTTTGCAACCCAAGGCTCCACGTAGCGACAGCGATCTCTTAGATTTGATAGATAATAAAGGCTATACCTACTGTTTCTTTGCCGGCGAGGGAGAAGTTACGAAAAGCAAGCACAGATGCGTTGCTATCTATTCCCCTACTGGTCAGCAACTTACAGGAGTTGCAGAAGGATTTGAAACTGTTAGGGAAGCCCTTGACTATGTCCTTGATATGGAAGAACAATCATAGAAAGAACACAATGTGGATACTACCAAAGCAATTACACATCTCAGCCTTTGTAGCGGATACGAAGGCATTGGACTTGGACTCCGAAGAGTTCTCCCAAATCTGCGAGAAATCGCTTACGTGGAGAGGGAAGGATTCGTTATCGCGAACTTGGTTGCAAAGATGGAAGCGGGAGAACTGGATGCAGCACCTGTGTTCACGGACGTTAAGACCTTCCCATACGGAAAGTTTCGTGGACAAGTGGACATCCTCTCTGGAGGATTCCCGTGCCAGCCATTCTCAGCTGCTGGAAAGCGTCAAGCTACTGAAGACCCCAGACACCTGTTCCCCTACATCGCAAACGGAATCAGAGAGTGCCAACCTAGAATTGTTTTTCTTGAAAACGTACAAGGAATCCTCTCCTGCAAAACAGGAGACGGAGAACCCGTTCTCCAATATGTCCTTAGAGAGTTGGAAGGACTGGGTTACCGAGCAACGGCAGGAATATTCTCAGCGGAAGAAGTTGGCGCACCTCACCAGAGAAAACGAGTCTTCATCACAGCCTACCGCAACAGTGTTCGACACGACGGGCGGAAGTTATCCGACCGAGATGGTGGATGGAGTATACCGAAGCAAGCACAGCCAAGAACCGAACAGCCCTTGGTATGGGGCGAAGCTGAAGGATGCAGTGGAGACTCACGAGGAGAACTGGTCAACTCCAACGGTGATGGACACAGCAAACATTCAGAAACCCAGAAAGAAGAATCCATCAGGGGGGCAGAAGCCACCACTATGTCAAGAAGTGAAGAACTGGCCAACAGCATCGGCTCGGGACTGGAAGGACACAGCGGGAATGAGCAAGGAGAGGGACGGCAAAGCACTGGGCAGGGTAGACCAACTGCCACGAGCGGTTTATCACCACGATGGCCTTCAAGACCAGGCGAACCTCAATACGAATGGGAAGAGCCAAGAGTCGTGGCCGACACCAAGAGCCAACAAGGTTCACCCAGAGATAACGGAGGAGAACCGAGAGCATCTAGCCAATCGGAACAAAGCCAATCTGGAGGAGGACATAGCGGGTCATTGCGGGACAGCAACGGGCAAGCTGAACCCAGATTGGGTCGAGCATCTAATGGGTCTACCAGTAGGGTGGACAGACTTAGGCTCTTGGGAAACGGAGTAGTTCCTCAAACCGCAGCCAAGGCTTTTGCAACATTAATCAATATACTCATTTGAAAGTAGAAAAGCCATACAACTCAGGTCAATGGTCTAAGGCTCGATACAGGAGCTTTATCATGTCAGCACTACGCCGTGCTCAATGGCCTGTTAAGTATGAAGCTATTCGATCTGCCTTTGTTCGTGATGGTATGAACCCCGCAACAGGGCGCAAGTGCAAGCTACACAAGTGCTCTGTTTGCGGGAAACTATTCCCTGCCAAGGACATGAGAGCAGATCACATTGACCCCATCGTTCCGGTCACTGGCTTTGACAGCTGGGATGCGCTCATAGCCAGACTGTTCTGTGAGATAGGTGGCTTCCAGGCTATCTGTGTTGGCTGCCATTCAATCAAGACCAAGGCTGAAAACGAAGAGCGAAAGAAAAACAAAAATAATGCTTGATCTTTTGTTCACATTTCTTCAACATCAATAAATCACTAACTAATAATATTATGTCTAGAACTAAACCAAGATCAACAGGGTCATCAAACCCTGCTACCAAGTTCCTTCAATGGAACACACAAGCTTCCGCATGGGAGTTTTACGATAAGGAAGCCCAAATGTCTAAAACACTACCGCTAGACACAGGGTTCATCGTCCTCGATCAACTCATCACTGCCAAGGGATGGGACGACAGAAAGAACAGCGCAATCTGGTCTAACGAAGCCTACACCGTAGGAGATAAGTTCACCCTCCGCAACAAGGATGGTATCGTCGCTACCGGCACTTGGGCTGAAGTAAAGACTGTGCATGGTGTCAAGTTCACCAAGTCTGTCTACGCCATGGCCAAGATTGGCGAGGGCTATGAATTAGTAAACCTCCAACTCAAAGGCTGTGCTCTTACTGCATGGATTGACTTTGAAGAAAAGGTCGGTGGCTCCAACAGGTTAGAAGGAGACGTTGTTGTAGCAGTTATAGAAGCAATCGAAGATCGCAAAGGTGTTGTAAGTTACAACAGACCAATCTTTAGCATTGTATCCAACACACTATCTGATGAGGCTGCACTACAAGCAGACAGGATGGATGGGACACTACAGGAGTATTTGTCCTCCTATCTCAAAGCAGACAAGCCCACGGAGGAAGACGACGAGGAAGAGAGCGAGCTAGAAATTGCTTACTCAGAGCCTCAAGTCATTGCCAACCCTTTCTAGGCATACCTGTTAGCCCTTCCCCTTCGGGGGCGGGGCTTTTTTACGCACCTTTTATAATATGTTTCCCACAGACTCAGAAGAACGAAAAACCTACCCAATAGCAACCTTCATCAAGGACTACTTTCCTAACGCCCTGATTGCTCTATCACATCACAGCTACATAGCCCAACAACAGCACGGTGAGCCTACCAATGGCAAGCCTATGCAATGGCACAAGGACAAGTCTGTTGGAGACGAGAACCAACTTATTAGACACTTCATGGAGGGTGACCTCCACAGCACAGCCTGGAGAGCTTTAGAACTACTTGAACGCGAATTAACCAAATCATAGCCATGCAAGAACTAGATTACATAGACCACTTCCGCATCATCATGGGGCCACGCAAAAATTTCTTAGACCAGATATTGAAAGCACTAGAGCCAATGAATGGTGTAGTAGGGAAAGAGGAAGAAAGAGAGGTCATCATACAGAGTGCTGAAAAGATTCTCCAAGAAATAGATGACAGATATACTCAAGACCAGCATATAGCCAAGGCTAGGTTTTACTCTGAAGCCAAACAAACTGTTGGGCGCGGCATACTCTCTGGACTAATAAAGGAGTAATGGAGCAACCTAATAATTTAGAGGCAGAGGAAGCTTTGCTAGCTTGTTGTTTGTTGGACAATGTTGCCTACGACAGCATCAGCACCATCGTCAACGCAGATGATTTCTACAGCAACGCCAACAAAATAATTTTTAAGGGTATCTCTAAGTTGTGCTCTTCGGGTGAAGAGTTCTCTGAGCTTGAACTCGATGAGTTGTTGAAGCGTGAGGGGACCGACAAGGAAGCAGGTGGACTTAGCAACATAATGTATATACAGGGGCAGGCCAGTAGCTCTACGCAGATAGTAAGCCATGCCAAGATTATAAAAGAGAAGTCTAAGTTACGTCAGATTATTCGCACATCACGCATCGCGATTGAATCAGCTACAGAGAACCAAGACCCCGATGTAATTATAGCTGACATCGAGAGAGCCGTTACAGCTACCCTAGACAACGGCTCCGCAAGTGACCCCTCCATAAGATCAGCGGCTGAGTCCCTACGTGAAGACTTCAAGAAGATGGCAGAGGGAACCTACGACACCTTCGCCCTACCAACTAGGATCAAACAACTAGACGAGAAGCTGAGTGCCGGTGGCATAGCCAACGGAGAGGTAATGGTTGTTGCGGCTCCTACCTCTTGCGGTAAGACCTGCATAGCCCTAAACATAGCCTTGCAGAACGGTGTGACCCACAGCAAGCCCGGGCTATACTTCTCCTTTGAGATGCAGGCGAAGAGCCTAGCAAAGCGTATGATACAGACCTGCTCTGCTGTGAACCTCAACCAGTTCCAAGACGGAGTGCTATCCCCAGAGAAACAGAAGCGGGTGTGGGACGCTACTGAGAGAGTAGAGAACGCCCCTATATTTACAGAGCACTACGTTAGAAACGTAGATGAACTTCGTTCACGTGCTCGTATGTATAAGCGTAAACACAATATTGAATGGATTGTCATAGACTATCTACAGCTAGTCCCTTGGAACACCAAGCTCAAGAAGCACGACGGCATAGCAGAGGTTAGTCACCAGATAAAGCTCATGGCTATGGAGCTAGACTTACCTGTTATACTGCTAGCACAGGTAAACAGAGAGGGAGCCAAGCGAGAGACTGGTATTACTCTGTATGACCTGAAGGACTCTGGAGACATCGAGAACGACGCAGACATCATTCTCTTGCTATGGCCTAACGGTTCAGATACAAAAGAAGCCATGGTTTACGACGATCCTGTCAATGGCACGCACATCTCTATCAAATACAATATAGCCAAGCAACGTGAAGGTGAGCGTGACCAGTATGGTAAGTTTGTCTTTCAAAGCCACATCGGTAGATTTAGTTAACTCTCACGAAAATAAATATGACACAGGATAACCTAACACAGAAGCAAGCCTATAACCTCTATCTAGAAGGTTTTAGTTACCATCAAATCGCTCAAGACTATGGAACAAGTGCAGAGGCTGTGCGTTCTAAGATTAGGCGATACAAAGCTACCATACCATCGGCTCAGGGAACAGAGCGCGTCCTTGTCATAGCAGATACTCACTGCCCTGCCATGCACAGCGGCTACATAGAATTTTTACTATCAATCTTCCACAAGCACAGATGCACACGAGTAGTTCATATTGGTGACCTGGTAGACTGGAATGCCATCAGCTTCCACGAGAAAGACCCAACCATGCCTAGTGCGGCAGACGAGTTTGTAGCGGCAGCAAAGCAGGTTAGAGCACTGCACAGAGCCTTTCCTATCGTAGACTACCTTGTAGGCAATCACTCGGCCCTGCCAGAGCGTAAGGCGCAGAGCGTTGGCTTGCCACCAGAGGTAATACTTAACTTCAAAACATTATGGGGGCTTGACGGATGGACTATACATCCTAGATTCACGGACCTAGTAATCGATGGAGTTATATACAGACACGGAGACAAGGAGAAGGGAGGACAGATGTCGGCACTAAAGAACGCACAGGCTCAGTTCAAATCCCTAGTCATGGGTCACCTACACTCGCAGGCTGGTATCAACTACCACGCTAACCAGGATGATATTGTCTTTGGTATGAATGTAGGCTGTGGTGTAGACCACCATCACCCTGCCATGAACTACGGGCGTGTCTACGCCGCCAAGCCAATCCTTGGTTGCGGTGTTGTCTACTCTCCCAAACTTGCTTTCTTTGAACCAATGTTTATCTAACTATGACCTACGAACACAAGATACAAATGGACAACATTTACGGTGACACAACTGATGTTATCGTGGAGTTTGAAGCCGATAAGCCTACGGGCAGAAGCCCAGACATAAAAGGCATATACTACCTTGAGTCTGACGAACCACTAGACAGCGAGGACATTGTATATTTGTTTGAGTGGCTAGAGCGAGACGCTGACCAATGGGAACTAATTTCACACAACATATAAATGCAAACCAATAAAAACCAATCCGTTTACAATGTTAACTCCGAAGTAATTCTGGCAAAAGGTCTAGATGCTATGACTAAATCATGCGAGGCTCTGACTAACCAGAACGAAAGACTAAACAAAGATATAGAAATTTTAAAAAATAAGATTGATATGCTTCAACATCGCCTCTTATCTAACGCAGAAGAGCGAGAATAACTTTGCGGTTTGTTTATTTTCCGCAGAAAGAGTAAGTCGTGAGTGCTCCGGATAGGTTTTTTACTTACCTATTATGGGGTTGCTGTTAGCCAGCCCTCCAACCACGACGCTAACAAACTAAGGTCCTCCAGGTAACTGGGGGGCTTTTTTATTGTCCCCTATAGGAGTCCCCTAATTCTCAACGCCTGTATCACGGAGTCAGATAGAAGTCCCTTGCGCCTGAACTCGCTTATCATGCTTGGGTTTCTGGACAGATAATCTACCTTCTCGTCTGTATCCATGTTTCGGATTAGCGTATCCTTCTGGTTCAACCCCTTGCTTGCATTCTTCTGCTCGCGTATCCACATATTCATTAGCCTCTTGCCCACGATTGGGTCCTTCCGAATTTCTTTCTTTATGTTGCTACGTTTCTGCTGCATGGTATCACCCATTTCGTTGTATATATCAGATGTAGATTTCTTTAACGCCCTTGGTAGGTCTGATGGAGAGTTGTCTAGTATTTCTAATATTCTCTTGGACGAAACCTTTGCGTTCTTGAATATCTCTATACGCTCGTTCTCGTCATAGCCAAGAGTAATTAAACTCTGGTTGTTCTTAGACAGGGCGGCAAAAGCGTCTGAATAAATCTTGTTAGCCCTTTCGTAAGCTTGATTTAACTCTGCCTCTGATGCTTCTCCAAATTTTAACAAGCTGTTGTAGTCTGACTTAGCCTCATTGGACAACGTGTTGGTGTTTCTAATTGTAAACATTGCAGCTTCACCTACGTCAAACGGGTTGATACGTGCTCCTAATTGCCTTGCTCCTACCTCTTTGAGTGTTAGGTCACCCTTACCAAGACGAGCCTTCTCTAGCTTCTTTAGTTCTCTGCTGAACCCAGGTCTAAATGATTCCGTTAGGAAGAAACCCAGTCGATCCCTAGCTTGATCTAACTTGTCTACTTCCTTGGATATTAGTTCACCTCGCTCGTCCCTGTTAGCCAATGCTTGATATGCTGACTGAAAGACGAAGGAACCTTCTCCTATAAACTCTTCTGCCAACAGTCCAACGACTGACTGCTCGCTATCCCCGCTCAGACCAGCCTGCAGCGCAGACAAACCAAGGGCGTGTGGCACTACATAACTGGGGTTGGCTACCCATCCCGTGCGTCCTCCCTCGTCTAGCTTAACTAATTGCTTTCTGTTCTTGTCCCAAGGCGCATACGCAACGTCACGCAGAGCCTCTTCTTTCTTATCGTCTACACCAGATGCAGCCTTGACTCCCTCGATAGCAGCGTAGGTTCCTCCATACACACCAAGTAAAGAGGCGAGTCTTTTACCTCCTTCAATTCTCATGCGAGCTACGTTGGCTGCTCCTAGTTCACTAAACTCTTCACCAAAGTTTCCTGCCAACATGCGAGCAATCATCTTACCTTGGTTGTATTGGTTCCGAGCAAACTCAGATGTGAACGATGCGAACTGTGGCATAACACCCCAACGAGAAAGAGTGCGAACTACATTACTTAACTTATCGTAGTTCTGATAAGTGTCGTTGATCATCATGGCAGCCTGCTTCTTAACAACCTCGTCGCTGGCATTGGGGAACATCCTGCGTATAGTGTTTTGGTTGGCTTTCCAACCCACATACCTGCCCAGCGTATCAGGAACCTGGTATGCTTTACCCACTGGGTCTAGCCCCTTTTGCAACCACTTGGAGAACGGCCCTGCATCTAGGGTTGATCTTATGTCTGATTCTAGGATGTTGGCATTCTTAATGCCATACTTGGACATCTCTTCTATTTCGTCTAGCAGTGCCTTGCGAGCCTTTGGAGTTTTGTCTAAACCCTCCATTGCTCTGGAAACCAAGGGAACATCGGCTAACGCCAGACGTAACCCGCGTGACGCATTGTTGAACGGATTGATCCCCATACCCAACAGGTTAGCAGTATTGCCATATACCTGCACAGGATAGGCTACAGTATTGAACAAGACCTTTACACCCTTGGACAAACCAACACCTGCTCTGTATAAATCTTGTAGACCGTTGAGGAATATGTTGTCCATCTTCTCCGAGCCATTGCCAACATACAGTTCGTTGAGCGCTGTTTGAACCTGCGGATATGCGTATAGCCCAGAGCCTTCTTTGCCTGATCCGCGCAACACAAGCTCAATCATTTCATCATCTACCTTGCTGGTAGAAGCTATGCCAGCATCAACCAGTTCTTTGCCTAAAATCAGATTAGTTCTTTCCCTTGCTACTGACTTGGCAATACCTGTTAGCGTTCCCCTCATGCGCTCAACGGGGTCTTTAATCTCTCCCAACCAAGCCTTTTCTGCTTCACCAGGAGTTTTTCTTTTCTTAAACACAGAGTCTATTCCGTTGCCTAAAAACCTTCTTGGGTCTTCTTTTTTGGTAGACGCAAAACTGTCCTCCAGTCTCTGCAAATGTTTTTCTGCATTAACTGAAGCTGTGTTAAAATCTTCTCCCCTATTTATACCAGCCTCAATGAGTTCATTCATAGCCGCCTGTTTTTGTTTGGCGGTAGGCTTATAGTTAGGGTTTAAGAAAGCCTCGTACTCTCTCCTAGCATAACGCTGGCTTGAGTTCATTGAGTCGTCAATCGTGTCCCTTAACTTCTTTCTAGCCTTTTCATCCACAGACTTGTATGCTCCATCATCAAGTAGTTGTATGGCTTCCTTCTGCAACGCTACTCTGGCCTCATTATACTTTGTTAAATCATCACCAAGAACTCTGGCTACATCATCTGACATCTCGCCAGTATCTAAGAACCTATTGATAGGTGCTTCTAGCGACGGATCTTTCTTTATTGCTCTTGCAGTCTTGGCTCCAATCCTACCAGAAAGCTCTTCCGCTGTCTTAATGATTCTAGAGAAATCAATGGTGGCTTGTTGAGCCTTTGTTCCTACAATCTTAGAGGGTGCTACAGAGGCTAGTATCCTGCCCATAGTTCCTAGGTTTGCTTGAGGCTGTGTTAGGGCTTGTGCTGCCGCTCTGCTTCTTGCCCCATCCTTAGTTTCTTGTATGCCCCTTAGTAGTACTCCTTCTCCAAACTCTATGTCATTAGAGGCATCTTTAGGAAAGAATGATAAGTCCTTAAATGTAATCTCTTCTCTAGCAATAGCATCATCTATCTGTTGTGGTGTCTTACCTGCAAACTTCTGTCCAATCTTAGTAGTCACACCACCTAGCGCACCACCAAACAACGCACCTGCTCCACCAAACTGAGCTAACTCTTCTGCCGTGGGCAGACGACCTTCATCTATCATAGCCCTTGCTGTAGCGTCTGTAACGCCAAATGCAGCACCTTTAGCGGCTTCTCTACCCGCAACCCTACCCAGAGTAATGCCTCCCTTTATGCCCTTGCCTACGCCCCCAGGAATAGCACCAATGGCTGCTGCGGCTATAGCACGACCCATAGACTTATCTTCCTGCCCCTCGATGTCCTGTGCAAGCAGGCTACCAAAGAAAGAAGCTGTAGCCCCACCAAGAGCACTACCTATAGCGGCTCCCGGAACTGCTCCTATACCAAAGAATGCAGAGCCTAATGTGCCACCAAGAATGCCGCCAAGAACAGAGCCACCAATGCCAGCCCCTACCTCTACGCCTACACCTTTTACAATGTCTCCGGCACTAGGGTCTTCCTTTTCTTCTAATAAATACGCATCAGGATCAAACTGAGTTGTAGCACCAGTAAATAATGATGATGTTTCAGACAAATACGCATCGGGATCAAAGTCAGTAGTTTGACTTCCCCCAGCTAAATAGGCATCGGGATCAAAGGCCATATTAATTTGCTCCCAGTTTATCTAATATTTTCTGTGATCTTTCATCACCGGGATTCTCAATTGCAAAGTTGTAAGCCTCCCTGTCCCGTGGGGATAATTGGCTAGGGTCAAATGCACCATCATCGCCCCTCATGAACTCCACGGCTGGGTCAAATATGTCAGAAGACTTTCCTCCCATTTGATCAATAACATACATAGCTGCTTGAACCTCGTCTTGCAGGATTCCGTCTCGCAACATTTCTTGAGCAACTTGAAGAGTCTCTCTGTATTTCTCAGGCTCAGTCTGTTGATACTGGGCTATGTAGGCTTGTATTCTTTGGTTGTTAAGAACCTGACCTCGAACTCTATACTGTTCGTATTGCTCCTTGAGTTTACTTATATAACTGTTCTGTTGGGCTTGGAATGCTCTAACTCGTTCGTTATAATCCTTTGTTTTTTCTCTTGCCCCCTTTGGAACAAACTTACGAGCTTCTTCAAAGGTCATTTCACCGCGTGTAGCTACACCTGCATCTTCACTTTCAGTGCGACCAGCTTCAGCGATGTCCCTAAGTTCTTGACCACTATATGCCGTCATGAAATCTGGTCGAGCTTCTAGTCTATCTATTCTATCTCTAGATGCTTGATCGAATGCGGTTCTGTCATCTCCCGGGGAGATCATGCGACCCTGTGCATCTGTCATCATGCCCATGCCCTGACCACTAGGGAGGTTTTGTATAGCAGATATGGTAGGTGCTCCAAAGCGTTCCTGTAGCATAGCCCTTGTTTCGTCTTGAGTCATGGGCGGTTGGCCTTCGCCAAACACAACACCCTCACTGCCCCCAAGACCAAGACCTGTAGCTGTAGGTTGAGACCTAGCTTCCATTCCATCCATAAATGCGTCTAGCTGACTTGCGCTTGGAACAAATACTTCTCCGCTTTCACGCTCCATTACAGTCTCATAATTATAGTCAGGTCCCAGTTGGTAGGTTGCTCGTATAGGGTCTCTGTCTCTATCAGCAGGAGCAGACATCTCAGCTAGTTCTGCCAATGTTCCTGCATTAGTAAATGCTGGTCTTTCCTGCGCTCCAGGGAAAAGTAAATTGCCTATTGGCTCTGCAACGCTTTCTCCGATTCTTTCTGATAAACCTTTGCCAGTAATTAACTCGGTTAATAAATCAGCCCCCCCGTATAACAAACTCCCGGGTGATCCAAACCTAGCTAATTTAGATAATCTTGCTGCTCCAGCGGCAGCTGTTGGAACTGTGCGAACAGAGGTAACTTGAGCAGGACGAACAGCAGGGCTACCTCCAGTAGAACTGACGGCGGGGGCTTGTCCAGTCGGAACCATTTGCGTTCCTGGGACAAAACGCCCCGGAGTAGGCCCAGTGTATTGAGGTGGCGTGCTGCCAATCAATCGACCTGCCGTAGAGGTAGTTTGCGGTGAACCGACTAGCTGGAAGCCTTGCCGAGCAGCTGTATTCTGTGCAATTTTATTAGCGTAGAAGTTACCGCCTAAACCAAGACCTGCAATAACCTCTGGGCTTAGTGTAGGAACTGGTTGCATCATGGGGTTCATGATAGCCGCTTGGTTCATATCCATACCTGCGGGTAAACTAAATGAGGGAGAAGAATCGAAGTGAAATAAAGAATGAGGCATAATAAATTATTAGTCGTTAAGTTGTTTTACCTTTGGGCAAATGCACTAGAAACAAATGTGCCGCGTCCACGTGGCCCAAACGCCCCAAGAATCTGCGATTGTTCTCCAGGTCTTATTCCTAATCGTGCAAGTCGGGCACTAGCGGACTCTACATTATTTGGTGTTATATTACTGTACCGGCTTGAAGATCTAGATCTCTGTTTTTCCTCTTCACGTCTAGCTAAATCTTGCCGTTGTTGTTCGCGATTTTCTCTTCTGTTTTGGATGGATTGAGTTGGAACGTTACCTGAACGCGCTCGGGATGAACCAAAAAGAAGGTCTATAAAATTACCTTCTTGCCCACTATAACTAAACAGTTGATTTAATTGATTTAGATAACCAAGCAATTCTCCGACATTTTGACCGCCTCCAAATATAAATTGCATTGGGTTTTGTCGAAATTGTGTAAGAGATTGTTGTATAGAATTTGCCCTTTCTTGTTCGGGAGTAGGAGTTGTATATTCTGATAAATATCTGCCAGAGGCAGCTTTCATTTCTTCAGCACTAACTGGTTCTCCATCAAGAATATAATATCTACCCGCAATTTGGGCAGCAGCATTACGATCTCTGCCTTCTTGAATTGTTTGATTGGCTATTCTTTGTTGTAAATCAGCTTCCCTTTGCCCTAGGTTAAATTCAGCCTCCTCTCTCTGGTATTTTTCTGCCCTGTCTCTAAATGCTTGATCTTTAAGCTCTTCAAGGGTAGGCTCAGGACGAGGTGTTCTGAATACATTTATTGCAGACTGTCCGCCTATTTGGTTTGATCCCATAAATCCACCCGTTGGAATAGACATAGATAGTTGGGGCTGTTGTTGTTGTCCGAATATGGGACCACGATAATTTCTACCTCCTGGTGCATATCTGTCTGCTTCTGCTGATCGTCCAATTCTAATTGCCATAATGTTTTAAATAAAGGGGTTAGTCCTATTATATCATAGGGGTTAAGGGGGTTAATTGTAAGTGTAAAAATTAAATGTAATCGTTGCAGATGCGGTTCCAGCAATTGCTCCAGAGTCTACAGTCCAAGTTTTGCCTACTCCGCTTGAATCAGTAGCAGGTTTTGCTGCATCTGGGTTAATAGCTCCACTATTATTTCCGCTAAAAATAAATCCTTCATCATCTATTCCATTAAAAATTAGTTCACCAATATTTAAAAAATACTTTTCAGTAGCCTCATCAAATCCAATGTAGTTTTCATTTTCCGTTGGGATTGAACCATCATCTGGAGCCAATCTAAAGGGCTTTGAGGTATCGTCATCGTTACACACCCTTTTAAATGGTTCAAGTGAAAAATTTAAAGTATCGTCTACTGATCGCGGGCTACTCCCAAGTTCTGTTGCCGTTACTCTAATGCTTGAGGTATTCCAATACAATTGCATAATTTCTTCTAAAGTATAAAGTCCCGAGTGCGTAGCTGGATTAAATGTTTTCCTGTAAGCGCAACTAGCTAACCCGTTACCTTTTCCTAATGCTGTAAATGGAATTGCGGTTGGCATTATGTTAATTTACCCCCAACCTGCCCGTAGATACTGGCACGGTGAGGCCTACCGTTTACGCAAATAATAACTCCAAATGTGCCAAGGGGATCATCTTGTTCTTCTGCGTCTGGCAATTCACCATCATCGCCTGTAGTTTGTTGTTCTTCTGGAAAATCTTGTTCAGTTGGAACGGGTGATGGAACAATCCCAGTTGTACTCCTGTCTCTTCCAATTAGACCAGCGTCTCTTTCCCTTTCTTCCATCGTTGGGTCATCTAAACCCCTGCCAGTTGTAGTATTATATAGACCAGCTGCTCTTTCCCGTTCCTCTATCGTGGGCATTTCGTCCCCTGTATCTCTTGAGGCATCTTGACCTGCGCCCCCCCTTTGCCTGTCCGCCTCAAGAGCTTGGGCTAGTTGATCTTGGGCTTGTTGTCTACCTTCCTCTAGTCGGTCAATCTCATCGCTTATTGCCCTTGCTCCAAGCGGCCCCCTAGTGCTGTCCATTCTGCCTGACGATCGGTAGTCTTTTAACTTTTCTATTTGGTCATCAAAGTTTTGTCTAGTTACTGGATCAATGAGTTGTTCAGATAAATCATTGAATTGACGACGTAGACGTTGTCTCTCTAGAGATTTTTTGTTTTCTCTCTCCATATTTTATTATAATACTCTACCAATAGAACTG
>LULO01000223.1_pt1 | contig 37150 bp, 31 predicted proteins | sample 728121 | NCBI WGS metagenome assembly LULO01 (sample SAMN03860287, study PRJNA289734) | marine metagenome | biome: seawater column; feature: ocean; material: water; isolation source: Red Sea water column Station 149 - depth 50m | place: Saudi Arabia: Red Sea | collected 2011-10-15 | depth 50 m | reverse complement strand
ATCTCGACCGGCGCGCCCGACAGGCGGCGATAGGTCGCCCCTTCGGCATCGATCGCAACCTCGATCACGCTGCCGCGCCACATCAAGCGGAAATGATAGCGCGTCCACCCGGCCGGGATGCGCGGCGCGAAGGCGGGGCTATCGCCGCCGAGCCGCAGGCCGCCCCAACCGTGCGCAAGCACCAGCCAGCTTCCCGCCAACGCCGCCATATGCAGGCCGTGCGAGGTGTTGCCGTGGCGATTTTCCAGATCGACGAAGGCGGCCTCGCGGTGGAAATCGAGCGCCTCCGCATCTTCGCCGAGCCGCGCCGCCACGATCGCGAAGGCGACCGACGACAATGTCGAATCATGCGCGGTGACGCGGCTGTAATAGTCGAAATTGCGCCGCTGCAGCGCGAGCGGCAACGACACGAGATCCATCGCCATCGCCTGCAGCACATTGCCCTGCTTGGCGATCTGGTGCCGGAACAGGATCATCGGGTGATAGCGCATCAGCAGCGGCCCGCGCTCGTCGAGCGGTGCCAGATCAGCCAGCTTCGGGCGTCCCAGAAAGGCGTCGTCCTGCGGGCTTACCCCGGCCTCTGCATCGACCGGCAACCACATCGCCTCGGCGGCGCGGCGCCACATCGCGACTTCTTCGGCGTCGAGGCCGATGGCCTGCGCCAGCGCCGCGAAGGCCTCGGGATCGGTGTGCGCCAGCCAGTCGGCGGTGTCGGCAGCATAGGCAAGGTGGCGCGCCGCGATCGCGTTGGTGTAATAATCATTGTCGACCAGCGCCGAATATTCGTCGGGCCCGGTCACGCCATAGATGCAAAAGGCACCGCCGCGGCGCGGGTCGAAGGCACCGATCTCGGGCCAGATGCGCGCGGTTTCGAACAGCATTTCGGCCGCGGCACGGCGGAAGTCGCTATCGCCCGTCGCTGCGACATACAAAGCGACGCCATGCGCGATGTCGCCGTTGATATGATATTGCGCCGACCCCGTCGGATAGTGCGACGAACATTCGGCCCCGCCGATCGTCCGCCACGGATAGAGCGCGCCGCGCGCATGGCCGATGCCGCGCGCATGCGCCCGCGCCGCCGCAAGCTTGCCGATACGATATTGCAGCAGGGTGCGCGCCCGGTCGGGCATCTGGAGCGCCAGCACCGGGAGCATGAAGGATTCGGCGTCCCAGAAATAATGGCCCTCATAGCCTTCGCCCGACAGCCCTTTGGCCGCGATGCTGTGTTCCGGGTCGCGGCTGGCCGACTGGTGGAGCTGGAACAGGTCGAAACGCAGCGCCTGCGCCAGCGCGTCGTCGCCCGCGATCGCAAAATCGGCATGCGCCCACAATTGGTCGACCGCGCGCTGCTGCGCCGCCGCAATGGCGTCGAACGGCTGCGGTTCGGGCAGCGCGGCGATGTCGACCGGGTGGCCGCGGGTGCAGGTCATGGCGACCACCCGGTCGACGCTCAGCGTGCCGCCGGCGACCAACGCGCCGCGCACCATATGGCCGCCGTCGATGCGCACCACCGGCGCATCGATGCTGGCGACCCGCTGGCGATAGCCGAGTTCGACGGCACCCTGGGCAAACCGGACCACGGAAGGGGTGTCGCCCGGTTCGAAAGGCTGAACGGTCCAGACCGGCCGTAGCCGCCCGGAAATACGCGGATCGTCGGCGGCATCGGCGCTGCCGCGATCGGCATCGGTGCCGAAGACCAGATCAATCTCGATCGTCGCGGCGAAATCCACCGGCGAGACCGACAGGCGCGTCGCGACGCAGGCATCGCCGTCCAGCGGAACGATGCGAACGGCCGCAATCTCGATCGTCCGGCCATCGGCGAGACGCCAGCGGGTGCGGCGGCGAAGCTGTCCCGAAGCAAGATCGAGCAGGCTCTCGGCTTCGAGGCGCTCGGCAGCGGCAAAATCGACCGGCGCGCCGTCGATCCGCAGGCGCAGGGCCACCGGGCTCGGACATTTGATCCGCGTGTCGGTCGCGGTCGCGTAGCCGGGAAAACTTTCATGATAGTCGATCGGGCGGCTGACATAGGCGCCGGGAAGATAGGCGCAGGGCGCGGCGGCGCATTCGTCGGCGACGCCCTCGACGCCGACCAGGCCGTTGGCGAGCGCGAACAGCGCGGCCGCCTGATCGCCGACGGCGTCGCCGCCGTGCCGGACAAGCCGCATCGTATCGGAAGCTGCGCTGGAAATTGCCACTGTCATCCTCACCCGCGGCGCACGCTCGGCCGGCGCGCGCTCCATCGAAGCCGCCTTCTGATCCAGAAATGGTATCGATGTCAAGTTATCGATACCATTACGGGAAAGGTCGCGCGAACTACGGCGCATTCGCGCAGTGATTCAGCTTTCGCGTGCGACCAGTTCCACGCTCATGGCGCGCGAATCGGCGCCCTTGCCCGCGACGAGATCGAGCACCTTCTTGGCGAGCAATTCGCCGCCGACCGCCCAGTCCTGCCGGATGGTGGTGAGTTTCGGCGATACGATCGCTGCGCCGGGGGAATCGTCGAAGCCGACGACCGATACGTCGCCGGGTACGGACAGGCCGCGCGCCTGCAACGCTTCGATCGCGCCCATCGCAATGGCATCGCTCGCCGCGAAGACGCCGTCGAAGGCAGTGCCCTCGGCCAGAAGCCGATCGACCGCCTCGCGCCCCGCTGCGGCGGTGAAGGCGCAGGCGATCCGGTCGATCACCGCGGCGTCGCTGCCCTTCAGCGCGTCGGCAAAGCCCTGGAGCCGATCCTCGACCTCGCCATGCTGGGTTTCACCAAGGAACAGCAGCGCGCGCCGCGCGATTGTCGCTGCCGACGACGACGCGTCCGGGCGGGCCGTGCGCCGCGCCCCAGACCACATACGGCAGCCCGGTCGCCTCGATCGCCGCGGCGGCGTCGTCATGCACACCCTGCCCCAGCAGGATGACCCCGTCGGCCGACGGCGGATGCTGTGCGAACAGTTCGATCGTCGTCAGCACCATATTCTGTCCGGCCGCGGTCAGTTCCTGCATGATCCCGCCGAGCAGCGAGAGCGGATACGGTTCGCTCATCAGGCGGTCGTGCGAGGGGGCCATTTCGATGACGACGGCGATGGTCCGGGTGCGCTGCTGCCGCAGGTTGCGCGCCGAAATATTGAGCCGGTAGCCCATGCGTTCGGCGGTATCGCGGATCAGCCGGCGCGTGCTTTCCTTGACCGTCGGGCTGTCCGAAAGCGCGCGCGAAACGGTGATCTTCGCGACGCCCAGCTCGCGCGCGATGTCGGCCATCGTCGGGCGCGCATTGCCGCCGCCAAGGGGACCGGTGCCATTAGCCATGGCCCCCCTTAACGCGCGTCCGCCTTGTTTCACAAGCGCCTAAGCGGATGGCGGCGGGGACGGAAGCACGCCCTCGCCGCGGCCGGTCAGAGCGCCGATCCTCCCAATTTGTAGGTGAGCTGCAGGAACACGCTGCGTCCGATGCTGTCGAACCAGCTGGTGTTGTAATAGGGATAGCTCGACCAGGTCGGGTCCTTGACGGGGTTCGTGTCGAACAGGTTGCGCACCGTCAGCGAGCCCCGCAGATGGTCGGTAAAATCATATTGCATGGTCGCGTTGAAGAGGTAGCTCGCCTTGATGAACGCATCCTCGTCATAATTGGGCAGCTTGCCGAGGCGGGTGCCCGAAAAGGTCAGCTGAAAACCCTCATTTTCATATGAAATGCTGCCGTTCGACTTGTCGCGCGGCAGATAATAGCCGCTATCGACCGCGAGCTTGTCGACGAACGGATCGCCCGGATATTGCTGGAAGCTGTGCTTGAACACATGGCTGTGCGCGAGCGACAGGGTGAAGGTGCCGATACCGGTCGGCAGGCTGCCGCGGAAAGCGATATCGATCCCGCTCGTCCTTTCGCGCGCAATGTTGATCGGATTGACGCGGATCGACGATATCTGCCCGGCATTGCCGCCGCTGGCAAAGCGCGTGATGCGCGCGAAGGCATCCTGACAGGTCGGCGAATTGGGATCGAGCTTGGGCGTGCCGCCCTCGGTCAGCACGCTGCAGTCCGCCTCGGTCCGGGCCAGCGTGTCGATGCTGAGATCGTCGACCTGATTGTCGAGCGTCACGCGGAAATAATCGACCGAAACATGGAGGCGGCTCGACGGCGAAAAGACGATGCCGCCCGTCAGCGTGCGTCCGGTTTCGGCGTCGAGGTTGCGGTTGCCGGTCCGGTTCACGACGACGCCGGTCCCCGAATAGCTGCAATCGCCGATATCCTCGTCGGGCTCTTCGACCGCGCACAGATAATAGTCATCGACGCTGCTCTGCACATTGCCCGGCCCAGTAAAGACATAGTGGAGGTCGGGCGCGCGGAAGGCGGTGCCATAGGCGGCGCGCAGCAGCAGGCTGCTCGTCGGTCGGACTTCGACCCCGCCATTATAGGTGAATTTGCCGACATCGCGGCCGGCAAAGCCGAAGGTGTCATAACGGCCGGCACCCGTCAGCGTCACGAAATCGAGCACCGGCACGCGCACTTCGCCGCCGATCGCGGCATGGCTGCGCTTGCCCGCGCCGTCGCTGTCCTTCCAGCTGTAATAATAGTCGGTGAGCGCCAGCGGATCGGGGCGCAGATTATAGCCCTGCTTGCCATATTCGGCGACCACCGCGCCCCCGACCGGACCGGCCGGAAGCTGGAACAGCTCGCCATTGGTTAGCGTCGCCTGCAAATTGCTGGTCCAGCTATACGGACGATAGACCGTATCGGCCGAAATGCTGTCATATTCGGCTGGCGTCAGCGCGGTGTAGAGCCGCGCGGGATCGGCGTTGAAGATCGGATAGCCGCTGTCCTCGTCGACCCCCAGCTGTTCGCCCAGAAAGAAAGCGATCGCCTTGGAATTGACGATCTGGGGCCAGCGGACGACCGACTGGTAGCGGCTGTAATTGAACGATGCCTCGTAATTCCAGGCATTGCCGAAATTGCCGCGGATACCGGGCGTGATGCTGTAGGTCGTCTGCTTGCTGCGCTGCATTTCCAGCCCGCCGGTTTCTTCCGGCGCAAACTGGCGCGACCAGTCGTCGATCGTATCGTCGAACGCGTTGTAAAAACTGTTGTCCGAACTCGACGACGAGCTTTCGAACGCCCAGCTCGTGACATCGTACATCAGCCGGACCTTGCTGATCCCGAACTGAAAGTCGGCGAACAATTTGGCATTGTCCGACAGCTCGTAGGACATCGTGCCGAAGCTGTTGAAGCCCTTGCGACCCGAAACGATCGTGCCGTAGCCGATCGACGTCTTGCTGCCGCAGTAATAGCCGGGGCCATAATCGTCGATCGCCGGATCATAATCGCCGTAGCGCGGACGCGACGTATAGATGGTCGAACCGCCGTTGAGGTTCGCAACCCCGGCGCAGGCCGCCGGACCCGGATCGATATAGCTGTCGTTCTCGATGCTGTAGCGCAGGAAGGTGCGGCGCGCGATCGTGCTGCCGGGACTGTCGTCGGTGCTGTCCTGGATCGAACGATCATAAGCCCACAGCGGACGCTGGTCGAGATATTCGATCCCGGCCGCGATGCTGAAACGGTCGGTCGACCAGCCGCCGGTCGCGGTGAAGCGATGCGACATGCCGCCGCCATGCTGGGTGCGGCCATGACGATAGTCGAGGGTCAGGCCGTCCAGATTTTCCTTCATCTTGAAGTTGATGACGCCCGCGATTGCGTCCGAACCATAGATGGCGGAGGCTGCACCCGACAATATCTCGACCTTGTCGATCAGCCCCACCGGGATGTTCGAAATGTCGGTGAAGTTGCTGCGGCCGATATAAGGCAGCGGGAAATCGGCTATGCGGCGGCCGTTGACGAGCACAAGCGTATGGTTGGGGCCAAGGCCGCGCAGGTCGACCTGCTGCGCGCCGGGGGTGAAGTCGGCGCTGCTTCCCGACTGCGGGCTTTGCGTCTCGCCGCTGTTCTGCGTCATCGCCGCGAGCAGTTCGGGGACGCTGGTATAGCCGTTGGCGCGGATCGCATCCGAATCGATGGTCGTGACCGCCGACGGCCCCTGATCCTTGATCGTGGGAATGCGCGAACCGGTGACGATGATCTCCTGCACCGCGCCCTCGTCCGACGTTTCCTGCGCCAGCGCCGGCGTGGCGAGCGCGGGAAGGCAGACGCCCAGCCCGAGAATGATGCGAAGCGACCGTCGGCCGAGATGTTCCATCGAAAAGCCCCTATCCTGTCTGCGGCGCGAATCGGCGCCCCCAATGCCCTGTCACGAGACGCGCCCTATCAGCCAGAACGGACCGAAAATTTCAATCATTATGACGAAAACAGGAATCATATTGTCATTTTGCGTGTCGATTATGTAACATCCATCGATCAAAGTTGCCGAAGGAGATATGCCGATGCCGCCGATCAGACTGTTCAAACGGGTCGCCGTGCTGCTGTCCGCGCTCCTTTTCGCCGCACCGCTTGCGGCGGCGGCGAAGGATCAGCCCTACGAACATTATGTCTATGGCGCGCTGAACACGCCGACGCCGGGTCCGGTATCGGGCGGGCTGTTGCTGATGGGCGGAGGCGACCGGAATATCGACGCGATGAAGTGGTTCTTCGGCAAGGCCGGCAAGGGCCACATCGTCGTCCTCAGCGCGTCTTACGGCAAGGAAATCGGCGAGGAATTCTATCGCGACATCGGCGGCATCCAGTCGGTCGAAATCTTCGTCTTCCACGCGCGTTCGCAAGCGACCGACAAGAAGATCCTCGACCGGCTGCGCAAGGCCGACGGCATCTTCATCGCCGGCGGCGATCAGTCGCGTTACGTGCGCTTCTGGCGCGGCACGCCGGTCAACGAGATCATCGACGCGCATGTCGCGGCGGGCAAGCCGCTCGCCGGGACCAGCGCCGGCCTCGCGATGCAGGGCGAAAAACTCTATGGCGCGATGGACGACGGCAGCATCAAGAGCCCCGAGGCGCTCGCCGATCCGCTCGGCCCGGCGAACACCATCGAAGGCGATTTCCTGCACCTGGCGCTGCTCAAGGGCGTCGTCACCGATACGCATTTCAAGGAACGCGACCGGCTCGGCCGCCTTTTCGCCTTCGTCGCCAAGGCGCAGGTCGGACGCGCTGCCGACGCGCCCGCGATGATCGGGCTCGGCGTCGATGAAAGCGCCGCGCTCGCGGTCGAACCCGACGGGTCGGGGCGCATCTATGCAACCGTACCCGACGGCTATGCCTGGGTCGTCGACGGATCGGGACTGCGCGACGTCAGCGACCGCAGGCCGCTCGATGCGCCGCGGGTCAAGGTGACGGGGGTCGGGCCGGGCTCGGTCGTTCACTTGCCCTCGGGCCGCGTCGATGCCCCTGTGTTCGTGCGCAACTATGCCGCGCGCGCGGGCGAACTGGTCGAGGTGCCGCGCTGGTCGCTCGCGATCCATGGCGGCGCCGGGGTCATCAAGCCCGGCTCGCTTACCCCCGACAAGGAAGCCGCCTATCGCGCCGGCCTCGACGCCGCGCTGCGCGCCGGATCGGCGGTGCTCGACAGGGGCGGCCCGGCGCTCGACGCGGTCGCGGCGGCGGTGCGCGTCCTCGAGGATAATCCGCTGTTCAACGCCGGCCGCGGCGCCGTGTTCACCGCCGAGGGGACCAACGAACTCGATTCCGCGATCATGGACGGCGCCACGCTCAAGGCCGGTGCCGTCGCGGGCGTCACGCGCACCCGGCACCCGATCGACCTTGCCCGCGCGGTGATGGACAAGAGCCCGCACGTCCTCTTGGCGCGCGACGGCGCCGACCGTTTCTCGGTCGAACAGGGGCTCGAACAGGTCGACCCCGCCTGGTTCCGGACCGATCAGCGGTGGCAGCAGCTGCTCGCCTGGCGCAAGAAGCATCAGGCGGCGCTCGACCCGACGCACCTGTTCGGCACCGTAGGCGCGGTTGCGATCGATGCCGACGGCAATCTCGCCGCCGCAACCTCGACCGGCGGCATGACGGGCAAGCGCTGGGGCCGCATCGGCGATTCGCCGCTCATCGGCGCGGGCACCTATGCCAGCAACGGCCAATGCGCGGTTTCGGCGACGGGATCGGGCGAATATTTCATCCGCGAAAGCGCGGCGCGGCAGGTCTGCGACCGCGTCGCGTGGAAAGGCGAAAGCCTGAACGACGCGGCGCAGGCGACCATCGCGGCGGTCGGTGCGATCGGCGGCGACGGCGGTCTGATCGCGATGGGCCCCGACGGCCGTCCGGTCTTTGCGCTCAACGACCTTGGCATGTATCGTGGCCGGATGACGGCCGGGGCGGAACCACAGACGGCGATCTTCGCTGACGAGGCATGGGCGGACTGATGGCGCCGATGACCGTCAGTCTCGACGAGATCGACGATCGCCTGCTCACCCTGCTGCGCGACGATGCGCGCCAGACCATCGCACAGCTTGCGAAGGAACTCGGCATCTCGCGCGGCCAGGTCTATTCGCGGCTCGCGCGGCTGGAAGAGGATAATATCGTCGCGGGCTATACGGTGCGGCTGGGGCAAGCCTTTGCCGCCGGCCGCGTCCGCGCCCATATGATGATCAAGACGCTGCCGCGCTATCATCGCGAGGTCGAGGCCGCCCTCGCCGGCTTCACCCAGGTTCAGGCGATCCACGCGATCAGCGGCGAATATGACATTATCGCGATGCTGGAGGCGGAGGACAGCGCCCTGCTCAACGAGTTGATCGACGAGATCGGCCTGCTCGACGGGGTCGAACGCACGACGACGTCGGTCATATTGGTGACCAAGATCGAACGCTGACCCCTTCCCTCCTGCGGCGACCGGACGGTTCAATTGGTCCAGTAGATATAATCCTGCCCGTCCTTCCACGGCGCGTTGAGCGGCACGTCGATCCGCACCGGCCCCTCGATCAGCCCCGGCCAGATCGGCTTGGCCATCCCCTTGTTCTGCGCCTCGATCATCGCGCGAAGCTGCGCGACGCGCTGCGGCTCCTGCGCCGACACATCATGCTGTTCGGTCGGATCGACGGCGAGATTATAGAGGCGAACCTTTTCGGGCCGCTTCGTCACCTGCAATTTCCAGTCGCCCGCACGCACGACGCGATAATCGCCCGAACGCCAGTACATCGCCTGGCGATGCGCCGGCCCGGCCAGGATATTCTGGCTGTCGACGATGCGATCGGTCGGCACCTTCGCCCCCGCCGCGGCGGCGATCGTCGAATAGATGTCGATATGCCCGGTCACGTCGGCGCGCGTCGACCCCGGCGCGATATGGCCCGGCCAGCGCATGAAGAAGGGGGTGCGGATGCCGCCCTCGAAAAAGGTCGCCTTCCATCCCCGATAGGGCGCATTGAGGTGCGGGATGCCATTGTACCAGGCCCCGCCATTGTCGCTGGTGAAGATGACGAGCGTATTGTCGTCGATCCCCGCCTGCTTGAGCTTCGCCATGACATCGCCGATGCGGCGGTCGAGCTGTGCGATCATCGCTCCGTAAACGCGCGTCTTGTGGTCCTTGATCTGCGGCAGCCGGTCATATTCCTCGCGCGTTGCCTGCAACGGCGTGTGCGGCGCATTGAACGCCAGATACATGAAGAAGGGCCGGTTCTTGTTCGCGTCGATCGCCTTTTCGGCTTCGGCGGCGAAATAGTCGGTCATATGCCCCTGGGGATGAAAGCGCTTGCCGCCGTTGAAAGTTACGGCATGGCGCAGATTCGCCCAGATGAAACGGTCGATCGGATCCCACGGCAGCTTGGCGTTGACCGTATCGGGATCGTCGTCGGGCAGGAATTTCGCGCCCCCCGCCAGAATCGCGAGGCTTTCGTCGAAACCCTGCGCATTGGGCTGCAAGCGCGGCGCTTCGCCCAGATGCCATTTGCCGATGTGGATGGTGTGATAGCCCGCCGCCTTCACCGCTTCGGCAATGGTAATCTCGCTCGGCGGGACGCCCATGTCGGGATAGTCGGGAATATCGTCGGTGATCAGTTCCTTGTGGAATACGGCCTTCAGCGGACCAAGGCCGCCGCCATGCGCCAGATTCTCGGCAAAGGCGGTCGGCACCGCGGTAAATTCGAAACCGAAGCGCGTCGGATAGCGGCCGGTCATCATCGCCGCGCGCGACGGCGAACAGGTGGCGTTCGCGGCATAGGCGGTGGTGAAGTTCAGCCCCTGACGTGCCAGCGCGTCGATGTTGGGCGTCTTGACGATCCCGCCTGCAACGCCGCCGCCGTTCAGGCTGATATCGTTCCAGCCCAGATCGTCGGCGACGATCAGGATGATGTTGGGCGGACGCTTGGTGCCCGGCGCGTTGGCGGGGACCGCACCCGGCCCCTGCTGCCAGACTACGGCGTGGTTCGGCTGCACCGGGTCGCGCCAGTCCTGAATCATCCCGGGCAAACGATATTTATTCTCCTGAAAACCCCAATAGCCACCCGCGCCGATCAGCGCGACGACGCCCAATGCAATCCAGCGTTTCTTCATCGGTCCCCTCCGGCCCCCTCTAAGCCCATGTCAAAAGCGCGATATGCGCAAGCGCCGCAGCGAGTGCGAGCCCCAGCCCCACCGTGACCCGCGGGCTGGCATAAAAGGCGATCTGTCGCTGCGTCGGGAAAGAGAAGGTCGTCTCGATCCCCAGCGTCTTGTTCGGATGCACGGCGCGAAAGGCCGGATCGGCCGCCATGCGGATCAGGTCGCGGCGGCTACGGTATCGCATCGTGCCGACCAGCGACCAGCCGGGGTCGGCGGGTGTGTTCCACGCGTCGATATAGCCGCCGACCTTGGCGCCGACATAGAGCGGATGCCCGCCGCGCGCGATCAGCCCGCGCACGAAGGGGTCCGAATAGCGGCGCAGCCATTCGCTGCCCGCGCGCGTCTCGCCGCTGGCGGGATCGGTGACCTGGCCGGGCCGCGTGCGGACAAGATTGACCATGACGAATTCGCGTCCGTCGTCGTCCTCCAGAAAGGCGCGCAGGCGGGCGCTGTCGTTGCCCGTTTCCTCCATGCGATCGCCGAGCGTGCCCAGAAAGGCGTCGATCTCGGCCCGCGTCAGCGGGCGGCGGAACCCGTCGTAGAACAGCAGGAAGGCGAGCCAGAGCAGCAACGCGCCCGCCCAAATCGCGCCGACAAGAACAGCCTGCTCCCCCATCATCCCCCCCGACTCTTCGGTTGCCCCGAAACTATTGGCACTATATGTGTCATTATATCGGGCGCGGCGCAAGATGCTTCGAAGCGGGCATTGACCACGGCGCCAAGCTGCGCCAGCGGGGAGGACATGACGACAACGGCGAAAGCGGAGGGCGAGGCAAAGGCGAATCCGGCAAGCGTGACGCCCCGGATCGATGGTCGGCGCGAACGCAGCCGGTCGAGCCACAAGCGCATCGTCAAGGCGATGATGGAACTGATCGCCGGCGGTGACCTGATGCCCAGCGCGGCGCGCGTCGCCGACGAAGCCGGGATCGGCATTCGTACCGTCTTCCGCCATTTCGACGATATGGATTCGCTCTATAGCGAGATTTCGGCGACGATCGCCGAACGGGTGATGCCGATCGTCACCGCCCCCTATCTCGACAACGACTGGCGCGCGAACATGCGCGATCTGGCCCGCCGCCGCGTCCGCGTGTTCGAAACGATGCTGCCGTTCCGGCTCGCCGCCAATATCAAACGCTACCAGTCGCCCTTTCTGATGGCCGAATATGGCCGCGTCATCACGGTCGAGCGCGAACTGGTGATGCGCCTGCTGCCCGCGCCTGTCCTTGCGAACAAGGTGGCGGCGGAGGCGCTATGTGCCACACTCTCCTTCCAGAACTGGCGCGCGCTGCGGCACGACCAGGGCCTGCCGGCCGAAGAAGCGGGGACCGTCACCGCGCATATGGTCGAAGCGCTGCTTGCCGCGCTTCCGCAAGGCGGCGATCGGTGAAGCGCGGCGCGGCGCTGATCGCTTTCGCCGCGCTGGGCGCCCTGGCCGCATGCGGCGCCAAAAAGACCGAACAGCATGCCGAGGCGCAGACTCCGACCTGCCCGCCGATGCCGGCGCGCGACTATGTCTGGATTCCCGGCGCGACCTTCACCATGGGCGCCGACGCGACGCTGCCCGAAGAGGCACCGGCGCGCGAGGTTACGGTCAAGGGCTTCTGGATGGCGACGCACGAGGTGACGAACGCCGAATTCGCCGAATTCGTGAAGGCGACCGGCTACAAGACGCTTGCCGAGAAAGACCCGCCGAAACTGCCCGGCGCGCCGCCCGACATGCTGATCCCCGGATCGGCGGTGTTTACCGCGCCGACCGACGGCAATCCCAACTGGTGGCGCTGGGTCGTCGGGGCCGAATGGCGGCATCCCGAAGGACCGAAGACCGGCATCGCCGGCCGCGACCGCGATCCGGTGGTCCAGGTCGGCTACGACGACGCGCTCGCTTATGCGCGCTGGAAGGGCAAGGCGCTGCCCGACGAGGCGCAATGGGAGCTTGCCGCCGCAACCGGCGGCGCGCGGCGCGATGTCCCGGTCGATGCAAACGGCAAGCCGACCGCCAACTATTATCAGGGCGTTTTCCCGGTCCGCGACCTCGGCACCGACGGCTTCAAGAGCCGCGCGCCCGTCGCCTGCTTCCCCGCCGACAAGCACGGCGTCCACGACCTGATCGGCAATGTCTGGGAATGGACGGCAAGCGCGATCGACCCCGACCGCAATGTCATCAAGGGCGGCAGCTTTCTGTGCGCGGCAAATTATTGCGCGCGCTATCGCGCCGCCGCGCGCCAGTTCCAGGAACGTTCGCTAGGTACCGATCATGTCGGCATTCGCCTGATCGACACGGCGCGCCCGCCGCCGCCGGACGAAAAGCCACACGAGGGCTGACAGCGCGACGATCGCCCCGCCGAGCACCAGTCCGGCCTGGATCGCCCGCTTGCGGCCCTGTTGCCGCCACGCATAAAGGTTGATCTGTTCGTCCGCGGTGTAACCCGCCGGCATTTCGAGCACCTGGTTGGTCTTGGCGAACGCCGCATAATCGGCCTTCATCGCCGCAAAGCGATCGGGCATCGCGGCGGCCAGATCGTGCGTTTCGCCGGGATCGCCGGCGATGTCGAACAGCCGCCATTGACCATCGCCCGTCGGCGGCAGATTGCGCACCAGCTTGTAATCGCCCCGGAACAGCGCGGCATTGCCCGACAGCCCCAGCTGCCGCCGTGACCCGGCACGCCGGCGAGGTCGGTCAGCGTCGGGACGATGTCGGTGACATGCGCCAGCCCGTTCGAGATCGCGCCCGCGCGCACCTGCGGATGGCCGGGCCAAGCGATGATCAGCGGGACGCGCAGCCCGCCCTCGGTCGCGCTGAACTTGTACCCCGACAGCGGTGCCGCCGCGGCGCTCGCCCAGCCGGGGCCGATGGCGCTGAAGCTGTGGCGGCGACCGATGTTGCCGATCGAGGTGTCATATTGCATCCCCAGGAACAGCCGGTTGCGCAGCCGGTTATAGGGGTTGGTCGGTTCGGGGCCGTTGTCCGACAGAAAGACGAAGATCGTATTGTCGTAATCGCCCGTCGCCTTCAGATGCGCGACGAGGCGGCCGATCTCGCGGTCGGCGGCGGTCGCCATCCCGGCATAGGCCTGCATCACGCGGACCGCCGCCTTGCGTTCGTCGCTGTCCAGCTTTTGCCAGTCAGGGGTGGTCGCCATCGTCACCATCGGCGCGCCCGCGGGCATGATGCCCAGCGCCGCGGCGCGCTTGGCCCGTGCGGCGCGCAGCGCGGTCCAGCCTTCGCTATACATCGCCTGATAGCGCGCGATGTCGCTGTCGGGCGCCTGCACCGGAATATGGTTGGCAAGGAAATTGACCGACGCGAAAAACGGCTTTCCGCTCGCGCGGTCGGCGTCGATATAATCGATCATCTTCTGGACCACGAAGCGCGACGAATAATAATCCTTGGGCAGCACCCCCGGCTTGCCATTGTCGGTCCAGTTCGCCTTGTCGTAGAGGCCCTTGATCGGTTCCTGATCGAAATTGTCGGCGCCCGCATCGGCCAGGCTGAAGGCGCGATCATAGCCGCGCGCTTCGGGAAGCCGCGTCGGATCGCTGCCCAGATGCCATTTGCCGGTCAGATAGGTGCGATAGCCCGCCGCCTTCAGCATTTCCGCGATCGTGACGACGCTGTGGTTCATCACCGTGTCGTACCCCGGCTTGCCGCGGTGCGCGTCGGGGATCGTTTCGGGCATATTGCCCAGCCCGGCGCGGTGGTTCATCACCCCCGTCTGCAGCATCGCGCGCGTCGGCGAGCAGGACCCCGACACATGGAAATTGGAAAAGCGCATCCCGGCGTGGGCCAGCCAGCGCGGCGGCGACCCCGGCGGCGAACGCGCGCCTCATGCCGACACCAGCGCGGGCAGGCAGCCCGTCCGCTCGAGCAGCGGATCGACCGCAGCACGCGCCGCGTCGTTCAGCGCCGCGTAGCGCATGCGCAGGTCGGCAAGGCATTTCGCCTGATATTTGAACACCCCCTGGTCATAGCCATGCCCCATCGCCTCGAACCGCATCATCGCCTCCCCCCTTTCCAGTGCCGCCGCATTCGCCCGCAAGAAGGGCAGATAGACCGCGCCCGCCACCGCCAGCAGCGCCTCGACCACGGGCGGCAGCGGCGCATCGGCCGCGTCCCATTCGCCGTCGATCCCCGACATGTCGTCGATGTGCAAAAGCCAGCGATAGGCAAAGGGATAGTCGGCGCGCATCATCGCCTGCGCCGTCGGATCGACGCCGAGCTGCGACAATTGGCCGAACAGGCCGAATTCGGCGAGCGACGGCCGCGTGCCGAACAGGCAGTGCCGGTCCTGGACATGCGCCTCCAGCGCCGCGAGCACCGCACGGGTCGACGCTTCGATCAGCGCGAAGTTCGCGGGCGTGCAGCCGACGATCGCCGTGCGCCCCACCTGCCGCTCGCGAAAGCTCGCCGCAAAGCGCTCGCGCTGTTCCGCCCCGCCGCCCTTGAACGCATCGAAGGCCAGCCAGCGGCTCATCTGAAGCTGGTCGACCTCGGCCAGCCAGCGATAGCCGAACATCGCCTTGGTCAGCCATTCGTCGGCGAAATCCTCGATCAGATGCGCCAGAAAGGCGCGCGCGGGATCGGGCGGCACCACCGAACGGCTGCCCGGATGGCGATCCTCGAGCAGATAGAGGAGCGGGGTCGAATCATTGTGCCAGCTATCGTCGGGAAAGCGCACCACCGGGATCACCGGCGCGCGGACATGCGCCAGCGCCCCGCCCTGCGTCGCGGCGCCATGCACCCAGATATGCGGCAGGCGGCGATAGCGCATCGCCGCGCGAATTTTCATCGAATAGGGCGAACCCAGCGCGCCATGCACCTCATAAGGCCGTTCGTTCACCCGTCCCTCCCATGTTTTGGCATATGCTATGCCAATATATCGGCGAGCGCAATGGGCGGCGTCCCCTCCCGGGCGCATAGGCGAAGCCGGCGCGCGCCGCCGCCTCCGCCGCTCGCGCTTCGCGGGCCTTGCGCGCCTTGCGCCACGACGGGCGCGTCTTTACCGCGGCCACCCCGTCCGCCGCCTGCGCCGGCACCGCGGGCGTCAGCGGCACCGCCGGCGTCGGCCGCCCCGCCGCCTCCTCGGCCTCGATCCACGCCAGATAGGCTTCGGGGATCGTGTCGCCCGCCGCGATCCAGTCGGCCTCTCCGGCAAAGCGCTGCGCCGGCTCGCCATCGACCGGCGGCCCGTCGAACATCTGCATCGGCCCGTGATAGGGCGCGTCATGGTCGCGCAGCGACACCATCGCGGTGCCCGGATCGTCCAGCTGCGCCGCGATCGCATCGGCCCCGCCCGCGTCGGCGGCGGCGATCAGCGCGCGCTGCCGCTCGGCCAGCGCGAGCAGCGCCGCGTCGTCCTGAGGAGCCGCGCAGCGGCGTCTCGAAGGACCCGGCCACCGCTCCCGCGACGCCCCCGACCTCCGCTCGTCCTGAGGAGCCGCGCAGCGGCGTCTCGAAGGACCCGGCCCCCGCGCTCGCCCGCGTCGAAAAATAGTTGATCACCGTCCGCTTGCCGCCCGCATCCTGCCCATAGCGGCGCAGGCAGAACATCAGCAGCGCGTCATTATGCTTGCGCCGAAACCCCATCAGCTTGCCGCCGACGAAGACGGGCACCAGATAGCCGTCGATCGCGCGCTCGAACGCAATATCCTTCAGCCGCGCGACCCCGAAATCGAGCGCCGCCTCCCACGCCCGCCGAAAGCTCTCCGCGCCGGGAGCGCGCCGCAGCGTATAGCAATTCGCCTGCGCCATATTGACCATGGCGGCGGCACGGCTGACCGACCCCGTATCGGCGAGCGCCGCGATAAACGCCCGCTGCCGCTCGGGCGTCCACCCATCGTGCCGATATTTGCGCGGCACCGGCGTAAAGTCGGGAAGCGGCGGCCGCGCCTCCTTCGCGATGGGGGTGCGGTTTTGCATGATAAGCCCTCCTGTCTGCCAAACCGGACAGGATATGACGTGGTGGGGGAATGTAGGAAAGGGGTTTGTTTATGGTTTGTTCCAAAATATCACTTTCAAAGTGGGTTTGAAAGAAAATGGGTCATACTTAGAACTGGATAGACCAAATTAGCGGGACAAGAGGACTAGCTTGGGTCTTTTGATTCTCGCGCGCTGGATTGCCGGCTCGTCAGGCTGCCGATTAATTGCGCGCTCCACCACCTCGGAGACATTCCCGCGTTTTGAGGCACGAACTAAGGATGGCAAATTCGCTCGCCCGGCCTTTCTTTCTGGCGGTGATAGCCGAGCGATCTCAGCCGATTTAAACTCCAGCTGAGGTGGAGCATCTTCGATGTCTGGCTGCGCAATCTGGCGCTCGGCAATTGCGGCTACTACCGCTCGACGAGACGCAGCCGGTGCAATTATTAGAGACAAATCAGGCGGAGAATTTTCGGTGGGACATAAGATGGTCGACAAAGGGAAAAATAGGTGTCGCAGATACTCTACTCGTTTCCACCTTGGCCGCTTGCCTTTAGCTTTGGCTTTTACCAGAGCGCGGACGATTGCGTTAATTTGCCGACCATCAGCGAGCTGAATTCCCGATATCTCGCCTTGCGAAGCGTCACAGGCGCCCAAGGGATTATAGAATGCGTAAAGTGGAATGGTCGGCAACTTCTCCTGGGCTGATGACCTGATTAGTGTGGACGCTTGTTTGCCCGTTCCATGGGGATGATCCAGCTCTCGATATGAACCCCGGAGCCAGTTGGTTGGGTTAGGAACCAAGCGTTTCGACTGAATCCGGTACTGCACACTATCGCCGGTAGCCGGTTGAAAGATAACGAGATCAAAGTCTCCACCTGTCAATGCTTCAGGCGGAGTGAATACGGTAGCGTCCTCGCCACCGATCTTCAGCAACGACGCGATAATGATGTCCGTAACGCTATCTTCTCGGAATCGTCTTCCAATCTTTGTCTCAAGCTCGAGGAAATCGGCCGCCATTGCCGGTATTCTTTCAGCGAGATCGCAAGGCGAAGTAAAAATTGGCGTCATGTGCCCCTATCCATAATGCGATCTCTTCGATCTCTCGCCCTGGGTGTTCAGTAATGAACCTTTAGAATTGACCGGAATGCGAACCAAATTGACTCGAACGCCGTTATCCTCCTAATTTATCGTCATAGGGGGTAGCGATGACCACGAAAATTCAAATGCGAGCAGGAGAGGTGGAGTTCACGCTAGAGAGCGACATGCCTATTGCTGTGTCTGATATCAGAGATTTTTTAGCGCAAGTGCAGGAATTGGCTCAATCCATAACCCCTCCTACGCCTACAGCGCCACCGTCAAGTCCCAGCATCGGTAATACGGCAAATGGTCAACTCTTGCTGGAGGATAGCACCCTCAAGCTTCATGTGAACAGTGTCGCAGAAAGACTCAATGCCTCGTCAGGGCCTGAAGTTGCGGTAGCTTCCGCAGCTTACCTGCAAATTGTTCAGGGAAAGCAAAGCTTCACGCGAAAGGAACTTCTCGATAGCATGAAAGCAGCGACGAATGTTTATAATCAAAACATGAGTTCAAATTTATCGGCTATAATCAAAACTTTGACTGGCTCTAAGTTCAATCAACTTGCCAATGATTCCTACGCCTTGAAGGGTGATGAAATTAAGGATCTACGTGGCAAGCTTGCTGACTGAGGATGACCTCAAGCAATGGCTCCACAAAGAGCTTAGGCAGCTGGACAAGTTGCTTCTCATACTTGCGACCTTCGACGTGCCGGTCAAAGTGGCTGGAATAAGAGAGCGCGCGGCGGAAGCCGGACTCAAAATGGGGAAGAGTTGGAATCCTTCTGCGACTATGAGCCGCAGTAAAGGACTTGCCATAAATGTACCGGACGGATGGGAGATTACCGATTCAGGCCGGAATCATCTCCGAAATCTGGGTATTTCTTCTCTAAGCCCAGCAGCCGTGCAAGTGGCTTTCGACCTTCGCGCCCATTTAACCAAGCTCCAAGATGCGAACACACGCGCCTTTGTCGAGGAAGCGATCAAGTGCTACGAAGGTGAACTGTATCGCTCGGCGATAGTGATGTCTTGGATTGCCGCAGTCGATGTTCTCCATAGAATTGTAGCGTCCAAACATCTTTCAGCCTTCAACGTAGAAGCCAAGAAAGTCGATCCTAGGTGGAAGGATGCGGCAAATGAGGATGGCCTCGGCCGTATGAATGAAGAAGCCTTTCTTATCAGATGCGCCAGCATAGGGGTGCTGGGGAAAAATCAGAAAGACACCTTACTTTCAGCCCTTAAACTGAGGAACGGGTGCGGCCATCCCAATAGCTTGAAGGTTGGCCCCAACATGGTTGCCAGCCACATCGAAGCATTGCTGCTAAACGTCTTTGAACCGTTCCCCGTGTAGAGCGTCATTGTGTAGGCTGGCAGAAGAATCGCAAAGAGTAGGGAGCTCGAAGTTCGTCGAGCTAACCCAGTCCAATCTCCCTCCATTCCCCCAACCCCAAAACCCCAATCTCCCACCTCCCGATCCGCCAGCGAACCAGCCGCAGCGTCGGATAGCCGACCGCGGCGGTCATGCGGCGGACCTGGCGGTTGCGGCCTTCGGTGATCGTCAGTTCGATCCAGCTGTCGGGCACGCTCTTGCGGTAGCGCACCGGCGGGTCGCGGTCCCACAGCATCGGCGGGTCGATGCGGCGGACGGTCGCGGGGCGGGTCGGGCCGTCGTTCAGCGTGACGCCGCGGGCGAGCGCTGCCAGCGCGGCGGCGTCGGGCACGCCCTCGACCTGCGCGAGATAGGTTTTGGGCATCTTGTGCTTCGGCGACGAAATCCGCGCCTGCAGCGCGCCATCGTCGGTCAGGATCAACAGCCCCTCGCTGTCGCGGTCGAGCCGCCCGGCGGGATAGACGCCGGGTACGTCGATATAGTCGGACAGCGTCGCGCGCGGGCCATCGGCGGGCGCGGTCGTGCCCTTGTCGGTGAACTGCGACAGCACGCCATACGGCTTGTTGAACAGGATCAGGCGGGACAACGGCGCATCCTCCGTATTGTTACGAGCGCGCAAAAACCCGTGTGTCCCCGCGAAGGCGGGGACCCATCACCGGTCGGTTCGAAATAGCACCGGCAGGAGATGGGCCCCCGCCTTCGCGGGGGAACAGCATCCTTTTCCGTCGGCGACGTTACGCCGCTTCTTTTTTCCGCGACGCCTTCTTCCGCTCGTGCGGGTCGAGGATCGCCTTGCGGATGCGAATGTTCGCGGGGGTCACTTCGACCATTTCGTCGTCGTCGATATAGGCGATCGCCTGTTCCAGCGTCATGCGGCGCGGCGGGGTCAGGCGGATCGCGTCGTCCTTGCCCGTCGAACGGAAGTTCGTGAGCTGCTTCGACTTCATCGGGTTGACCTCAAGGTCGTCGGGCTTCGCATTCTCGCCGATGATCATCCCTTCGTACAGCGCCTCGCCGGGCGAGACGAACAGGATGCCGCGCTCTTCGAGGGGGCCGAGCGCATAGGCGACGGCTTCGCCCGCGCCATTCGAGATGAGGACGCCATTCTTGCGGCCTTCGATCGCGCCCTTGTACGGGCCGTATTTTTCGAACAGGCGGTTCATGATCCCCGTGCCGCGCGTGTCGGACAGGAATTCGCCGTGGCTGATGCGCGTCTTGCCGCCGCCCGACGGGCGCATGTCGGTCAGCTCGGCCTTGCGGATCTGCATCTTCTCGACAACCGTGCCGCTATGCTCGTCGTCGACGTCGATGACGACGGTTTCATAGGGTTCGGTGCGCTGGCCGTTCTCGTCGGTCTGGTACAGCACCTTGGGGCGGCTGATCCCGAGTTCGAAGCCTTCGCGGCGCATCGTTTCGATCAGCACGCCGAGCTGAAGCTCGCCGCGGCCCGCGACTTCGAAGCTGTCCTTGTCGGCGCTTTCGGTGATGCGGATCGCGACATTGGTTTCGGCTTCGCGGTACAGGCGGTCGCGGATCATGCGGCTCGTCACCTTGCTGCCTTCGCGGCCCGCCATCGGGCTGTCGTTGACGGCGAAGCGCATCGACAGCGTCGGCGGGTCGATCGGCTGTGCGGCGATCGGCTCGCTAACGCTCGTGTCGGCGATGGTGTTCGCGACGGTCGCGTTGGTCAGGCCCGCGATCGCGACGATGTCGCCCGCGCGCGCTTCCTCGACCGGCACGCGGTCGAGCCCGCGGAACGCCAGCAGCTTCGACGCGCGGCCGGTTTCGATCACCTTGCCGTCCATGTCGAGCGCGTGGATCGGCTGGTTGACCTTGACCGTGCCCGACTGGACGCGGCCGGTCAGGATGCGGCCGATGAAATTGTCGCGGTCGAGCAGCGTCGCGAGGAAGGTGAAGGGCGCCTCTTCGTCGAGGCCGGGCGTCGGAACATGCGACACGATCGTCTTGAACAGCGGCTCCAGCGTGCCTTCGCGCGCGTCGGGGCTTTCCGAGGCATAGCCGCCGCGGCCCGAGGCATAAAGGATCGGGAAATCAAGCTGTTCGTCATTGGCGTCGAGCGTCAGGAAGAGTTCGAACACCTCGTCGAGCACTTCGGCGGCGCGCGCGTCGCTGCGGTCGATCTTGTTGACGACGACGATCGGCTTGAGGCCGAGCGCCAGCGCCTTGCCGGTGACGAACTTGGTCTGCGGCATCGGGCCTTCGGCCGCATCGACGAGCAGGATGACGCCGTCGACCATCGACAGGATCCGCTCGACCTCGCCGCCGAAGTCGGCGTGGCCCGGCGTGTCGACGATGTTGATGCGCGTCGCATCGGCGCCTTCGCCCCACTCGACCGAGGTGCACTTGGCGAGAATCGTGATCCCGCGTTCTTTCTCCAAGTCATTGGAATCCATGGCTCTTTCCTCGACACGCTGGTTGTCGCGGAAAGTGCCCGACTGGCGGAAAAGCTGGTCGACGAGGGTCGTCTTGCCATGGTCGACGTGTGCGATAATCGCAATATTGCGCAAAGACATGCGGTAGGAACCTTGATGGAAGGGGGCAGCGCCCGGAGCGCCGCTAAACGCCGCGCCCCTAACAGAAGCGGTGCTGCGGCGCAACAAGAGAGGCGCGGGCGTCCGATTTGACACTGTATTGTTCGAGCGATACACCCTGGGCGTTCAGCTCAAGGAATATCGATGCGTCTCTCCCTCGCCCGCCGCCTTATCGTCGCCGCCATTTCAGCCAGCCTCGCCGCAGCAGCACCGTCGGGCGCGGCCGAGCCCGATGCGGGCCTCGCGCTCACCTATCAGCCGGTCGTCGCGACCGACGGCAGTTTCCGCGCTGTCGACGTGACGCTGCGCTTTCGCGGCGCCGCGAGCGGCGTCACCATCATCGACCTGCCGAACGAATGGGGCGGCTTCGACAAGTTGTATACCTATCTGGGCGACATGCGCGCGGAGAACGCGATGCTGGCCCCGTCGGCCGACCCCGCCAAGATCGCGTTGCGCCACGCGCCCGGCGCCCCGATCGTCCTGCGCTACCGGGTTCGTGGCGCCGACCGGCCCGAGCAATTGCAGGACGGCGAAGTCGTCAACGATTATCGCCCGCTCATCCAGCCAACATGGTTCCACCTGATCGGCGACGCGGTGGTGGCGCGGCCAGAACATCTGGATGGCGATACCCCGGCAAGCTTTTCGGTCCGCGGGATGCCGGCCGGGACGCGCTTTGCGTCCGACCTCGAACATCCGGGGCTGACGCTCGACGGCCTGATCGAAAGCATCGCCGTCGGCGGCGATTTCCGCCTGATCGATGCGGGCCATGGCGCACGGCTCGCCGTGCGCGGTAGCTTTGCGACGCGCGACGATGCCGGCTGGACGCAAAGCTTCCGCCGCGTCGCCGCGGCGATGTCCGATTATTGGGGCAACGACGCCGGGCGCTATCTCGTCACCATCATTCCCTTCGCGCCGCCCGGACCCGGCGCAACCTCGATCGGCGGCACCGGACGCGGCGATGCCTTCGCCTTTTTTGCGACGACCAACGCGCTGCCCGAGATGCTCGACCGGCTGATGGCGCATGAAATGGCGCATAGCTGGGTCAATGTGCGGATCGGCGGCTTTTCCGAAAAGGTGCCCGAGGCCGAGCAATTCTGGCTGTCGGAGGGCTTTACCGATTTCACCTCATGGCGGGCGCTGGTCCGCGCCGGGGTGTGGACGCCCGAACAATATTTCGCGCAGTTCAACGACGCGCTGCGCGAATATGATACCTCGCCGCTGCGTGCGGCTCCCAACAAGGAGGCCGCGGGCCTATTCTGGACCGACGAAAAGGCACAGCGGCTCGCCTATCTGCGCGGGATGCTCTTCGCGCACTGGGCCGACGATCGGCTGCGGCGCGCACCGAGCGGGTCGTCGATGCGCGACCTGCTGCTGGCAATGCAGGCGGCTGCTCCGGCCGCCCGCAGCGATGCGGTCACCTTGTTCGGAGCGGAGGCGCAGCGCCGCGACGCGGCGATCGGCGAAGGCATCGCCCGCTTCATCGATCGCGGCGAACCGATTGCGCTGCCTGCCGACATGCTCGCCGCCTGCGGGGCACTGCGCCAATTCGAACGACCGGTGTTCGATCGCAGCTTCGATGTCGATGCAACGCTCGCGAACGGCCGCATTATCGCCGGCGTCGTCGAAGGCGGCCCGGCGTGGCAGGCCGGGATGCGCGACGGCATGACGCTGATCGGCCGCAGCGGCGGCGAGATCGGTAACAGCCAGAGCGAGATCGCCTATGATGTCGACGACGGTGGCACCAAGCGCACGCTGCGCTATATGCCGCAGGGGCGAGGCCGCGAGACAGTGCGCGAATTCGCGCTCGGCGACCTTTCGCCGCCCGCCGCACGGCGGGCCTGTGTCGCCGCGCTCAGCCGCTGACCCGCGCGACCAGACGCTCGATCGCTACGCCAGCGACGCGCGCCGCGCGGACGAGATTGGCGTGAAAATCGCCGGCGCTGTCGCCGTTGGCGTCGTCGGTCACCGCCTTGACCGCAGCCCAAGGCTTGCCGAGCCGCATCGCCGCCTGCGCCACCGCGCCGACCTCCATATCGACCAGCGTCGCGCCCAGATCGCGCGCCAGCGCGGCTGCAGCCTCGGGGCAGGCAACGAAGCTGTCGCCGCTTGCGATGCGCGCGTGCGGCAAGCCCAGGCCGGGGTCGGACATTGCCACAAAATGCGCCTCGCCCGCTTCGCCGATCGGCCATTCGCCGGCCCGATAGCGGCGGAACAGACCGGGCTGGGCCGCGCCATAATCGTGCTGCACCGCCTCGGCGATCCAATAGGCACCGGGTCCGGGTCCGAGTGAGCCGCAGGTGCCGCTCATCACCAGCAGATCGGCCGCGCCGCCAAGCATCCCGGCGCACAGCGCAGCGTTGACCTTGCCAAGGCCGCAGGTTGCAATGGTTACGGCATGTCCATCCACCGACAGGGATCGGGGAGCGAACGCTCCCGCTTCGACCGTGCCTTGGCCGGGAAAGACAGCATCGGCCTCTTCGGGCAGCGCGGCGAGGATCAGGATGCAAGCCATGCGCGCTCCATAATCGTCTTTCGCACCATGTCGAGCGAAGTCGCCGCCGTGAAGGACGCACGCGGACTTGCCAAGGCGCCGCCTTCCGGCCATCGCTCCGCTCCATGCTCGCCCGCCTGTTCCCCGACCGCTTCGTTCCCGTCCTCCTCGCCACCATCGTCGTCGCGAGCCTGCTGCCGGTGCGCGGAGACGCGGTGCCGGTCGCGCAAGGGATTTCGACAGCGGCGATCGTGCTGCTCTTCTTCCTCAACGGTGTCCGCCTGCCGCGGCACGAGGTGCTGCACGGCATCCGCAACTGGAAATTGCAGGGCGGTGCCTTCGCCTTCTGTTTCGGCGCGATGGCGCTGGCCGGGCTCGGCGCGCAGGCGTTGACGGCGCCGCTGCTGCCGCCGACGCTGGCGCTCGGCTTCCTCTTTCTCGGCATATTGCCATCGACCGTACAGTCGGCGACCGCCGCCAGTTCGATGGCGGGCGGCAATGTCGCCGCGAGCGTCGTCGCGGCGGCGCTGCTCAATCTGGCCGGCGTGTTTCTGTCGCCGCTCCTCTTTGCCGCGCTCGCGGGCAAGGCGGGCGCGATCCACGGCGCCGCGGCGCTGCGCATCGTTGCGATCCTGCTGCTTCCCTTTCTGGCCGGACAAGCGGCGCAGCGCTGGCTTCGCCCGCTGGTGCTGCGGCACCGCGGTCTCGCGACGCTGATGGATCGCACCGCGATTGCGACCGCGGTTTATGTCGCCTTTTCCGCGGCCGTGGTCGGCGGCATCTGGACGCAACTCGACGGGCGCGAGATCGCGATCGTGCTCGGCGTCGATGCGCTGCTGCTCGGCTGCGCCTTCGGCGGTACCTGGCTGCTCGGCGGGCTGCTCGCGCTCCGCCGCCCCGACCGGATCACCCTGTTGTTCTCGGGTGCCCAAAAGAGTCTTGCGGTCGGCGCGCCGCTCGCCGCCACGCTCTTTCCCTCGGCGATTGCCGGCATGGTGCTGCTGCCGATCCTCGTCTATCATATGGCGCAGCTGATCCTTTCGGCATGGATCGCGCCGGCGCTGGCGCGCCGCCAAGGGGTGTAGTGCTTGAATAACACAGGTCCGCATGCCATATAGGCAGGCGGCCCGTTATCGACCTGGGGCTGGAAGGATTGTTATGAGCGAAGAGACCGCGACGGCGACCGCAACCGACGAACTGAAGCTGACGCCGCCCGAACCCGTCCCCGCCGTCGCGCCTGAAAAGGCCGCCGGCCTCGTCCCGCTCTCGACCGAGCAGAAATCGAAGCTCGAGGAACGCGTCGACAGCTTCATCGACGATCTGGTGGCGCAGGATGAAAATTCGCCCGAGTTCGGCAAGCGTATCGACCAGATCACCAATATGGGGCGCAAGGAAATGCTGGAGGCGGCGAATCATTCGAACCGCTTCCTCGACCGCCCGATCAAGGCGATGGATCGCGATACCGACATCGGCCAGAATCTGATCGAACTGCGTACCACGGTCGAACGTCTCGATCCCTCGGCGAACGGCAAGCTGCTGACCAAACGCGGCTTTCTGGACAAGATCCTGGGCAGCAAGATCAACAATTATTTCGCGCAATACCGCAGCGCCCAGACCCACATCGGCGGCATCCTGACCGCGCTTGCCAACGGCAAGGACGAGCTGTTGATGGACAATGCGGCTATTGACGTCGAGCGCCGCAAGATGTGGGAATCGATGGGCAAGCTTGAACAGATGATCCACATCGCGGGCACGCTCGACCAGCGGCTCGAGGCGAAAGCGGCCGAACTCGACGGCAGCGATCCCGCCAAGGCAAAGGTCATCCGCGAAAATGCCCTGTTCTATGCCCGGCAGCGCACGCAGGATCTGCTGACCCAGATGGCGGTGACGGTGCAGGGCTATCTCGCCCTCGATCTCGTCAAAAAGAATAATGTCGAGCTGGTGAAGGGCGTCGATCGCGCCTCGACTACCACCGTCGGCGCGCTCAAGACCGCGATCACCGTCGCGCAGGCGATGACCAACCAGAAGCTCGTGCTCGAACAGATTACCGCGCTCAACACGACGACCGCCAACATCATCGACGGCACCTCGAAGATGCTGAAGGACAATACGGCGCGCATCCATGAACAGGCGGCGTCGAGCACGATCCCGATGGAAACGCTCAGCCGCGCCTTCCAGAATATCTACGACACGATGGACGCGATCGATACCTTCAAGCTCAAGGCGCTCGACACGATGAAGACGACCGTGACCTCGCTCGAGGGCGAGGTCGCCAAGTCGAAGGGCTATATCGCGCGCGCCGAAGGCGCGAGCCAGGCGCAGGCAAGCGTCGGCGGCGCCGACAGCCCGCTGGCGGCGATCGAGGGCTAGGATGAGCATGAGCGAGGTCGACAAGATCAGCGCGCTCGGCAACGCCGCGATCGAACGCTCGCGCGAACGGCGGCGACCGATCGGCACCAAGAGCGTCGCGCTGCGCCGCCAGCATCTCTACAAGAAGCTCGGCCGTGTCCTTGTTGCGGGCGGGATCGTGCTGATCGGCGCGGCGCTGTTCGGCGCGCTCATCAAGCCGCTCGGCTTCACGGGCCTGCTCGCGCTCATGGTGCTGCTGATCGGCGTCGCGGTGCTGTTCGGCAAATGGCCGCCCTTTCCCGAACCGCGCCAGGCCGATCTCCCCAAGGCCGACCTCAAGCAGCTCGCCGGCCGCACCGAAATCTGGCTCGAGGCGCAGCGTCCGGCGCTTCCCGCCCCGGCGCGCCAGCTCGTCGACGGGATCGGCGTCCAGCTCGACCTTCTCGCGCCGCAGCTCCAGACGCTCGACGCCGCGACACCGGCGGCCGCGAATATCCGCAAGCTGGTCGGCGAGGATCTGCCCGAACTCGTCGCGGGCTATCAGCGCATCCCCGCGGGGCTGCGCGGCGAAGCGCATGCGGGACGTACGCCCGACGAAACGCTGCTCGGCGGGCTCAAGATGCTCGAACGCGAAATCGGCGACGCGGCGCGCAGCCTGGCGGCGGGCGAGATCGACAAGCTGGCGACCCGCGAACGCTATCTCCAGCTCAAATATCAGGGTCTCGAAGCCGACGACACGCCCGGCGCGGGCTGATCCGCCTCAGGCGGGATAGGCTACGCCGCGATCGCCGGCATCGGGCGCGCCGTCGCCGCGCGGCGGCACACGCTGGACGTTGATCCGGTTCCGGCCGGCGCGTTTCGCGTCATAGAGCGCCTCGTCGGCGATCCGGTAGAGATATTGAAAATCGGGGGCCGGCCGCACTTCGGCAACGCCGACGCTGGCGGTCACCGGCCGGTCGCCCATCGTGTCGCTGTGATCGCACAGCGCGATTTCGCGGCGGATGCTCTCGGCAAAGCGATCGAGCATGATGCCCTCCATCCCGATGGTCAGCAGGCCGAACTCCTCGCCGCCCAGGCGCGCGACGCTGCACATCGTCCCTTCCCACCGCGCGATGCGTTCGGCGATGCGGCAGAGGACGGCATCGCCCGCTTCGTGGCCGTAAATATCGTTGATCGACTTGAAGCGGTCGACATCGACAAGCAGCAGCGCCGCGGGCAGCGCCCCCTCGCGCGCCTGATCGAGCAGCGGGGTAACGGCATCGACGAAGCCCCGCCGGTTGAGCAATCCGGTAAGCGGGTCGCGGCGCGCAAGCTCGTTCGCCTGCGCCTCGGCCGCCAGCGCATCGTCGCGCTCGACACGCAGATGCGCGAGCCGCCGCGTCGATGCCGCCGACAGCCACAGCGCCTGCCAAGTTGCGGCGACCAGCACCGCCAGCTTCGACCCGCCGCCCCAGAATCCGTCCTCGACATCGACCAGATGGATGATCGCAAGCGTCGCCATCGGCAGACACCAGGCGAGCGCGAAATCGCGTGCCTCGACCGATCCCTTGCGCCAGCTCCAGCCGATGCACAGCGCAACCGCGACCAGATCGACGATGACCGCGATGCCCAGCAGATTGCCGAGCATCTGCAGATTGCCGGTGCGAAGCAACGCCAGCGGCACGCCAGCGACAGCGATCGCCAGCCCCAGCGCGAGGGTTCCCCGGCGCAAAGCGTGGGGAAGATGCCGGGCGTCGATCGCGGTCACCGCGCTGGCGGTCGCGACGCCGATGGCAAGGCAGGCAAGCAAGGTCGACGCCTGCGCCGACACCGTCCCCGCCATGGCGGGAAAGATCACCAGATGAATCTGCGACCATAAGGCGCCCCAGACGATCATCACGCCCGACCATGCCGCCTGCCACAGCAGATATTGGCGGCGCACCGCGACCGCGAGCGACAGGCTGTAGATGCCGCTGACGAGCAGCAGGGTGAGCGAGGCGCCGACGAGCGCCGCCATCCCCGCCGCCTGCAGGCTCGCATTTTCCTTGGGAATCAAACGCGCCCGCAACAGGCCATGATCGGCGAGGCGGTCGAAGCGCATCGTCACCGCCGTCAGCGGCGCGCCGCGCGTCGGGGCCTCGAATAATATCTGGCCGCCGACGCGCCAGTGCGCGCCATAATCGCCGCGGCGCACCCTCTGCCAGCGCGTCTCTCCGTCGGCATAGGTGAACCCCACCGCAAGCCGGTCGAAGCGCGAGAAATGCACCATAAGTGCGGCGCCGTTGCGATCCTCGGAACGATTGCCGACATCGGCCCGCAACCAGAGGCTGCCGTCGCGATACCCCGCCGGCTCGCCGCTGCACGAAAAGCGCAGCGCGGACAGCGCATCGTCGGGTGCGGCCAGCGGTCCGACCGCATGAGAGAGCGGTGCATTGATGTGCAGCGGCGTCGCCGCGGCGGGTACAGCCCAGACCGCCGCAACGAGCCACAGCAGCACAAGCGCCCACGACGCCCGCCCCCGTCCTCGATGTTCCTGCGCCCCGATCATGCGATTCCCTTTAGCCCCCAATATCTTGGGAAAGCGTAACCGCCCAGCCCCGATCGCGCTGTGGCCGCAGTCACTGGCGCGGTCGAGGCATTCGTCGGATATTGATACATGTGCGGCTTCGGTATCCGATCGCCGCGCCGTGCAAAGGTCCGCGATTGCCCGGGCTGGCTATGGTCATGTCTAAATGGTCCCCAATCGGACGTTCGCTGGCATGCCGAAAAGCAGTGGCGATATCGACTTCTTCAATCGGCCAGGAGCGTTCGTCCGCTCACCGACCGCCAACGCGTCCAGGATCGACCGGACCAACGGGGAGCCCAGCCGATCGCTTGCTGCCATCGAGCACGGCGCGGACGTTCAATACATTTTGGTCGATCCAGCCCGGCGGCGAAATCTGGCGCGCAATAAAGCCGAGCGCGTCGGCCATGCGCGGCAAAAGCGAGGGACCGACATGCTCTGCGCCATGCACCAGCCGATATTCGTGCGCGAGCCGGGCGTCGAACAAGACGCGGTGCAGTAACTCCGCGCCCTCATAAAGATAGAGCATATCCTGGTCGCCGACCTCCAGATAAATGCCGAGACCGAGCAATCGGTCGGGCGCACGGCTTGCGATCGATGCCGGATTGTTTTGCATCCAATATTCGCCGTCGACGGGATTGCCGAATATAGGATGGAGAACCTCTTCGGGCCTCCAGAAACGCGTATGCGGTCCGACCCCCTTCCACTCCACGGCGGGCTCGACGGCAGGCTCCAATGCTGCCACCGCAGCGAAAAGCTCGGGGTGTTTGAAGGCGATGCGCAGGGAGCCAAGTCCGCCCATCGACCATCCGCCGATGAAGGTCAGCTTGCGCCCTTGGGAGACATGAGCGCTGCGGCGCAAGAAAGGCAGAACATCAAAGAGGATGAAGCTCTCCCATCGCTCCGCCCCATCCCGGAAATCCATATAGAGCGACCGACGCCCGCTCGGCGTGGCGATGATGAGCGGCGGCAAGCGGCCAGCCGCAATTTCATTGTCGAAGACGGTCTTGAAAAAGGCGAGATCCTTCTCGGTGCCGTTGCCGCCGTGAAGTAACAGCAGCAGCGGATAGGGCTCGGCGCGTCCGGCATCATAGCCGGGCGGCGCGTAGATGGCGACGCCCGGCTCGCCGGGGACATGCGACGATGCGAGCACATGATAAGCGATAGTACCTTCCGCTTCCGCTTCCGCTTCCGCTGCCACTGCCGTTGTCGCGGAGAGCGAGGTGGTCGCCCCGGCGACGGCGAGGCCGGCGAACTCCCTGCGGTTCAGCATCTCTATCTCCTATCGGCAGGCGACGGTTCCACCGGAAACGAAAAGCTCAGCGATCGTCCGGCGCGACGCAGCGAAAGCTGCTTGCCGACAGGGTCGACCCCCAGCCGCGATATTCGGCCTTCTGCGGATAGGCGCAGAGCGGGCGTTGCATATCGATCCTGCCGGGCTCATCGCTCGCGAACTTGGTCGCGATAACCTGCTCGGGCGCATCGCCGCCGTCGGTCCAGTCGATCAGCGCCGAGAAGAGATCATGCCTGGCATCATAAGAGGGCGGCTGCGCCGGAATACCGAGCGTGGCGTTGAAGCTGTCGGGGCCGGCTCCGCCACCGCAATGCATCACGCCGGGCGCCAGGAACAGGCGTGCGCTTTCGGCAAGCTTGGCTTCGCCGCCGACGGCGGCCGCCTGACGATCGTAAAAGGCGATCGACTGGCCAGGCGCCACGAGCGTGTCGGCGAGGCCGTGGAATATAATCAGCTTGCCGCCGCGCGCGGCCCATGCTGGACGGCGCGCATGAAGCTGACCGCAATCACCGTTTCGCCTGCTACGCGCCGTCTCGGCTTCGCCGGGCTGCTTCCTGCCGCGGCATGCCTCGCGCTCATGCTCGCCGGCGGTGAGGCATGGCGCTGGACCGCTCTCACCATCGGCTATCTCTATGCCGTGCTTATCTTCTCCTTCCTGGGCGGCGTCTGGTGGGGACTCGCCGTTCTGTTCGCGGACGCGCCGCGCTGGACTCCGCTCGCGGCGGTGATGCCGAGTCTCATCGGGCTCGCGAGCTTTGCCCCGTGGCTTTTCGGCTACCCTTGGCCGCAGCCTTCGCTGATTCTGGTCGGACTTCTGCTGCTGGTTTCGCCGCTGATCGATCGCGCCATCGTCGGCGCCGCGCCCGGCGGTGACGCGTGGATCATTTTGCGCGTCCAATTGTCGACCGGGCTTGGCGTACTCAGCCTGTTGAGCGCGCTTCTCTGACGACCTCGGATGTCAACTCGCTGCGCTCGGCGAAGGACGCAGCGATATGGCATCCCAGCCGATCGCCGCGCTCCCAGGCGGCTTCGACAAAGCCGTGCGCGAGCCAGTCGCCACAGGCACCGAGGCCGATTGCGGGATTCCACAGATCGACAGGATCACGGCCCGACGGCTGGCCGAACAGCCAGCGATGCGCATTGCTATGGATGGGCTGGGGGAGGATGGTTTTTGCTGCGCGCGCAAGCTCTACAAGCAGCGCTTGGCAGATTTGATCGGCCGGCCGCGTCAGATTGGTCTCGCTCCATTCCCAGCTCGCCTGAACGACCCAGCATTCGGCCGAGCGGCGCCCAGGGCGCGTGCCATTGCGCATCGCGAGCGTAATGGGACCGTCGCCGCGTATCAGATCGGTCGCCGCGCCGATCGGCCGCGCAAAAGCGAAAATTGCTGACCATATGGGGTGCGAGCGGATCGCCATTGCCGCGCGGGCCATGGTAAAATCGTGCAGCGACAGAAGCGGAGCGGCCTGTTCTGCGGGAATGGCCACGACCGCTGCGTCAAACGCCGCGAAACGCCTGGCTTCGCTGTGGACCGTCCAACCCGCGGGGCTTCGGGTCAACGCCGTGACGGGCGTCGACCAATGAATGCTATGCTCGGCGCCATAGGCTTTGAGCGGCGCGTTCATTGTCGGAACCCCGATCCAGGCATCGCGGCCGGCCGCCGGCCAGCGGGCGGCAAGCCCATCGGCTTCCCACTGACTGACAAGCGCCGAAAAGCCAGCCGACCGCACGGTAAAATGGGTGGCGCCATGATCGACCGCGATGGTGCCTTGAGCCGTGTCGATACGGCGCGTCGACATGCGCCCTCCGGCGCCGCGCGCCTTGTCGAACAGCACCGGTTCGTGGCCCGCCGCACGCAGCGCCGCGGCGCACGCCAGCCCAGCTATTCCTGCCCCGACGATCGCGACGCGCATCAATAGCCCATCAGGCTGAGCACTTCCTTGCGGCTGCGCTGATCTTCGAGGAAGCAGCCGAGGACGCGGCTGGTGACCATGCCGACGCCGGGGGTGCGCACGCCGCGGCCGGTCATGCAGCCGTGCTGCGCGTCGATCACCACCGCGACGCCATGCGGGTGCAGATTGTCCCAGATGCACTTGGCGACCTCGGCGGTCAGCCGTTCCTGCACCTGCAGGCGGCGGGCATAGCCGTTGAGCACGCGCGCCAGCTTGGAAATGCCGACCACGCGCTCGCGCGGCAGATAGGCGATCGACGCCTTGCCGGTGATCGGCGCCATATGATGCTCGCAGTGCGACTGAAAGGGGATGTCGCGCAGCAGCACGATCTCGTCATAGCCGCCGACCTCTTCAAAGGTGCGCGACAGATGGACCGCCGGGTCCTCGCCATAGCCGCTGCAATATTCCTTCCACGCGCGCGCAACCCGCTTGGGCGTGTCGAGCAGTCCTTCGCGCGCCGGATCGTCGCCGACCCAGCGGATCAGCGTTTCGATCGCGCGCGTGACATCGGCGGGAACCGGAAGTTTGCCGTCTTCCGAAACCGGAGGCCCGTCCGGCGTGTCGAGAAAGGGGGTGCGGGCAACGAAGTTCATGGTGCGGTACCTCGGGTGGCGGCCCGGAGGGGAGGTGAGGGAAGAGGGCCGCCGACTATGACTTGCATTGCGGCGCTGCTTTGTCGCAACATGTCCATTGGGACAGGTCGCTCCCCGATGATGAAAGTCCGAATTGCATGTCCCTCAAGGCGATGATCGCAACCAGCCCGATCGCTGCGGTCATCAGCGATCCCCGGCGCCCCGACAATCCGATCGTGGAATGCAACGATGCCTTTGTCGCGCTGACCGGCTATTCAGCCGACGAGATCATTGGCCAGAACTGCCGGTTTCTGACCGGCCCGGGCACCGAAACCGAGCTCAGCGAACAGCTGCGCAGCGCCATCCGCGAACGGCGTCCGGTGCTCGTCGAAATCCTCAATTACAAGAAGGACGGCACGTCTTTCCGCAACGCCGTTCTCGTCGCGCCGATCTTCGGAAGCGATGGCAGCCTCGAATATTTTCTGGGGTCGCAGATGGAAGTTGGCGATGCTGTGCTTCTGCGCGGCGAGCGCCAGGCGGAGGCGCGCGCGCGCATCGACGCGCTTTCACCGCGGCAGCGCGAGGTGCTGCTGCTGATGGCCGAAGGCAATCTCAACAAGCAGATCGGCTACAGCCTCGGCCTTTCGGAGCGGACAGTGAAGATGCACCGCGCCGCGCTGCTGAAGGCGCTCGGCGTAGCGACCACGGCCGACGCGATTCGCGTTGCGGTCGAAGCCGGTTTTTGATGACCACAAGGGCAGACTGCACCAAAGGCGGTATCGCCTGAGCGCCGCCATCGTGCAAACCGCCGCGCGATGAACGAAAGACGCGGGAGAGGGGCGCCGCGCCGGGCCTGCGTGCTCGGCGCGAGCGGTGGTATCGGTTCGGCGCTTGTCGCGGCGCTTGAGCGTCGGGGCGTCGAGAAAATTTATGCCGGCTCGCGGCGCGCGACCTTGGCGAGAAGCCCGGCGGTGACGTCCTTCACCTTCGACTTCGCCGATGAAGCGAGCCTTGAAGAGGCTGCAACGACAATCGCCGCCGAAGGGCCGCTCGACCTCATCCTGGTCGCGACCGGCCTGCTGCACCGCGCCAATGCCGTAAGGCCCGAAAAATCGATTCGGCAGCTCGACCCTGCATCGCTTGCTGAACTTTTCCACGTGAACAGTATCGGCCCTGCGATTGCGGCGAAGCATTTCCTGCCGCATCTCGCGCGCGATGGCCGCGCGGTCATGGCCTTTCTTTCGGCACGCGTCGGTTCGATCGGCGACAACCGGCTCGGCGGCTGGTACGGCTACCGCGCGTCGAAAGCGGCGCTCAATGCCTTTGTGCGCGGCTTTGCGATCGAGGCGAGCCGTATGAACCGCGAGAGCATCGTCGTGAGCCTGCACCCCGGCACCGTCGACACGCGGCTTTCGATGCCGTTTCAGCGCGGTTTGGCGGCGGGGCAATTGCAACGCGCCGAACAAAGCGCCGATCATCTGCTGCAGGTGATCGCGCAACTAACAGCTGAGGATAGCGGCGGCTTCTTTGCGTGGGATGGACAGAGGATCGCCTACTGACCCTGATCGTCGTCCATTGCCGCCAGAAACCGGCTTGCCTGATTCCGGATCTGCACCTGTTCGAATTCGCCAAAGCGGTCCCAGCCGCGCACAACGGGTTGCATGCGGGCATTGGCATTCAGCCGCTCCGCGTGCCGCGCAATGAAATCCCAATAGAGAAAATTGAAGGGGCAAGCTCCCGCACCGGTCCGCTTTTTCACATCGTAGCGGCAGCCGCGGCAATAGTCCGACATCCGGTTGATATAGGCGCCGCTCGCCGCATAAGGCTTGGAAGCCAGCAGTCCGCCGTCGGCGAACTGGCTCATGCCCAGCGTATTGGGCAGCTCGACCCATTCATAGGCATCGGCATAGACGGCGAGATACCAGCGGTGGAGTTCGGCGGGATCGATCCCCGCCAGCAGCGCGAAATTGCCGGTGACCATGAGCCGCTGGATGTGGTGCGCATAAGCCTCATCGCGCGTCTGGCGCACGCAGGCGGCAACGCAGGCCATATCGGTATCGGCGGTCCAGTAGAATGCGGGGAGCGGCCGCGTAGCGCCGAGCCGGTTCTCATCGGCATAGCCGGGCATGAAATGCCAATATATGCCGCGTACATATTCGCGCCATCCAAGGATCTGGCGGATGAAGCCCTCGGCGGCGTTGATGGGTACGCGCCCGGCGCGGCAAGCCTCGTCGACGCGCGCGCAAACCCGGCGCGGATCGAGCAGCCCGCAATTGAGATATTGCGCGATCACCGCGTGGTAGAGAAAAGGCTCACCCGAGAGCATGGCGTCCTGATTGTCGCCGAAGCGCGCGAGCCGATGCGCGACGAAATCGTCGAATGCCGCTTCCGCATCGGCCCGGGTGACGGCAAATCCGAATGGCGATAGCGTGCCGAAATTATCGGGGAATCGGGCTTCGACCATCGCCATGACATCGCGTGTGATGACGTCGGGTGCGAATGCGTGCGGGCGGGTCATCAGAAGATCGCGCTCGGCGGGTTTGCGGTTGTCGGCATCGAAATTCCAGCGGCCGCCGAGCGGGGCTTCGCCATCCATCAGGAGTCCCGTCTCGCGGCGCATCATGCGATAGAAATATTCCATCCGCAATGTCTTTCGGCCTTCGGCCCACGCCGCGAATTGATCGGGCGTAGAGAAAAACCGATCGTCGGCGATGATGGTGCAATTGTTCCACGAACGCATCGTCTCGACGAGGCGCCATTCGCCCGCTTCGGTCACCCGCAAGGGGAGGTCGCCATGGCGCTTGCGTGCACGCGCAACCTCGCCGCCGAGCGATCCGCTATTGTCCGGATCGTCGAGGCGGACATAGTCGACGCGCCATCCCTGCACGCGCATCTCCTCGGCAAAATGGCGCATCGCGGAAAAGAGAAAGGCAAGCTTCTTGCGGTGGTGCGGAACGTAACCCGCTTCTTCGGCGACTTCGGCCATCAGCAGAATCGTTTCGCCAGGCGACGCATCGCGTAGCGACGAGATGGCGGGAGTTAACTGGTCCCCCAATATCAGGACAATCTGGCTGGCTCTGGTCATGGCACCGCGCGGCGGCCTTCGCTCGGCCCTCCGGGACGGGACAGGGCTGATGGATGTGGGTGATGGTCCATGAAACAGGCGATGCAGCGCGCTTCGGGCTGCGCCAATATGGACTTTCGGTCAGCGATTTTGGCCGAGGAGCGCGTTTGGCTAGAGGCATCGGGCTAGCGATCACTTGCTGGTTCTAAGACTGGGCAGTCATTCCTGATGCCGTGCGACGGCGGGGGGCAGCCCTTGCCGGCCGGGCGGAATGCACATTTTGCATTCGCAGAAGGAAGAATCATTCCAGACATGATTTGCTTGACCTGCCCGACCAAATTTACTTTTCCTGTCGGGAACTCCGACCCGATAGCCCGCTTCAAAACGACACTGGATTGAATGCTTTCTACCGGGCCGCGCCATCTGGCGCGGTCCGGACCATCTGGTGAACCCCGCGTTGTCATCGAACGCAAAATCCATGCCGCTGTGACGTCCGGAACGACGAAATCGCCGGCTGCGCGCTTGCCATATGGCAGCTACGATTCCCCATCTGAGAGTGAACGCGCCGCAATCCGTTACAGGATGTGATGGCTGCTTCGTCCCGGCCACCTCGCCGGAATCTTGGCTATTTTTCCGAACGGACTTCGTTGATAGTCTTACCTGTCCAGCGACGGACGGCGCGGCGCAGGTTGGCGCTGTCGCTGAAACCGACCTTCCAGGCGACATCATCGACGCTCATGCGGGTTGTCTGCAGATATTCGATGGCGAGTTTCCGGCGGACATCGTCGACGATCTCGCCATAGCTCGTGTCTTCGGCGGCCAGGCGCCGGCGCAGCGTGCGTTCCTGCAGCCCGATTTGTTCGGCGATCGCAGTCATCGAGGGGAAGTGGTTCGGGGCGAGGAGCAGGAGTTGATAGACTTCCCCCGACAGTCCCGATGATATTCGCGATTGGCCGATCAGCCGGTCGCATGTTTCTTCGAGCATCGTTCGCGTCAACCGATTGCCCAGTTCCGGTGTCTGTTCGAGGATGCCGATCGGATAATGCAGCTCATTGGCATCCGCGGCGTAGAAGCAGGGGCAGGACAGTTCGCGTTCGTCCTCCGCCGAGCGCGCCTCTTCGGGCAGCGTGAACCGCGCGCGGACCGGGACATTGTCCGATCCCGCCGCATCGCGAATATGGGTGTAGGTCATCTTCATCTGTTGGCGGATGAGGAAAGTGCGCACGTCATTGCTCATCACGTCGCGATAGATTTCGTGAAATTGCCAAACTGCGACCTCTCCTTCCGTCCGCCAGCCAAGCCGTACCGTGGGGGTGGCGAGCGGCTGGTAGCGTACGGCGAAGTCGAAGAAGTCGCGCATCGTCGGCGAGCACATCAGCGCATAACCGTACATGCCATAAGCCGACAGATGCAGCCGCGACCCGATCGCGAAGGCATCCGCGAATCGCGCGCCCGCCGCGACGATATTCTCGCATGCGGTCAGATACTGGCC
>LULO01000143.1_pt1 | contig 37788 bp, 33 predicted proteins | sample 728121 | NCBI WGS metagenome assembly LULO01 (sample SAMN03860287, study PRJNA289734) | marine metagenome | biome: seawater column; feature: ocean; material: water; isolation source: Red Sea water column Station 149 - depth 50m | place: Saudi Arabia: Red Sea | collected 2011-10-15 | depth 50 m | reverse complement strand
GAGTTTCTTTTTGCTGCGAAATCCGACGCAGCTGATCTTCAGCGAGATTTTCATCGGTATCTTCTGGGCCTCGGTCCTTGCCATGCCCTATGCGATCCTTGCGTCGAGCCTGCCACAGGCAAAGCTTGGCATCTACATGGGTCTCTTCAACATATTCGTCGTCATCCCGCAGCTTCTGGTCGCGACCGTCATGGGGTCGATCATGCAAGCGTTTTTTCCCGGCAAGCCGATCTATACGATGGCCTTTGCGGCGCTCGCCCTGATGATGGCGCTCGCCGCCATGGCGCGTGTCGACACGGCGTCGATCACCCAATAACCTCCGCTCTGCTGCGGGTCGCGGCCGAATGTTCCGGCCCTCATCAGGCTTTTTGGGAAGGCAGGTGGTGGTAGTGACGTGATTACGTGGACAGCCTCTGCACTAGCGTATCCGTGCAACGATGCGGCCGTTGTCATCTATGTTTCTCGAACTGCCCCGCGGCCGGGTGATAGGCTGCCGTGACGAAGGCAAGAAACCGCCGCCACCTTTCTCGCTTAACGCCCCACCGCGCGCTTGACGAAGCGCCGGACGCGCGGCCCGTCATCGCCTACGGAGAATGAGCGCAGCTCGGCCCAGTTCCCGGCATCCGCCTTGGTGCGGCGCTGATTGTGCCGGACATACTCCACCCATGTCGCAACAAAAAACTGCTCGACCCAGATTTCGGGGTTCGCAAGATCCTGTACCAGCTCCCAGTCGCGCGCTCCATCCCGCAGCCGGACACGGCGGCGTTCCGCGATAGCTCGCAGGAACCGCGCCTCGCATGCTGGCGAGACCCGATATTCGATCGCGATGAGGATCGGACCGGTTCGCGCTGTGGCCGGGATCGCCATGCGCGGCTCGCGCCAGCTGTCGAGTGGATCGAGACCCGCGCCTCGGTCTCCCGAAGCGGGCGATAATGTCCGCCGGCGAGACACGCCAAGATTACGAGGCCGACCGCGACCAGCGAAGTTTCTATGCTCGCGCGCTCCGCGATCCAGCCGAACAACCAGCTGCCCACGGTCATGCCGCCAAACGCCATCGTCTGGTAAATCGCAAGCGCGCGCGCCACGACCCAACGGGGAGCTGCAAGCTGCACCGTTACATTGAAGGTCGAGAGCGTCACGAGCCACCCTGCCCCGACGACGAAGATAGCGGCGCAGCTCAAAAGCAATGCCTCACTGACCGCGAAAACAATCGTGCCCATGCCAACCGCGAACGTGGCGCTCGTCACCGATGCCTCCGCGCTATAACGCCGTCTAGCCGAGGGAGGAACGCTTGCGCCGACGACTGCGCCGCCCCCGAGCGCTCCCAGCAACAGGCCATAAGCCCAGGGGCTTCCGGCAAAATTCTTTGCCGCAATCGGCAGAAGCGCGGGGATTGCAGCGGCGCCAACTCCGAAGAATGCAGCGCGGGCCATCAATCCGCTCAGCGCGGGCGACATTAGCACGTAGCGTATCCCTGCACGCATCGCCGATCCGATCGGCTCCCTCAGCAGCAAACGCTCGACGCGAGGCGGACGCCAACGGATCAGCACGGCGATCAGCCCCATATAGGATAGGGCATTGATCAGAAATGCAGCGGCGACGCCCCAGGCCGCGATGATCGCACCCCCAACCGCGGGCCCGAAGCTTCGCGCCATGTTGAAACCCATGCTGTTGTACGCGACGACGGCGGGAAGCTCGGAGCGAGGTACCATGTCGCTGACGGATGCTTGCCAAGCGGGAGAGTTGAGCGCGGTGCCGCAGCCGATAGCGAAGGTGAAAAGCAGCAAGATCGAGGGGGTGAGTCCGCCTTCCCACGCAACAAGCGCAAGCAACAGCGACGTCGCCAGCATGAACAGCTGGGCCACGATCAATATGATCCTGCGGTCGAGGTTATCCGCCACCGCCCCGGACCACAGCGACAGAAGGACGAGCGGCAGAGTCGTCGATGATTGCACAAGCGCAATCAGGACCGGCGACGCCGTCAAGATCGTCATCATCCACGCTGCCGCGACGAGCTGGATGAGAGCCCCGAAATTCGAGACGAGACTTGCAATCCAGACCGCGCGAAAAATCGGGATTGCCATCGGCGAGGACGTCCGTTCCGGCAGCGCCAAGTCGTTCGCATCGATCGACGGCGGCGCAGTGCCGCCAGGCGCGCCATCCCGTGATCCGCGAAACCAGAACCGGACGGCGCGACGCAAATCCATCAGCGCGAATAGGAAGGCAATAGGTGGTGCTCGCCCTGCCTGCGAATTGCTTTCCTTAGGACGGGCAGCGCCATCACTCAGATCTTTCGGGTCAAATCCGGTACGATATCGAAGAGGTCCCCAACCAGCCCGATGTCGGCGATCTGGAAGATCGGCGCATCCTCGGCGTTGAAGCGCGAGTCCGGACAGTCTCCAGCGTCCAACTTTTCGGTCGCTTGGGGCAGCATATATAATGTCCGCTTTCTGGCGCCGGGATGCACGCCGCAAATGGCCGAGATGAGGCGCCTAGCGGACAACCCCGAAACTGAGTCATATGGAGACTATGTGGAGACAGAATTTGCCTCGCATGCGACGTAATACGCGTATAGCGCTATGATTTTCCTATATTTTTAAGTCGGCTGCTCAAACACTCGCGTTCGGACCCAAACCTTCGTCCCAAATTTGCTGGAGACAACAGGGTTTTAAAGCCCATCTCAGTCGTATGATCGAGTAGTTTGGAGATGCGCCATCCCCATTATTTCATCTCCGAGCTTGTTCGCGCCAGATTCGCGTCCGAGATTATGTATCGCAACTATATGACTGCAAGTGCCAGCGCGGCTCCAACGGTCCCAGCAACGAGCGCGAGCGGAGGGCAGCGAAATCGCAGCACAATCAGCAATCCGACGCCCACTATTAGAGCATCGGCGAAAGATTTTACGCCGGACGTCCAGAGCGGGTCATAAAGCGCGGCCGCCAGAATGCCGACGACGACCGCATTGACCCCCATGATCGCGGCCTGCGCGCGAGCATTTTTTGCGATCGCCGCGCGAAACGGCAACGCGCCCGCGACGAGCAACAGCCCTGGCAGAAAAATTGCGACTATGGCGATCAGTCCGCCTGCGAGTGGCGCATCCGGTGAGCCGACGGCTCCGAGATAGGCCGACAGTGCGAACAATGGTCCTGGCAGAGCCTGCGCCGCGCCATAACCGGTCAGGAAAGCCGTATCGTCCACGAAACCCGGGACCAGTTCAGCGTGGAGCAACGGCAGAACGACGTGACCGCCCCCAAATACGAGCGCCCCGGCGCGATAGAAAATACCCGCAAGCTCGAAGAGCGAGCCGCCCCGCCCGGCAACCGGGAGAAGGAGAAGAATAGTGGCAGTCCCCGTCAGCATCAGGAAACTGGCTCTGCGCGTCGGAATCCACCCGCCATTCCCTATGCTGGACCGGACTTTCGGCGTGCAAACAAGCAGCCCGGAAAGAGCGCCAAGCGCAATGAATCCGATCTGCGTCACAGGCGACGCCAGAACCAGCATCCCCGCCGCCGCGGCCAAAGCGATGGTTCGGCGAGACCAATCGGGCACAAGGGTCCGCGCCATCCCGAAAAGCGCCTGAGCCACAATGGCAACTGCGGCAAGTTTCAGGCCGTGCAGCACTGCAGTCGCCATGTCGCCTTCGAGATGGCGGGCCATCGCGGCAAAGCCAAACATCAGCGCTGCCGAAGGAAATGTAAATGCCGTCCATGCGGCAAGCCCGCCCAACGGACCTGCGCGCATCAGGCCGAGCGCAAACCCCGCCTGGCTCGAAGCGGGGCCAGGAAGGAACTGACAGAGCGCCAGCAACTCGGCAAAACCGCTGTCGTCGATCCAGCGACGACGGATGACAAGCTCGTCACGAAAATAGCCCAGATGTGCAATCGGCCCACCAATCGACGTCACCCCGAGCTTCAGGAAGGCCGCAAATACTTCGCGGGCACTGCCAGCGCGAACAGATGGCCGCTCGTTGCCCGATATATCATCCATGCCTCCAACTAGTCTCACTGTCTTCTCAACTCAATTGGCCGGTACACAAACCGCTCCGCGGATTGGTGCTAGCGGCAATGTAAAGCGGCCCATCAAGCACCTCCATGCACCACAGGACGCGCAGCGTGCGATCCGCCTGGTCCGCTCGCGCGCCGACGAACTCAAGATCGGTCCCCATAAGATTGGTGTCATAGGCTTCTCAGCCGGCGGGTATGTGGTCGCCCAGACCAGCAATATATTAGAAGCAGCCTATGAGCCGGTCGACGAAACAGACACAGGGAGCAGCCGGCCTGATTTTGCCATCGCGATGTTCCCCGGCCACCTTTGCCGAGCCAGGTTTCTTTGAACAAAAGGAGCACGCCGCTGCGCTCGACGAGCGGACAAGGACGCTCGTCATTTCGTTGCGACATCGACGATTGGCAGCCTTCTCTTTTAACTAGCTGGGAAACCGTGAAGTTGTATAGACGACCTATGAGTCCTTCGCCCACTCGGAAGCCCAAAGTTTCAATGCCCAAGCCCCGAGAGGCAATGCCTTCCCTCGACCATGCCGGTGATGAATCGACACCACGCTACGTTGTTATCAAGCAGAGTATTTCCGACGCCGTTCGCGATGGTCGCCTCCAACCAGGCGACCGTGTTCCCTCGGAAGCAGAACTAGTTCAACAATTCGACGTTTCGCGCATGACGGCGAATCGTGCTCTCCGCGAGCTACAGGCTGCCGGAGTTGTCGTGCGGCGCGCTGGAAGTGGCTCGTTCATCGCGGAGCCGAGGCCGATCGGCCAGATGATCGAAATCCGCAACATCGCCGAGGAAATCCGCGAGCGAGGTCATGCCTATCGTGCCCGCGTGATCCAGAACCGGGAAGAGCGCGCCAATGTCGACACGGCGGCGCTGCTCGAAGTTTCGGTAGGGACCAAATTATTCCATTCGATCATCGTCCATCACGAGGCCGAATTCCCGATTCAGATCGAGGAGCGTTTCGTCCTCGCGTCGATCGCGCCCGATTATGGCACGCTCGACTTCACACGGATGACACCGAACGAATATCTGACGTGCATCGCGCCGCTCGAACGGGTCGAGCACCGTGTCTGTGCGACGATGCCCGACGAACGAATGCGCGGCATGTTAGGGCTGTCCGCGAGCGAACCGGTACTCCAGATGACGCGCCGGACATGGAGCCGGTCGCGTCTCGTGTCGCATGCCTGGCTGACACACCCCGGCACCCGGTTCGAACTGTCGGCCGCCTTCTCGATCGACGATTGACGCCGATCAGCTGGTTCGAGCGACAACCACAGGTTTGCGACGGCGTAGCCAGCGGAAATCGGCGCGACTGAAGCTTTTGAACAGCAGGTAGAAGCCGGTTCCGGAAAGCCAGAGTACGCCGAAGGCGACGAAGATGATCAGCGGATGATTGAAGCTCTTCCGGTTGATATAATCCATATTGTGGACCATCCAGAAGAAGTCCCATGTCCGCCAGGTATCGCCACGCATCACCAGGAAACGGGCGGTGTCGAGCGAAACATAGGCACTGCTGTTTTCGGCGTCCGCGAAATCGACGCGCCACATCGCGCCTTCATGGTCGCGCGATTCAAGATTGGGTTTGGCGAGCACACTTACGTTGCGGATCGGCGCCTCGTTCATCATCGCCGCGACATCGCGGGCGACCTGCTCGTCGACCCGAATATCCTCGCCGCTCGTCGCATCGACAAGGCGTGTGCCCCCGGCGGCGCGGACCTCATAGACCGGCCGCGCACCGAGATCGCGCAGAACCACGCCAGTGACGGGTTCGCCGCGCGGTAGGGCGGCGACATCGAAATATTCGCCGGCGGGCAGCGCGTGCGCGTGCGACATGCCGCCGCCGTGCCCTCCGACCTTGTCCTTGTCGAGCAGCGCCATCACCGAACCGCTGAGCGCCCAGAGCAGGAACTGCAGACCGAGGATCAGCCCCACCCATTTATGGATACGCCGGAAAAAGAGCGGGGTCAGCCGGATGCGTTTCATGCCTGCTTCCTTTTGCGGCGTTTGAAAGACCAGATCAGCAGCCAAGCGCCGGAGAGCGCCATCGCAAAGGCGCTCCAGGTCGCGACGCGGAGCAGCGGATTGTTGACGTCGGTCCGCTCGTCATAGTCCATAATATGCAGCATCCACGCGAAGTCGAAAACGCGCCACAGCGCGTGGCGGCGCGAGATGAGCTCACCCGTCGCCGGCGACAGATAGAGCGTCGGCCGGTTCCAGCCTTCGAACTCGACCTGCCAATATGGTGGCTTGCGCGCCTGCATTTCCTGAGGTGCCTCGGTCAAAAGTCGCACCGAGACGATCTTGCCGTCACCCGTGTAGATGCGCCGTGCCTGTTCGCGGACCTGGGACTCGGTCAGGGCAGGCAGCGGCGCACCCGAACGCGCGTCGAACAGGCGCGCGCCTTCAGGGGTCTCGGCGCGCCAGACCGGTTGGCCGAAAAAGCGCTGGAGACGGATTTCGGACACCCCCGGCGCGGCCGCGACGACCTTCGACGGCGCTGCGAGGCCATCGAGGTCGAAGGGCTGGGCCACCGGGGAGCGCACCAGATGATCGCCGTGGATGGTGTCGATGTGAACGACCACCATGTAGAAGCCGGTCAACGTCCAGAGCAAAGCCTGGACACCCACGACCAGCGCCAGCCATTTATGCGTTCGCCGAACGAGCAGCGGCCAACGTATCGCCATCTCCTGGTTCCTCAGAAGGCGGTGCGGAAACCGACATAGAAGCGCCGTCCGAGCAGATCGTAGGTCATCGTGTCGGTGTTCGCATCGGTGAAGCTCTGGATATAGGGCGCCTTGCGATCGAAGACATTGTCGACGCCGACCTGGAAGCGCGTCTTCTCGTCAATCTCGAAGGCGACCTGGAGATTGTGGTAGAAGACGTTCGGCGTGCTGTAGCCGATTTCGCCGGGCGCCGCATTGAAGTCGGTCGCCTTGCCGATCCATTGGGTCGACCAGGTGGCGCTGACGCCATCCTTCTCGGCGGTCAGCACGCCATAGCCGCGCCATTTGGGATAGCCGCCATTGCCGCCGCCGATGAAGCCGTCGAAATCGATCGGGTCGCCGCCGGGGAACGGCAGAACGACATATTTGTTGAGATAAGTCAGGTTGACGTCGAGCGAGATGTTCACGCTGCCGATGCCGCCCGCATAGACGAGCCCCAGATCGAGGCCATTCATCTCCTCGCGCCCTGTATTGATCGGCTGCGCGGATAGGAAGGTCACTTCGCCCGTCAGCGGGCTGCGCGTGAAATCGTCGCAGAAAGGGTGCGACAGATTCTGGCTCGCATAACATATCGACAGCTTGGTCGATCCGGGGATGGCGCGAATCGCATCCTTGATCTTGATGTCGAACCAGTCGGCCGTCAGCGACAGACCGGGAACCAGCCCTTTGGGCGAGATCACCGTGCCGACGGTCCAGGTCGTCGAGCTTTCGGGTTTCAGATTCTCGTTGCCGCCGACCGTGGTGAGGATCGTCGTGCCGAGCTGCACATAGTTGGCGGGAACACCCGACGCCTGGCAATTGGCGATCAGCGTCGCATTACCGCTCGTCGAATAGCGCGAACAGGGATCGGTGGTGGTCAGATTGCCTTCCGATACGCCGCCGTAAAGTTCGGGCACGTTGGGAATGCGGAAGCCGGTGCCATAGGTCCCGCGCAGGCGGAAGCTGTCGCTGATCATCCAGTCGAGGCTGGCCTTGTAATTCCAGTCGCTGCCGAACAGATTATAGTCCGAATAGCGCACCGCGCCGTCCAGCGTCAGCGCCTCGAAGAAAGGCTTGCCCGCGAGAATCGGCACGGACAGCTCGAGATAGGCTTCCTTCGCCGTGGTCGAACCCGAAATCGGATCCTGCTGGTTCGTGTTGGCAATACCGAGCACGGTCAGCGGATCGGGATCGCGCCAGCCCTTTTCCTTGCGATAGACGACCCCTGTCGCAAAGGAGACGGGGCCAGCTGGAAGGTTGAACAGGCTGCCGTTGAGATCGGCGGTGACCGTCGCCAGTTCGTTGCCGCCGCGATCGCGCGAGGTGAAAAGGATATAGTCGAGAACCTCGGGGGTCAGGTCGCCGGCGCCCAGATAGTCAGCGCAGGGGATCGCCGCTCCAACCGTCACGCTGCACTTGCTCGGGTCGATCGAGTTGCGAATGCGTTCGAGGTTGGCGATGTTGGTCGATCCGTCGATCGCCGTGTTGCGTCCGAATGCCCCCGCGACTTCCCACGCCCAATCGTTGGACAATTTTCCGCGCAGGCCGAACGTACCCTGCCAGGTATCAGTTTCCTGGAAGAATTGACGCGGCCCTGGTTCGGCAAGCCGGCGCTGGATGAGCACGATGTCCTGCCCGGTTGGGTTGGTCGGATTACTCGCCGAAATGGACAGGTTGCGGAGCGTGCCCGGCGTCGCAATCTGATTGGATTTGCGGAATGTATAGAGAAACTCGCCGAAAGCCTCGATGCTGTCGCTGAGGTCATAGTCGACGAAGAAGGCCGTGCTGATGCGTTCGACGGGGCTGACCGCGTTGAGGAAGGGCGCCGAATTGAAATTATGCTTCGCCGCGCTGTACGGCTCGAAGAAGTCGCCATCGCCGCCGGGAGTTTGATTGAAGTTGATTTGTTGCCCGTTGGGCAACACGGCGCGGCCGCCGATCGTCGAGGCACTGTTGACGCACGATAGCGAACCTGGCGTGACCTCAGCGAGCGAACAGGGCGCGCGCGTCGCCATATTGACCGCGCTGGTCTTCTGATACGTCGCGGCGATCATGACACCACCACGATCATTGCGGATGCCCCAGATCAGGTCGGCGGAAAAATCGGAACCGTCGCCCTCGCCCGTGATGCCATAGCGCGCGCTCAGGCCAAGACCTTCATAATCGGTCCGGGTGACCAGGTTGACAACACCCGCCATCGCGTCCGCGCCATAAATTGCCGACGCGCCGTCCTTCAGCACGTCGGTACGTGCCAGCGCTACGACCGGGATCATGTTCAGGTCCGGCGACGAGTTCGCGCCGGTGCCGCCTGCCACGAGACGGCGACCATTAAGCAGCACGAGCGTGCGCTTGATGCCAAGCCCGCGCAAGTTCACCTGCGCCGTGCCATAGCCGTTGCCTGTCCAATAGGCCGAGGTCTGGTTGCCCGCAAAGCCTGCATTGGCGGGAAGGCGCTGCAATACCGTTTCGATGTTGACGATCCCGGTATTCTCGATCTGCTCAGCCGAGACGACCGTGGCGGGTCCGACGCCCGCGAGGTCCTGGCGGCGGATGCGTGAACCCGTCACGACGATGTCCGAACCATTCGGCGCGTCGGTGGCCAGGGGCGGCTGCCCTGACGATTCGTCCTGCGCAAGTGCCGGCGTTGCCAAGACCGCGACTGCCGCGACGCTGGCGAGCAAAAATGTTCTGATCATCATAGCGAAACCCCCTGTTGGTTGGCCGATTTCCCTCAGAGAGCATTAAATGTATATACAGGTCAACAGGAATTTATCGAAATATATCAATTAGTTAAATGCCAAATTCGGCGCGCATCATACTTGTCTAATACGCATGCCGACGCCTCACCCCTCATCGATTTTGAAATTTTTTTGCAGGGTCCGGCCCATTCGCGCAAGGAGCCGACCGCCTTCCCCTTCGACTTGCTCATGAAATGACAGGGGACGCAGATCGAAGCCATTCGGGGCCGCTCACAAGCGACTGCTCAGTGCGAAAGTATCTGTTCAAGGAATGTCTGTGCGCGTTCGCTTTTGGGAGCCGCAAAAAAGTCGGACGGCCTCGCGTCCTCGACAATTTGCCCCTGGTCCATGAAAAGAATGCGATCGGCTGCCTCGCGCGCGAATCCCATCTCGTGCGTCACGCACACCATCGTCCGCCCCTCGCCGGCCAGCGCTGTCATCACATCGAGCACCTCCTTGATCATCTCGGGATCGAGCGCCGATGTCGGTTCGTCGAAGAGGAGAATCCGGGGCTCCATCGCCAGAGCGCGGGCTATCGCGGCCCGCTGTTGCTGCCCTCCCGAGAGCTGCCCCGGATATTTGCCCGCCTGGTCGCCAATCCTCACCTTGTCCAAATAGGATATGGCGCGCGCCTCCGCCTCCGGAAGAGACAAGCCGCCGAGCAGGACGGGCGCGAGGGTGCAATTCTCCAGCACCGTCTTGTGCGGGAACAGATTGAACTGCTGAAAAACCATGCCAATGGCGCGGAGCGCCGCAACGGCCTCTCGCGACGCGTCGGTTATCCTGGTTCCCTCGATCAGGACGGCACCGGAGTCGGGCACCTCGAGCCTGTTCATGCAGCGAATGAGCGTCGATTTGCCGGAGCCTGAAGGGCCGCAAATCACGATCCGCTCGCGCGGGGCGATTTCGAGGTCGATCGAGCGGAGGGCATGATAGGCGCCATAATATTTGTCGACCTGCCGCAAGCTGACGGCCGCGTGGCCCGAGGCATCGGTCATGACGCCTGCCCCCGGCCGCGTATCGCCCGTACCCGCGCGAAGGCTGCGGCGAGGTCGGCGATCAGATCCTGCGGCGCTTCGAGGCCGGCGTGAATACGGATCAGCGCCCCATCTGCCTCGCCATTGGGAAAATCGCGGATCGGAGCGGGCCACGCCGGAACCGCGAGGCTTTCGAAGCCGCCCCAACTCGAACCGAGCTGGAACAGCGAGAATTCGTTGAAAAAGGCGCTGGTTTCCGGAGGGGTAAGACCATCGAGCTGAACACCGAACAATCCGGACGCTCCGGTGAAATCCCGCTTCCAGATCGCATGGCCGGGATCGGAAGGATGGGCCGGATAGCGGACCGCGACCACTTCGGGTTGCTGGGCGAACCATTCGATCAGCGTCGCCGCGGTACGCTGGTGGCGTTCAAGGCGGGCATCGAGCGTCCTGATGCCCCGGTGGACGAGATAGCAATTGTCGGGACTCGCGCAGTTGCCCCAGCGCGCCGCCGCATCCTTGAGCTGGCGGTAGACGGCATCGCTGGCGGCGGTCATCGTGCCGAGCAGACAGTCGGAGTGCCCCGAGAGATATTTGGTTGCCGAAGCAAGCGAGATGTCGACCCCATGGGCCAACGGTTTGAAGAAAAGCGGCGTCGCCCAGGTGTTGTCGAGAGCGGTCAATATGCCCCGGCTGCGTGCAACCGCCGTGATCGCGGGGACGTCGATCATATCGAATGTCTGCGAGCCCGGGGTCTCCATGTAGATGAGCCGGGTGTTGCTGCGGCACAGCCCGGCAATCTCCGCTCCGATATCGGGCCGGAAATATTCCACCTCGACCCCGAAGCGCGCGAGAACGTCGGTCAGAAACTTGCGGGTCGGCCCATAGACGCAATCCGCAACGAGCAGATGATCGCCCCCGGCCACGAAAGCCGTGAGGGCTAGCGCGATCGCGCTGGTTCCAGACGAGGTGATGACGGTGGCGCAGCCGCCTTCGAGTTCGCTGACGGCCTCGGCGAGCGCAAAGGTCGTTCGCGTTCCGTACAGGCCATAGATGACCTCATCGTAGAGACCCTGGTGCCGGTCCATATAGGCCTCGACGCTGCCGTAGATAATGGTGGAGGCTCGATCGACGGGCGGATTGATGAGGCCCCGCTGATCGCGCGGGCGGGGACCGCCGTGAACGGCACGCGTCGGGTCCTGCCAGGCGTGCCCTTTCGGGCTTGCCGGCTCCCCGGGCCATTTTCTGTCGTGATTATCCTGCATAGTTTAGTTTCCGTTCGATCTTCATGCTGAGCCGGGACAGGGAGAAACAGAGGAGGAAAAAGATTGTCCCGGTAAAAAGATAGGCTTCGGCGAAATAGGGTCGCCATTGCGCCTCGACGTAGGAGAGGCGGGTCGTCTGCAACAAATCGAAGACGCCGACGATGAGGACGAGCGTCGTGTTCTTGACCTCGCTGATCGAAGTGTTGACCAGCCCCGGCACGCTGACTTTCAGCGCCTGCGGCAACAGGATATGGCGCCGCGCCTGCCATTTGGTGAGGCCAAGAGCATGCGCGGCCTCGGCTTGCCCGACGGGAACCGCCAGCAGGCCGCCCCGGATGACCTCGGCCATATAGGCGGCAGTGAAGAATATGAGCGCGAGCTGGACGCGCGGCAGGCTGTCGATCGAGAGATAGGAGGGCACGAACAGCGGGAACAGGACCGCAGCGAGGAAGAGCACTCCGATCAGCGGCGTTCCGCGAACCAGCTCGATGAAGGCGACGCTCGGCCAGCGAATGCCGCGCCGCGCCGACCTGCGGCCGAACGCGAGGAGTATAGCCAATGGAAAAGCGCCGACCACCGCAAGGCTCGCGAGCAGCAATGTGACCGGCAGGCCGCTCCACTTCTCCATCGGGACATAGGAAAGGCCCGCGAATCCTCCTCGTAGCAGAAGTACCGCCACGGCGATTGCGCCGAGCCAGACAAGCCCGAGGCGGCTGCGCCAGAATCGCGGGACGAAGGAGAAGGCAAGGCATGAAAGCAGCGCGGCCGCCGCTGCTGCGGACCGCCACTGCTCGGCTTCGGGATAGGTGCCAAACAATATCAGCCGCGCATTTTCGCGGAGGAATGGCCAGCAAGCACCGCTGGCCAAACGGCAATCGGCCGCGCCCCCGGCGAAGGTCGCGTCGAACAGCAGCCACGAGAGCCCCTTGCCGGCGAAAGCCGCGGTCATGGCGAGGATCGCGATGGTGAGTATCGACTGGCGTCCTCCTCTGAACAGATTGCGCCGTATCCACGACGGCCAGGCGGTCGCCGAGCGCAGCGGAAAGGGTTCGAGGGGCGCCGACTGGATGCTCCGGCCGGGCTGCCCGGCGACGCTCCAGCCCAACTGGCGGGCATAGAGGCCGGTGACGAACGACAAGGATAGCGAAAGCAGCAGGAAGGTCGCGACGATCAGGCCGACGCCCTCGATGGCCTGCCCCGTCTGGCTGATGACGGTATCGACGACCGAAACAAATTCGGGATATCCGATCGCCACCCCCAGCGAGCTGTTCTTGATCGTATTGAGATGCCAGCTCGTCATCGGCGGTATCGCGACGCGCAAGGCTTGCGGAAGGACGATCCGTCCCATCGTCTGCGCGGGCGACAGGCCGAGCGCCCTCGCCGCCTCGCGCTGCCCGGCGGGCACCGCGAGAATGGCGCCGCGGAATATCTCGGCCAGATAGGCCGAAGCGTAGACCGAAAGCCCGGCAACCAGCGTCAGAAATTCGGTCGAGAGCGAGAGGCCGCCGACCGTTCCGAAACGCCCCGCCCGCGGCAGATCGACCCCGCCCCACAGGATGAACGAAAGCGAGGCGATGCCAGCCAGCGCCAGCGCGGTGCGCACCCGAACGCGCTGGCGCCCGACGGCGCCGAAGAGGATCGCCACCGCGATGATCGCGGTCAGCAAGGCGAGCCTGCCGGGATCGGAGAGCACAAGTGCGGGGAGATGCAACCCCCGATTGTCGAGATCGAACGCACCGACGGATCCTGCGGCGGGACCCGGCAACCCGAACAGCAATATGGCGTACCAGACGAACATCTGGAGCAGCAGCGGGATGTTGCGGACCAGTTCGATATAGAGGCCGGAAAGCTTCGCAAACGGCCAGTTGGACGACAGGCGCGCCATACAGATTGCGAGGCCGAACAGGGTCGAGAAAATGATGCCGAGCGCCGAGATCAGGAGCGTGTTGAGCAGCCCCACCGACAACGCAGCGGCATAGGAGTCGCCCGGCGCGTATGCGATCAGCGTTTCGCCGATCGCAAAGCCCGCCCGGTCGAACAGGAAACCGAACCCCGTCCGGATATTCCGGTCGGCGAGATTGTCGGTGAGTGTCATGAACAAGGCGTAGCTTGCCGCCAGCCCTCCCGCCAAAAGCAGCCAGGGCAGCGCGGCGATGGCAGATCGTCGCCGAACGGGGGTCATCGCATCGGCAACGGGAAGATCAGCCCGCCGTCCCGGTATAGCCTGTTCTGCCCGCGTTCGACACCGAGCGGGGTGATGTGGCGGTCGAAGATTTCGCCATAATTGCCCGTCTCCCGGATCGCCCGATACGCCCAGTCATCGTCGAGGCCGAGCGACTTGCCGAATCCCGGCAGGCCGCCCAGCATCTTGCGGACCTCGGGATCGGGGGAGGTTGAACGCATCCGCGCCGCATTCTCCCGGGTGACTCCCATTTCCTCGGCGGCGAACAGCGCGTTCAGGACCCATTTGTTGATCTCGAACCATTGCTCGTCGTCGCTGCGCACGACAGGCCCGACCGGTTCCTTGGTGAGCCGTTCGGGCAGCACGACATAATCGCCCGGCGTTGCCGTATCGGCGAGGCGGATCACCGTCAGCGTGAAGGCATCGGTGGTCATCGCGTCGCATCGCCCCGCGAAGAAGGCGAGTTTCGCTTCCTCGGGATTCTCGAAGACGACCGATTGGAAGCGGAGCCCCTTGCGCTCGAAATATTCGGCGGTGTTGAGCTCGGATGTCGTCCCCTTGGTGATACAGATCGACGCGCCGTCGAGATCCGCCGGAAGCCGCACGCCCGAGCGTTTCGGCACAAGGAAGCTCTGCCCGTCATAATACATGATGCCGACGAAATTCACCCCGAGATCGGTGTCGCGCGTCAGCGTCCATGTGGTCGTCCGCGACAGGACGTCGGCTTCGCCCGTCTGCACGATCGTGAAGCGCTTGTTCGAGGCAACCGGCATGAAGCGGACCTTGCGCGCATCGCCCAGAACGGCGGCGGCGAGCGCCCGGCAGTAATCGACGAAGAACCCCTGCCAGCGTCCGCGCTGGTCGAGATAGGACATGCCGAGCTGTCCCGTGTGGACGGCACAATTGAGCGTTCCCCGCGCCCGGATTCGCGCGAGGGTCGAACCTTTCGCCGCAGCGGCGACCTCATGTTCGCCAGAGCCCGCAGGCTTGCCGCCGCAGCCGCCCAGTAGCAGGCCGCCCGCGGCGAGTAGGGCAGAAAGCAGAGAGCGCGGCGCGCGCGACCTATTCATAATGGAAGCTTTCAATGCTAATGCCATAAAGAATAGCTATAAGGAGCGATGTGCGATGAACCTGCGTCACCTCGAAGCATTCCGGGCGGTGATGGTCTCGGGATCGGTTACCCAGGCCGCGCAGTCGCTCAACCTGTCGCAGCCCGCGGTGAGCAAGATGCTCGCCGATCTCGAGCATCAACTCGGCTTTCAGCTCTTCCTGCGCTCGCGCGGCAGCGCGCTCACCGTGACCCCCGAGGCCGATGCCTTTTTTTACGAGGTCGAGCGTAGCTTTTCCGGCATCGCCGCGCTGAAGCGGGTGGCCGAGGACATCCGCAACATGGCGACCGGAACCTTGCGGATCGCAGCGCTCCCCGCCCTTGCCGTCAGCTTCCTGCCACGCGTGATCGCGGCGTTTCGCGAGACGCATCCCGGCGTCACCATTCAGCTGCAGACACGCAGTTCGTCCACGGTGCGGCAATGGATGGCGAACCAGCAGTTCGACATCGGGCTGGCGACGCCGGCGCGCGAGTTGCCTGGCATCCGGATGGAGCGCTTTCTGCGCTGCCCCGGTGCCTGCGTCCTTCCCGCCGGGCACCGCCTCGCCGCAAAGGACGTCATCCGGCCGGCGGACCTCGAGGGCGAGCCCTTCATCTCGCTCGCGCTCGAAGACGGCGTGCGCCACCGCATCGACCGCATTTTCGAGGACGCGGGCGTCCAGCGCGAAATGGTCATCGAAACCCAATATGCAATGACGATCTGCGCGCTGGTCATGCAGGGCGTCGGATGTTCGATCCTCAACCCCGTAACCGCCGCGGATTATGCTGAGCGGGGGCTTACGGTCCGTGATTTCGCGCCGGAGGTTCATTTCGAATATATGCTCTTCACGCCGATGCTGCGGCCGATGTCGCAAGTTGCGGCCGCCTTCATCGCGATGCTCGAAGCCCACCGCGACGCGATGTTCGGCGCCGAAGCCGGCTGAAGACGAAAGTCGTCGCACGCCCGCCCAGCGCCACCGATCAGAAGGAAGCGGTCGCGCGGACGTACCAGAAGCCGCCGTTGAACCCCGTCGGCGCAAAGCGGAGATACTGGATCCCGTTGTTGATCTGCGATTGGCGCGCCTCGCGGTCGGGGTAGTTGTCGAAGATATTCTCGCCGCCGACCGCGAGTTTGAGCATGTCGTTGACCCGGTAGGAAAGCTCGAGATCGACCAGCAGTTCGGCGCCGCCGGTCTGGTCGGCCGCCGGGGTCGCGCCATAGTCGGTCCATTTGCCATAATAGTTCGCGCGCGCGACGAAGCCGAAGCGCTCGCCCGCATAAGTGAAGGACGCATTGCCCTTCCACTTCGGAACGAAGCCCTCGAGTTCGAGCAGCCGCTCGCGGTCCGCAGTGATCACCGGCGAGGCCTTGATGACATCGGTTTTGGTATAGTTGCCGTTGAGGCCGAGCGTGGCCTTGCCGTCGCCGAGGTCGAAGCCCACGGTGAGCACCGCATCGACGCCCTGGGTGCGGCTGTCGAAGGAATTGGTGAAGAAGCTCACCTGCTGGAAGGAATCCCCACCGGGAATGCCAAGCGCCGCGAGCTGCGCACGCTGCGCCGGGGTGAGATTGAAATTGCCCGATACGGCGATCCGGTCTTCGACCTTGATGTTGAAATAGTCGAGCGTGAAGGTGATGCGATTGGAGGGCTTCACCACGATGCCGCCGGCGACGTTGAACGAATTCTCGGGCCGAAGCGGCGTCGCGCCGAAGAATTGCGCCACCGGATTGTTGGGCGCGATAATGCCTGCGGTCAGCGGCGCCCCGGTTATCGAGTCGATGTTGGTCTGGACCTGCGAGGCGTTCGACTGGCCCGGCGTCGGCGCCCGAAAGCCGGTGTTGACCGATCCGCGCACCGCGAAGACGTCCGAGAAATCATATCGCCCGTTGATCTTCCAGGTGAATTTCGAGCCGAAGTCCGAGTAATTCTCGTAGCGGCCGGCAAGGCCGAACTGGAGCGCGTCGGTGAGATTGCCTTCGAGCGACGTATAGGCGGCCCAGTTGCTGCGCGCGAACTCGCCCGCCTGGATGGGACTGAAGCCCGGGAAGCCGTTCGAGCCGACCGGCAGTCCGACGCGGTTTCCGGTATCGGGATCGATGACCGACGCGAAAGGACCAACCTGCCATGATGCGATGTCGCCGGCCGTGATCTCATATGTCTCGCGCCGATACTCGAGACCGCCTGCAAGCGTCAGCGGATCGGAGGTGCCGATCGCGATGGGGTAAGTGAGATCGAGATTGAAAGCGAGTTCGCGCTGCTCGAGCTGCCCCGGCTTGAAGGAGGTCGGCGACGCGAGGCCAAGCGACGGATTGACCGTATTTTCGATCCGGTAGGAAGCATGGTTCTGACCATAGGAAGCGCTGAGGTCATAGGTCAGGCCCGAGGAGAATTCGCCCTTGAGGCCGGCCGCCAGCGCCGCATCGGTCACCGTGGCACCGAAATCCGGGGTGAAACCGCCGGGAAAGAGCTGGCGGAAGCTGAACCGCTGTCCTCCGGGCGTATTGGTGAGCGGAATCGAGGTGGAAATGAAGCTGGCATCGGGGTTGCGGTAAAAGAAGGCCGTCGTGCCGCGGCTCCAGCTATAGTTGCCGAAGGTGTAGAATTCCATCTCGTCCGACAGTTCGATGCCGGCATTGACGAAGATGCGCGCCGCCTCGGATTCGGGATTTCCCCAGCGCTGCGCCGGGACCGGGACATCCTGAACGCCGGCATCGATGAGCGCCTGCGCGTCGGGACGCTGAATGCCGCGCGACGTCGTGCTGGCGTTCACATATTCGCCGCTGATGTTGACGAAACCGGCGTCGGTGAAGGGAAGCCCGACATTGCCCTGGACGAGGAAATCCTCGCCGTCGCCCTTATAGAATTGGCCATAGCGGGCGATCAGCAATCCGCCTTCGCGGTCGCGGCGCAGACCGAAATTGAGGACGCCGGCGATCGCATCCGATCCATAGAGCGCCGACGCGCCGTCACGCAGAACCTCGAGCTGGCCGATCGCGATCGACGGGATCGCCGAAAGATCGGGTCCCTGCGATCCCCGGATATAGGGAACATTGGTGAACTGGACCGTCGCGCCGCGATGGCGCCGCTTGCCATTCACGAGCACCAGCGTCTGGTCCGGCGGCAGGCCGCGCAGCGAGAAAGGCCGGGTAAAAACGGCGCCGTCGTTGCTGACGAGGCGCTGGACATTGAGCGACGGGACCTCGGTGCGCAGGAGATCATTCATGTCGGCCGTGCCCTTTTCGAGCAGTTCGGCACCGGTGATGATGTCGATCGGCTGAGCGGAATCGGCCGCCTTGAGATCGTTCCGCCGCGTACCCGTCACGACGATTTCGCCCTGCGACGCGCCTGGCCCCGGCGCCTCTTTGGCGTTATCCTGCGCGAAGGCGGCGGCGGCCGACATGCCTGCCAGGACGGCGATAATCGAGCCACTCGTGCGAAGCAATTTTCTCATGGTCCCCTCCCATTTGCGAAAGCTCTCGGCTTCGCCACCGAGCTATCTTCGCGGCCTTGGCATGACCAGAAATAATCACCACTCATCGCTATAAACGAGATGGTTATTCCATATGGTTATATCTCTCGCTGCGGCATCGAGCAGCGCCCGACCGCGCGGCATGCCGGGCGCGGCGATGCCGGACACTTCGCGCAGCTTGTCCTCGACCGCCCGGGCGACATGCCGCGTCGGCACATGCTCCTTATTTTTTGTCCATATCGTGCCCGGCATGAGGATCGGGTTCGGGTTCGACAGGTTTCGGCGCTTCCGGCGCGGCCTTTGCCCGCGGCGGCACAGCGGCCTTCGCGGCGGGTTCTTGCTTGGGGCGGGATTTCTCCGGAGGCATCGCTTCTTCGGTCGGCGCCGCCGGGGCAGACGCGGCGGGCGGCTCGTCCGCTACGGGCATGGTCTCGACCATTGCGGGCGGCTCACCGGCAGTGACCTCACTCTGTTCCGGTGTGACGTCGCTCTGCTGCGCGGGCTCAGTGCCGCATCCTGCCAGAGCAAATATCAGCGCGGCGGCGCTCGCTAGGGGAATGAATCTCGTCATATCTGTCTCCTCTTCGTGTCGGCAGGTCATGCGCGGAATTCAGAAACCTTGCCGTCGCTGCCGAATGCCATCACTTCGAATGCGTCCGCGCTTCCGTCCGGCATTTCCATTCCCGGAGAACCGCGCGGCATGCCGGGCACGGCGATTCCGCGAATGTCGCGTGGCTTGTCGTGGAGGAGTCTCGCAACATGCCGCATCGGCACATGACCCTCGATCGCATAGCCGCCGATCACGGCCGTGTGGCACGACGCCAGCTGGCCAGGCACACCATATCGCGTCTTTACGGCGGCCATGTCAGCGCGGTTCTCGACAGTCACATCATAACCGGCCTTGCGTGCGATATCCGCCCAAGCTTCGCAGCAGCCGCATTCGGGATCGCGATAAACGAGCATTCGCTTGGGGCTGGACGTCTCGGCGCCCGGCGCGGGCGCCGCGCCATTCTTATCGCTGGTCGCCGCCGGGCCCGAGGCAGAATTGCATGCCGCAAGCGCCATCCCCGATCCGACCGCAATCAGGCCGAAAAGATGACGGCGCGTCATCAGATTTTTCATGTCATTTCCTCGCGAGAATGGATTTCATCTGTTCGATTTCGGCCGCCTGCCCCGCGATGATGCCGCGGCAGAGTTCGCGTATCTCGGCATCTTTGAGAGAAGCCTGTTCACACATGAGGATCGCGCCCGAGTGATGCGGGATCATCGAACGCAAGAAGGCCGTGTCGCCGATCGTCGTCTGTGTCCGGATGAGCCCGAAGCTCCCGAAGAAGGCAACTGCCGATCCCAGCAGCAGGAACGTATTGAGACGTTTCGACGGGAACATGCCCGGCATTGCGACGATCATCAGCACGACCATCGGCGAGACCATCATCAGCGTCATGTAGAGCATGTTGAGATTATTGTAGAAGCTCGAGAGGCGGTCGATCATGACGAACATCACCAGATACATGATGACGCCGCTGACGATCGTCTGCAGCGCGAGGCTGCGATAGGCTGGTTTCACGGCATTTCTCCTCGACGTGTCGCCACCCCGCGAAACTTCTAGAACCAGGCCCGCACCCCCATCACGAAGCTGACGCCGCTCGCATCCTCGCCCGCGGCGCGGGCAAAACGCGCGGTATCGCCGACCTTGCGCGCCCATTCGACGCCGACATAAGGCGCGAATTCCTTCACGACCTCGTAACGCAGGCGAAGCCCGAGCTCGAAATCCGAAAGCCCCGAACCAACGCCGGTCTCGGGGACATCCTGGAGCGCAAAATTGACCTCCGCCATCGGCTGGAGGATCAGTTTCTGGGTGATGCGCTGGTCGTAATAGCCTTCGAGCCGGGCGAGCAGATCACCCTTGTTCGAAAGAAACAGCGCGCCCTCGACTTCGAACCAATAGGGGGCGAGCCCCTCGAAGCCGATCGTCGCATAGGTGCGGTCGGGGCCGGGCCCAAGATCCTGCCTGATACCCGCCTGCGCGTTGAAATAGGGTCCGATCGCCCGGCTGTAGAGCGCCTGTACCTCGGCGCTCTCGATGCCTTCGCCGAACACGCCCTCGCCTTCGCTCTTGATCGTCAGCCGGTTAATGTCGCCGCCGTACCAAGCCTCACCGTCCCAGCGGAACCCGTCGCGGCCCTTGCGCGCCTGATATTCGGCAAGGTTGAAGCTGATGAAAGCGATGGTCTGCGCACCATTCTCTTTCATCATGTCGTGGCGCGAATGCTCCATTTCGGCTTGGGGATAAATGCGATCGGCATACCAGTCGCCGGGAGGCGCAGGCGCGGTAGCATCGCCCGGCGGCAAATCGGTGCCGCTAGCGCTGCTCGTGGTCGCCATGCCTTCCATTCCCGCCATCGCGTCCGCAGATCCGCCCTTCGGGGTGCAATGGCCCATTTTGGCATGTTCGGGCGGGCAATCGGGATCGGACGGCTGCGGTGCGCCATGATCCATCGCACCCATGTCCGAAGCGCCCTTGCCTGGAGCTTCCGCCTCAGGCGTACAATGACCCATCGCCGCATGTTCGGGCGGGCAGCTTGAAGCCTCGGGTTCCATGTCCATGCCCTGCATGTTCCCATGGTCCATCTGCTCCATCGACCCTTCGGCGGGCGCTTCGGGCGCGGACTGCGCTACGGGTGCTGGCGTTGGCGAGGGAGCGGGTGTCGGCGCGGGCGCCGCACCATGCATCGAATGATCCATCGACTGCGCCGCGGCGGGCACAGCAAAGGCCAGCCGGGCGATACCCGCGAGGAGAAGCGCGACCCGGGTCATTCGCCGTCTCCCTTCGGACGGACGCTGACGACGCGCATCATCCCCGCGTGCATGTGATAGAGAAGGTGGCAATGGAACGCCCAGTCGCCGAGCGCGTCGGCGGTGAAATCGAAGCTCGCGATGCCGCCCGGCTGGACAAGCACCGTATGCTTGCGCGGCGACCGGTCGCCCTTGCCCGTCACCAGTTCGAAAAAATGGCCGTGGAGGTGGATGGGGTGGCTCATCATCGAATCGTTGATGAGGTTGATCCGCACGCGCTCTCCCTCGATGAAGGGGATGGGCTCGTGATAGTCGGACATCTTGATGCCGTCGAACGACCACATGAAGCGTTCCATATTGCCGGTCAGATGGATGTCGAGCGAGCGCGAGGCGGCGCGGGTATCGGGGTTGCGCTCGAGCGCGACAAGGTCATGGTAGGTCAGCACCTTGTGCCCGACATTCTCCAGTCCCTGCCCCGGCTCGCCCATGCGATCCATCGGCATCGGCGAGATCGTCTGAACGCTGGGATCGCGCTTGACCTGCGGCGCGACACTGAAGTCGCGCATGCTGTGCTGCATGCCTCCGCCAGATCCATGATCCATGCCCGCCATCGCGCCGCTTTCCCCCGCTGGCGTACATGCGAGCGTCGCGCGTCCCATGCCCGAGCGGTCATTGGCCTCGGCAACGAGCGTATAAGCACGGTCCTCGACCGGGGTCACGATGACGTCATAGGTTTCGGCGACCGCGATCTGGAACTCGTCGATTTCGGTCGGCACGACATTGAGCCCATCAGCCTGGACGACGGTCATCCTGAGGCCCGGGATACGGACGTTGAAGATCGTCATCGCCGACGCATTGACGATGCGCAGGCGTACCCGCTCGCCGGGGCTGAAGAGCGCGGTCCAGTTGTCGCGCGGACCATGGCCGTTGACGAGGAAGGTGTAGGTCGAACCATTGACGTCGGCGACGTCGGTCGGGTCCATCCGCATCTTGCCCCAATCGATCCGCTCCTTGAGCGGTTGATCCTTGCCGGCAAGCAGGCCCGCCAGCGTCTGGCGCTGCATGTTGAAATGGCCGGGATTGACCTTGAGCTTGCGGAAGATCGCCTCGGGCGACAATTGACTGTGGTCGGACAGGACGACGACATGCTCGCGGTCGTAGCCGATCGGGTCGGCGCCCGCGGGATCGATGACGATCGGGCCATAATGGCCGAGCTGTTCCTGAAGCCCCGAATGGCTGTGATACCAATAGGTCCCCGATTGAACGACCGGGAATTCATAGACAAACTTCGAGCGCGGCTTGATCCCGGGGAAGCTGACGCCGGGCACGCCGTCCATCTGGAACGGCAGGATCAGGCCGTGCCAGTGAATCGAGCTGTCCTCGTCGAGATCGTTGACGACGGTGAGGCGCGCGTTTTGTCCCTCCTTCAGCCGGACGAGCGGCGCGGGCACGGTGCCGTTGATCCCGATCGCGCGACTGACCTTGCCGTCGATGCGCATCGTCTGGCGCGCGATGCGCAGCGTTATGTCATTGCCGGATACGGTCGGAAGCGGCGCGGTGATGCCGGACGACACCGGCTGGGCCCAGGCCGGGAACCATGCGGCCATCGCCGCAGCAGCCCCTCCACCCAAAGCTCCACTGACGAACCGACGCCTTTCCATCTGCATATTCTTTCCGACCGTTACTGACTGTTCCTAAAGCTATACGCAGGCGGCACGCCTGCCCCTCAATAAAAATGCCGGACGATGAGGAGATGCCGCCTGAACGAGCGGTCGAACCCTCAACCCTCGGCGCTCGCAGATGTTCCCGCGAGCAATTCCCGGAGCCTGGTCCGCGCTCGATAGAGGCGCGTTTCGACTGTTTTCTCGCTGACCCGCAAAATGACCGCTGTTTCGGCCTGGCTGACCTCGAATCGGGCCCAGGACCATCGCTTGCTACGTGATGCGCATTTTCGAGCGGGAGCGCGCGGGAGAAAAAGGCGCGCACCTTTCGCCGCCGTGCCCAGTCGCGACATTTGTTGAGCGCGATACGGGCGATCCATGTGCGGAAGGGGCGTTCGCCATCATAGCGATCGAGCGCCGAAAAGCCGGAGACGAACGTCTCCTGCGTCAAATCCATCGCCTCGTCGGCATCGCCGATCTGCTTTACGATGAGCCGGTAGACGCCCGTTTTGTAACGGCGCAGCAACTCGCGATAGGCGTCTTCGCGGTGCGCGCGCGCAAAGGCCGCCAGATCCTGGTCGCTACATTGCGATAGGTCGGCGCTCACCGCGCATCGGCGGTCAGCGCCTTGACCACGCTTTTGTCGAACATTTCCGCTTGATCGGGGTTGAGAACCCCGCGCATCGCGAAGAGATGCTGGAGCGTTTCCTTCTGCAATGTCCCCATCACCTCATGCGTCTCGTCGATCGCCTCGGTGACGCGCGGTCCATAGCCATGCTCGGCTTCGATCGCCTGCGCGAGCCGGACATTGGCGGCGCGCATCTCGAGTTCGAGCGCCTGGCGGCGACCGGCGAAGTCGGCTTCGATCCGCTCGAGTTTCTTTTCCTGCTCCGGGGTCAGGTCGAGTTGGCCGTGGAGAAGCGCATGAAGTTCGGTTTCGCTGGCTTTGGGCGCATCGGCTACCAGACGGCCGATGAACACGCCGGCAATCGCCGCGGCGAAGGCAATGAGCCCCAAGAGAAGAAGACGGCGCGACGGCATCGCTACTGTACATCCAGCAAGGTGGAAGGCACCAATGCGCTAGGCGGGCCGAATGGGGTCAGGGGGCTTGCCGCGACCGCCGGCTGGGAAATCGCACTCCCCGCAAAGACACCGCCGCCGAGCGAGACAAAGGCCGCGAGCGCCATCAGGCGGCGCATCGCTACCGCTTCGCGCCGGCGGATCGCCAATGCGCCCATGATGCGATCATCGAGCGCATCGAGCGCTGCGGGCAGATCGATCCTGTTCAAAATGCGAAGCTCCTTATCCATCGATCGTCTCTTCAAACCTTTCCATCATTGTACATACGCGCCGAAGCGCCTCACCCCTCACACCAGAATATTATTCCGGAATATTTGAGGGCCATGCCGATATCCTGCGTATTAGCAGGACAGACACGCATTTGGAGGTGTTCATGTTCAAGTCTCTTCTCCCCTCTGCAGCGGCGGCTTTCGCTCTGCTGCCTCGACCCTCAAGACCGAGCTGGTCATGACCGGCATGCCCGGCATGGCCAATCATGCCCCGATGAAGGTGCCTTACTCGTCGATGATGGGCAAAGAGGGCAAGTCGGCGATGCTGATGCTCAAGCGGCCGCTGACAGCCGGAACCTACAAGGTCACATGGTCGGCGGCGGGCGCTGATACCCACCGCATGGGCAGCGAATTCAGCTTCACCGTAAAGTAAAAGACGGTGGGGGACCCCGTTCTGATCGGCATCAGGTTCGCACTTTATGCGGACCTGATGCTCATCGCCGGCCTTGCTGCGTTCCCGCTTTTTGCGCTGACACGGAGCGAACGCCTTGCGCCGCAGTCGATGATGGCCTCGATCTGGCGCGCAGAGCGATGGCTCTGCGCCGCCGGACTGCTTCTCTCCATCTTGGGGATGGGCGTGCTCGCGGCTTCGATGCAGGGTGTGGGGCTCCTCTCCCTGGAACTCCAGCCTTTTTGGGACCTTGTTCGCGAGACCGCGGCCGCGGGCTCGGTGGCCGTCGCGAGTCTGGTCTGGTCCGGCCACGCCGGCGCGACCGAAGGCGCCGCAGGCACCGTGCACCGGATCAGCGACATCTTGCACCTGATTGCAGCGGCGGTCTGGATCGGCGCGATCGGCGCCTTCCTGATCCTGATCTCACCACGTCGTGTCCGCGAATGGCCGGGCGGACTCCAAATTGCGGCGCGGAGCCTCGATCAATTCTCGCGCGTCGGTACGATCTGCGTCCTCGTCATCGCCGCCACCGGCCTCGTCAACAGCCAGATGATCGTCGGCGCCGAGAATCTCGGCCGTTCCCTCGGCTCGCCCTATGGACAATTGCTTCTCGCCAAGCTTGCGCTGTTCGGACTGATGCTGGCGCTCGCGGCGGCGAACCGCTGGCGGCTGACCCCGGCGCTCGCGGCCGCCGTCCCGGGGACCGATACCGACAATGTCGACGCCGACCCCGACCTCGCGATTGCAGCCATGCGCAGAAGCCTCATCATCGAAGCGTCGGCCGCGCTCGCCATACTCGCGCTGGTTGCCTGGTTCGGTACGCTCGAACCCTTCGTCACCGCCGATCCGGTTTGACCCCAAGCACCGCCTCTTGGTCGGGTTCGATCATGCTCGGGACCGGCTGGGCGCTCATTGACGCGCGCATCGGGAGCAGCCGTCCCCATAACCATGTGGCGCACCAGATCAGCCTCGCCATCGAACGCGACCTCGAAATTTCCGATGATGCCGACCTGATAGTTCCCGCCGGACACGCCATTGCGATAGCGTCGCATGTCCGGCACCGCCTCGGGCCGCCGGGCGCCCTCGTGCGGTCATTTTATCTCGACCCGCTTTTTCGTGCCGGCACCCGGCTGTCCGCCGGATCGGCGCCTGTCCTGTTGACGCCGATAGAGACAGCCGGACTAGGTGACATCGCAAGCGGCGCGGACGCGAAGCGCTGGGCGTCCGACTATCTCGACCGCTCGCAGGCGCGTCCGGTGGATGCCCGCCTGTCCGAAGTGCTCGCGGCCCCTGACGATTTGTCGACCGCGCGCGCCTTGGCCGACGTCGCCTGCCTTTCGCCCTCGCGCCTCCGCGAAATCGTCAGCCGCGACTTCGGCGTGCCTCCGGCCAAATTGCTGCAATGGCTCCAGCTTCAACGCGCCGTGCGGACGCTGGTCGGCGGCGGAGGTCTTGCCGACGCCGCGGCGGCGGGAGGCTTCGCCGATCAGTCGCACTTCACGCGCCGCTGCGCTCAATGGCTAGGCGTGACGCCTTCGGCCGGCCTTAGTGCCTTCGCGTTCGAAATCGTGCCCTGAGCCGGATGCGCCTCGCACCGCGTCGCCCCGGCGAAACATTCAACACTGCCGCGCCTGTTTGCCCTTAAGCGTCTCGTCGAGACCGGCGATTGCGGCCGCAATCCGGCGGCAAGCCAAAGCGTCGAAAGGAGACGGCCATGCCCGACCCGAAACCCGTAGCAAGATCCTACACGCCAGCGGCAGGATATCACTTCCTGACGCCCTTTTATGATTTCGGCGTCGCGGTGACAACGCGCGAGCGCGTGTGGCGCGACCGTCTCGTTCGCCATATGGCGCTCGGCGAGGGTGACGTCATTCTCGATATCGGCTCGGGTACGGGAAATCTTGCGCTGGCGATCGCTCGCCATAGCCGGGACGTCCGCTATCTTGGTTTCGACCCCGACGAGGCAGCGACGCGAATTGCCCGAACGAAGACCGCGCAGATTGTTCCACCGCCGGAGTTTCGAGTTGGCTTTTTCGCGGCTTCGGCGATCGATGACTGGCCCCCGCCTGCCAAGATTGCGATCTGCCTCGTCCTTCATCAGGTCGGGCTTGAGGAAAAGGCACGTCTGCTACGCGAGGCCCGGCAGGTGCTCGCGCCGGGCGGCAAACTCTATGTTGCCGACTATGGGGAACAGCGCAGCCGCCTCATGCGGTTGTTGTTCCGCCTCACGATCCAGCAGCTCGACGGCGTCCAGGACACCCAGCCCAACGCCGATGGATTGCTCCCGGTGCTGATGAGAGAGGCAGGCTTTTGCGATGTTCGCGAGCTTGAGACGTTCCGCACGCCAACCGGTGCGATCGGGATCATCGAGGCCCGAAAGCCCGGGACCTGACGGCACGGGGCAAAGAAAATCCAAGGGATAACCGCTCTTCTTGCGTATCGATAGAAGCGGCTCCATTCTGGAACCGCCAGGAACGACGCCAACGGCGAACTCGACCGGTGGCGTTTGGACCGCCCCGCCGCGAGGCGGGCATCCGACACATACGGGAGCGGCGGCGATGCACGATCATCAGGGCGCAGAAAAAGGCAGCGGGAGCACGACTGATCCGGTCTGCGGCATGATGGTCGATCCGGCCACCACACCTCATATCGCGACGCATAGCGGCAAGCATCACTATTTCTGCAGCGCAGGCTGCCTCGCCAAATTCGAGGCCGATCCCGATCTTTATGCCGCAAAACGCGAGCCGGCCGCAGCCGATGCACCCGAAGGCGCCATCTGGACCTGCCCGATGCATCCCGAGATCCAGCGCGCCGGCCCCGGAAGCTGCCCGATCTGCGGCATGGCACTCGAGCCCGTCATGCCGACAGCATCGGGCGGCCCCAGCGAAGAATATCGCGATATGCGGCGGCGCTTCTGGATCGGGCTCCTTCTCGCACTCCCGGTGGTTGCGCTCGAAATGGGCGGCCATCTGACAGGCCTCCACCAATATGTCGGCCGCCAGACGAACAACTGGGTCCAGATGCTGCTCGCGACCCCCGTCGTTCTATGGGCGGGCTGGCCCTTCTTCGAGCGCGCCTGGCTCTCGATCCGCAACAAGAGCCTCAACATGTTCACCCTCATTGCGATGGGGACGGGCGTTGCCTGGGGCTACAGCATGATCGCGGCGATTCTCCCGCAAATCTTCCCGGCAGCCTTCCGCGCCGCCGATGGCTCGGTCGCGGTCTATTTCGAGGCCGCCGCGGTCATCACGGTGCTGGTGCTACTCGGGCAGGTGCTCGAACTCAGGGCCCGCGAGACGACGAGCGGCGCGATCCGCGCGCTCCTTGACCTGACACCGAAGCTCGCCCGGCGCGTCCGCAGCGATGGAAGCGACGAGGAGGTAGCGCTCGAGGAAGTCGCGGTCGGCGACATGCTGCGCATCCGTCCGGGCGAAAAAGTCCCCGTCGATGGCATCGTCGTAGAAGGCCGCGGCACGGTCGACGAATCGATGGTCACGGGCGAATCGATGCCGGTGACCAAGGCGGCCGGCGCGGCGCTGATCGGCGGAACGATCAACCAGACGGGCGGCCTGCTCATGCGCAGCGAGAAGGTCGGGCGCGACACGATGCTCGCGCGGATCGTACAAATGGTCGCCGACGCGCAGCGCAGCCGGGCGCCGATCCAGCGTCTCGCCGATACCGTTTCGGGCTGGTTCGTGCCCGGCGTCATCGTCGTCGCCATTGTCGCTTTCGTTGTTTGGTCGCTTCTGGGGCCCGCGCCCGCCATGGCCTATGGCCTTATCGCCGCCGTCTCGGTGCTCATCATCGCCTGTCCCTGCGCGCTCGGCCTCGCGACGCCAATGTCAATCATGGTCGGCGTGGGGCGCGGCGCCGAAGCCGGCGTGCTGATCAAAAATGCCGAGGCGCTTGAGCGGATGGAGAAGGTCGACACGCTCGTCGTCGATAAGACCGGGACGCTGACCGAAGGCAGACCCTCGGTCGTCGCCATCGAAGTCGCCGGCGGCTTCGAGGAGCAGGATCTGCTCCGGATTGCCGCGAGCCTCGAGCGCAGCAGCGAACATCCATTGGCGGCCGCGATCGTCAAGGCCGCCGAGGACCGGGGCCTCGCGCTGGTCGAGCCATCGGGGGTCGACCAGCCGGTCGGCAAGGGTATCGTCGGGGTCGTCGACGACAAGGCGATAGTCCTCGGCAATGCGAGCTTTCTTGAAGAATATGACGTCGATCTGGGCGCGCTCACCGAGGCAGCCGACCGCCTTCGCACAGACGGCGCGACGGCGATTTACATCGCGGTCAATGGCAAGGCGGCCGGGGTCATCGCCATCGCCGACCCCGTCAAGGAAACGACGGGCGACGCGCTCGCTGCGCTGCGCGAAGCCGGAATCAAGGTCATCATGCTCACCGGCGACAATCGCGTCACCGCCGAGGCGATCGCGCGGCGCCTCGGCATCGACGACGTCGAGGCCGATGTCCTCCCCGACCAGAAGAGCGCGGTCGTGCAGCGGCTGCGCGAAGAGGGCCGGATCGTCGCCATGGCCGGCGACGGGGTCAACGACGCCCCCGCGCTCGCCGCCGCCGACGTCGGCATCGCGATGGGCTCGGGAACCGATGTCGCCATCGAAAGCGCGGGTGTGACGCTACTGCGCGGCGACCTTCTGGGCATCGTGCGGGCGCGGCATCTCAGCCATGCGACGATGGCGAACATCCGTCAGAATCTCTTCTTCGCTTTCGCCTATAATGTCGCCGGGATTCCCGTCGCTGCGGGCGTGCTCTATCCGATTTTCGGACTATTGCTCTCGCCGGTCATTGCCGCCGCTGCAATGGCACTCTCGTCCGTCAGCGTCATTGCCAATTCTTTGCGGCTGCGCTTTGCCAGAATCTGATCGAAACCACGGGAGGCACTCGTGAAGTGTCGGCACAACAAGGGGAAATGATATGAGACGACTGACGATTACAGCAATCGCATTGGCCATGCTGGTGGCCGTCCCGGCTCAGGCGACCGAGCCTGCGGATTTTCAGGGCGCGGCGGCAGCGCTCGCGCAGTATAAATCGGCGATGGAGAAACTGGACCTGACCGGCGTCGAGGCCCTCTTTTCGCCAGACGCCCAGATATTCGAATCCGGCGGCGTTGAAGGGAATTTCGCCCACTATCGCGACCATCACCTGGGTCCCGAACTCAAGGAATTCAAATCCTTCACCTTCCGCAATTACAAGATTTCGGTTCGCGGCGAAGGAAATATCGCGATCGCAACCGAGACCTACAGCTTCTCGATTGTGCTCGCGAGCGGCGAGACCATCGAACGGGATGGCGTCGCTACGAGTGTCCTCAAACAGGACAACGGAAAGTGGCAGATCTTCAATCTCCACAGCTCCTCACGCAAGCCGAAGGTGCGACCGGCGGGTGGCAGCTGAGCGGGCAAAAAAGGGGCTAGTCCTCACGATCTCTCCGAACCCACACCTAGCAGGACGCATGAGCCCGAGCGGGTGTGGGCACCCTGAAATGGCTCGTCGCGGCAAGTACGGAAACGCCTGCCTCGTCTGTGACAAGGGCAAAGCTGTTGGGGTGCGTATCATCTGTTGAACAGCCGCCGCATTGCGTTCGGCTGCAAAGCTCAAGGCCTGTTATGCGGGAGATAGATAATGGAGCGATTTCGAACTTTCGATTTCCGAAAGCATATGCCGAGCGTGACGTTCACGCTGCTGGCGGTGGCCCTGATAGCGGGCGCGGGTGCGATCACCGTCTATCTCGGCCTATATAATATAGCGGCCGATGCCCCCCATAACCGGCTGACTTACAGCGTCATCGAAACATTCAGGGAGAAGTCCATCGCAGCGCGATCCGGATCGATCGCGGTGCCGGCAGATTTGGCGGCTCCGGCGCGGATCGCGTCGGGCGCAGGTCTCTATACCGAGATGTGCAGCGGCTGCCATCTCGCGCCCGGGATGGAAAAGACCGAAATGAGTCAAGGGCTGTATCCGCAAGCGCCCGTCTTGTTCAAAGGTTCGGAACGTTCGGCTGCGGAGCAATTCTGGATCATCAAGCATGGCATCAAGATGACCGCCATGCCGGCCTGGGGGAAAACGCATGATGATCGTCTCATCTGGGATATGGTCGCGTTTGTCCGAAAACTCCCTGGCCTGTCGCCGGCACAATATCAGGCTATTACGCAGAATGCGCCAATGGACCATGACGCGATGATGAAGGGCATGACAGAGGCGGAAGGCGCGAGTCAGAAACCAAGCGGAGCGGGCGAACACGCAGGGCACTGAGGTCGTCGACAATTATGCAGCGCCGGGCGTGAACGGGCTCGTTTCGACCTTCCATTCCCGCCCACCTTGCCGGTGGGACGGAAGGTTTCGCCTTTCGCTAAGGGCCGAATCGAGCGAACTGTCTTGGCCGGCAAGCCGCAGGTGGAAAACAGCAATTCGGAATGGATCAAGCGGGGGCTATAAACATGAAGCGCGACCTTGTTCGCGAACTGATCGAGCGCTGGCGCGGCGATTCCGGCTCGACCTATCAAAGCTGGTTCCTGTGGGAGGAGCGACTGAAGAATTTTCGGTCGATCAGAAGAGGCATCTCGCAGGTCGTCGCCGAAATTGAGGCCGGCACCTTCGGAGCGGCATATCGGGGCTCGTCATTGGAGATCATTGTTCATTCAATCGCCGAGCAACGACAGATTTTCAAAGGTGCGGATCATGCTTTCTTGTGGAAGCCCAAACTCCGAATCCCGGACATCTACGAGAACGCCGACAATCAACGAGCTTTTGGCAGACTTCTTCACCATTGCTCCTGTTGCGACACCGCCGAGGAGGTCGTCGCCGGGATCCTCGCAATCGATAGACAGAAGATCAAGGGGTTGGGTCCTGCGGTGGCCAACATTCTCTATTTTCTGCATCCCACTCTTGTGCCTCCGTTCAATACGGCAATCGTAAAGGGCTACAACGCGCTAACGGGTGCGAATGTGAAGCTTGGCAGTTGGGAGCATTTTCTCGCGATGCGCGCGGGCATTCTGGATCTCAACGATCGCTACCGGGATCTTCTTTCCAACGATTTGGGGGCGATAGGAGGGCTGCTGTTCGATATCGGATCGGGACGGTTTCCAGCCCCACCGCTCAGCGGTTCGAGCGAAAATGCGCGCGATTGGATGGCCTTGCTGAATGAAACGCGCTCACAGTCCGACAAGTTCGATAAGGGGCTTGCAAATCAGAAAGAGACCGACCGGACGCATAGCGAAGTCCAATCCTGGCTTCGGGACCTCGGGCTTGCACTTGGATATGACGTCTGGGTAGCGGCAAATGACCGGGGGCGCCTTCATGAGGGTGTGCCGCTCGGGTCTCGATGCCTCGATAGCTTGCCGCATGCCATCGCAACCGCTCAAGGAAGCGATGCCATAAGACTGATCGACATCTTATGGCTCGAGCAATCGACGGCTACGGTCGCGGCGGCATTCGAAGTGGAGCATTCGACATCCATTTATTCCGGAATTGTCCGCATGCTTGATCTCGCGCTGAGCAGCGAGAATCTTCATTTGTCGACGCCACTTTTCCTGGTTGCACCCGATGCGCGAGAAGCCGATGTCCGCGCTCAGCTCCGACGCCCGGCTTTCAGCCGGATCGGTGATCTCGACATTTCCTACCTGCCCTACGCCGAGCTCGAACAGAACAGGGTCGCCATTGCCCGCTTCGGTACGGGCCTGAAGGCGATCAAGGCGATCTCCCATCCATTGCCGTGAGGCAGCCGACGACGCGTAGGCCTCCGAAAGCAGTTGGTCTTTGCATCCTCGCGGCGTCACAGGGAAAGCCGGGCATCGAAATCGCGCGCGCTACCGACGTTCAGGATGGGACTAGCCCGTATCTGTTCGTGCCATCTTACTGCCCGGCTCATCGTGCCATCAGCAGGGCCGTTCAAGTAACGGCGCCGGTGAGAACAGGGACATATCATGTCCTGCGTTCAGAGGAAGTATTCCCCCCGGGCGCAAGCGCCCAGGGGGACCGACGACCGTAGGGGAGTCGCCGGGGGACCTCGCAGGACGAGGAACCTCAGAAAAAGTAGCGCAGCTGCAGTCCATACTGGCGCGGCTCGCCGTAGATGTAGAGCGGAAGAGTAGGGTTCGAGACACCCGTCGCGTCCGTCCCGATCGTACTATAGCTCACATAGCGCTCGTTGGTGAGATTTCGGCCATAAAGCGCAATTTCCCACGCTTCGCTCGCCGGCTGCCATGTGACACGCCCATTTATAAGGGTCGTGGCGTTTCCGGAAAAAAGCGGATTGTTGCTGGGCTTGAAAAAGACGCTGTCGCGCCAGGAGATATCGGTCCGTAATGTCAGCATTCCGCCGCCCAGGGAGGCCTTATATTCTCCGCCGAAAGTGATGTTCCACTTCGGCGCGTTCGGCAGCCGCTTGCCCTTGAGGCTTGCGCCGACGTCGTCAAAATAGACATCGTAGCGCGCATCGAGATAAGCGATCGTGGATGTAAGCGTCAGGCGATCGAACGGCCGTGCCATCAGTTCCGCTTCAACGCCCTTGATCGTCGCCTTGCCGGCGTTGGTGGTACTGGCAACGCCATTATTATACTCGACCACCTGAAGATTGGTGTAATCATAATAGAAGGCGGAAAAATTAGCTCGAAGCCGGCGATCGAGGAGCGTCGACTTCAGGCCGACTTCGTAGCTCCAGACATACTCCGGGAGGAAAGGCCGCCCGTCTCCCAGCTGGAATCCACCCGATTTGAACCCGCGGGTTGCCGACGCATAAGCCATGACGTCATCGGCAAGGTCGTAATCGATCCCAATTTTCGGAGTCCAGGCGGTCCAGGATGATTTGGGCTGACCGGCATCGACCTGATTTCCGTTCAGCAGGACACGATATCCGAAATCCTTTTTTTCGTATGAGTATCGAAGCCCTCCGGTCAATCGCAGGCGGTCGATGAGTTCGTAGCTTGCTTGTCCGAAGAGCGCGAATGCATTCGTCGTATTGTTTTCCGGGATCGCGAGCCGACGACCCGGTTCGATGATCCGTATTTCGTCGTTGCCCTTTTCATTCAGATAGAATGCTCCGACGATCCAGCGCAGCTTGTCCGCATCGTTGTTGAGAAGTTGGAACTCTTGCGTGAAACTGCGGGAACGTTCGTAAAATTCGATATCGCGGAGGAAGAGGTCAGTCGAGTCAACGTCGAGCGCCTGGACGACCTTGCTCTTGCGCAGCGCCGTAATCGAGCGGAGCGTGACCGGGCCGCCGTCCCAGTTCATGGTCGAGGACACGCCCCAGGCATCGACATCGTAACGCGGCAGGCGGTCGAGTGCGGCCTCTTTGTCATTGGCCGGGATCGTCGCCCCCGCATCGACGAAGCCTTGCGGATAAAAGGGCCGAACAGACCGCGCGCCGGTCTCGCGATCACGGCTGGCATCCGCCCGCAACACGATCTCAAGACGGTCGCTCGCGTCAATCGCAAGCGTCAGTCGTCCAGCGAGATTATCTTCGTTTTGGTATCGCCGTCCCGAGACGACGTCGCGGTAGATGCCGTCGCGCTGGTTGGCAAGCAAGGTGAGGCGGCCTCGGACGCCCGCTCCAAGCGGTCCAGAAATCGTGCCGCTCAGCGAGCGCTTCTCGTAATTTCCGACGGTGAGCCCCAGCGCGCCAGTCAAATCCTCCGTAGGCATTTTGGAAATGATGTTGAGTGTGCCGCCGGCGGAGTTGCGACCGAAGAGAACGCCTTGCGGTCCGCGCAGCACCTCGATGCGTTCGACGTCGAACAAATCCTGATAGCTTGTGGTCGGGCGCGAGATGTAGACGCCGTCATAATGGACTGTCGTGCTGGGGTCGGTCGCAACGCCGAACGCCGAGGTGCCAATTCCACGAATATTGATGATCGCCATGGAATCGTTGGTGATCGACACGCCCGGCACAAAAAATTGGAGGTCTTCGACGTTTGATATGCCCGTTGCCGTAAGCGCCTCGCCGGTCATCGCTGTCACCGAGACGGGAACGGACTGCAGATTTTCCTCGCGCTTCTCCGCCGTTACGATGATCTCGGCGAGGCCGTCCGACTGGGCTTCCTGAGCCTGCGCGGGAAACGCGACCGCCACCGCAATCGCCGCCATCGAGCTTCGCTGCATTGCGCGCTTCGTCGACGAATAACAGTATAATTTGTTCATTATGCTTCCCCTGTTTCGAAGAACTGCCCTTTCGCGCAGCCCAAATGAGTTTCGGGGAAGTCGAGGACAAAAACATGCATGCCCGGAAACCGCTGCTTACGGCTTCCGAGTTCAAGCACCCAACATCCCCTACTGACATTGATTACGCACCAGAACGACTCATCCCTCAAAAATGGTTCGGGCGACGTAAAACCATTGGAATTGGGCTCCCCGATTTGTTCAGATCGCCAGGATGAAGTTGATCCGGAACGCCCAAAGGCTCCTACCTTCATCCAGAAGCGGCGCTTTTCGCTTCTGCCCCTCGTCGGAGCCTTGGTCGGCGCCGTGCACGTGACGCAATCGCTCGCTTGACCCTATGGTCAGGTCTTCCCCGTGGAAGCCTATTTGTTCGCTCTGATGCCGGTCCTAGCCGCGGAGATTCGATGGCGCCTGACCCAGGCACTTCGGACGGCCGTCGCAACTCCGGACGCGGCAGCGGCGAGACCTGCGGCTGCGATCCGCGCTAGCCTTCTGCTCGATGTCGCAGCCGGAATTACCATCCCATCGCTTGTAGCCGGGATGCTGGAACCATTTGCGACCGATTGACACCAGTTGGGAGGTGAGACCGGCCGTCAGCACCATCCGCCGCCAAGGCCAGTCGGGCTAGACCTGCTCGAACGCCGCTATGATCGGGCAGTGGAGCGTGTCGGCGGCAGCGCATTGGCGCGACAGGCCCATGAGCGCGCGCCGCGGCGTAAATCCCGCTGCTTGTGCCGATTTGATGAAGCGCAGACGGCGCAGAACCGCCTCGTCGTAACGCCGGACTCGGCCTTCCGACGGGGCGCTGGCCGACTGAGGCGGAACGGGCAACAGGCCGCGGCGTTGGTAATAGCGGATCGTCTCGACATTGACGCCGCCCTGCCGGGCAAGCTGGCCGATGGTCATGTCACGCAAGGCCTTGACTCCGTACTATGGTACGGAGCCTATATAGCGGGAAGCGATCGGGAATCAAGAAAGGCGAATCGATGAATATGCAGGTTCAGCGCGCGAACGAAAGCGCGCCAGCGCACACTGGTGCGGCGGTTTCGGGCAAGCCGCGGGCGACCATCTATCGCATGGTGATGGAGCAGCATATCTGCCCCTATGGCCTGAAGGCGCTGCATCTGTTGCGCAGCCGCGGCTATGACGTCGAGGATGTCTGGCTGACGACCCGCGAGGAAACCGACGCATTCAAGGCGAAACATGGCGTCGCGACGACGCCGCAGACCTTCATCGAAGGCGAGCGGATCGGCGGTCTTGACGATCTGAGGCGCCATCTCGGTCTGAAAGTCCGCGATCCTAAGGCGCTTACCTATAAGCCCGTCATCGCGCTCTTCTCTATCACCGCGCTGATGGCGCTGGCCGCCAGCCAAGCGGTGTCGGGCACGCCCTTCACAATCCGTGCCGCCGAATGGTTTATCGGGTTCAGCATGGCGTTGCTTGCCTTCCTCAAGCTCCGCGACATCGAGAGCTTCTCGAGCATGTTCCTGAACTATGACTTGCTCGCCAAACGCTGGGTACCCTATGCTACCATCTATCCCTTTGCGGAGGGTCTTGCCGGCATCCTGATGATTTCTGGCGCGCTGAACTGGATATCGATTCCGGTGGCGCTGTTCATCGGGATCATCGGCGCCGTGTCGGTGTTCAAGGCGGTGTATATCGACAAGCGCGAACTCAAATGCGCCTGCGTCGGCGGCGACAGCAATGTGCCGCTGGGTTTCATCTCACTGACCGAAAATCTGATGATGATCGCCATGGCGCTGTGGATGCTGGTCGCGCCCGCCGCCATGACAATGGGCCATTCTTAACGGGTCCGGCGTAACCACGACGGGACAGTCGGCGAACAAGTGAGCGGGATCTCCACCCCGGTTTAGATTGACGCCAAGTTTGACAAGGATCATGCTTCGACCGTGAAACGCTGGCTCACCTTTCTACTTCTTGTCGGAGCCTTACTCGGCCTTCTGGCGCAGGAGACCGCATTCGCCTCGGCGCCCGCGCTCCCGTCGGCCGAGACGGCGTTCGCGGCGGCGATGAGCGACGAATGCGCGGAGATGATGGGGATTAAAAAATCCCAGAAGAGCGCTCCGTGCAAGGGCCTCACGCTCGACTGCATCGCCAAGATGGGCTGCGCGCTACCGCCCGCCGTCGTCTCTCCGGCTACCCCCCTTGCCGAAAAGACATTTGTCGCCGGCTCTTTCGATCCGCTTCCTGTCCGGCGCCTCGCCGGAAGAACATTCGGCCCCGAACCCGACCCGCCCCTATTTCTTGCCTGAATTGCCGACGCGCACCGGCTCGTCCCGGCGCGCGGGTTCACGCTTTTCAATCAAGGAATTCAACATGAAACCGTTTTTTGCCGTTGCCGCGCTCGCGGCAGCAACGCTTGCCGCTCCCGTCCTCGCCCAAGAACCGTCCGGCGGCCATCATGAATGGCAGACCCGCCAGGTGCCAGGGCCGAACAAGTCCAATACCACCTCGCGAGTCCGCGTCTGGGTCAAGGACAAGCCGGGACAGATGGCGCATTGCGACTGCGACATGATGAAGGTGAGTCCGGCGGACTGCATGAAGAATATGTCCGGCGACCAAAGGATGCCCCCGCAAGGGTAACGGTCTTTCTTCCCCGGCGTACAGACGCCGGGGAGGCTTTCGCCCAGTCCACAGCAGGGGGACATCATGCGCCCATATTTTACGGCAGCCTTGCTTGCGCTGCCCTCGGCTCTTCACGCCGAGCCGATGACGCTCGATTCGGCGCTCAGCCGAGCAGCATCGGAGGCACCCGAACTGCAAAGCCGCGAAGCGGGCGTCGACGCCGCCCAATCGGCGGCGATCGCCGCCGACCGGCTGCCCGACCCGAAACTCAATATCGTCCTCCAGGATTTCCCGGTGACCGGACCCGACGCGGGCCGGTTCAATCGCGACGATTTCACGATGCAGGTCATCGGCGTCAGCCAGGATTTTCCGAACCCCGCCAAACGCCGCGCGCGCGCGACCCGCGCG
>LULO01000086.1_pt1 | contig 38620 bp, 76 predicted proteins | sample 728121 | NCBI WGS metagenome assembly LULO01 (sample SAMN03860287, study PRJNA289734) | marine metagenome | biome: seawater column; feature: ocean; material: water; isolation source: Red Sea water column Station 149 - depth 50m | place: Saudi Arabia: Red Sea | collected 2011-10-15 | depth 50 m | reverse complement strand
TACGTAGAAACTATTATAAAAAACAAAAACCAGAACGAGAGAATCGTCCTGGTCGTTATAGGTTAAAATTTTAATGACTGATATAGATATGTTTAAAGATATGACTTACGACACACTAAATAAACAAATTGATGGTAATCATTATTCAAAGATGAAAGTTCAACCTGCATACTTTATTAATGAAAATAATTTACCATTCGCCGAAGGCAATGCTATTAAGTACATATGCCGACATAAGAATAAGGGTAAAAAGAAAGATATAGAAAAAGCTATTCATTATTTAGAAATGATTATAGAGAGAGACTATAGTTAATCTAATATAAGTTTTTTAATAGATTTTTTTCCCATATATATTTCAATCTCAGCCTTAGATTTAATACATTTATAAGATACACTACTGTTATTTTTTAATTGTCTTTCAGCCTCTCTTTTGCCTTTAAGACAGATAGATAGAGAGTCCTGAATACGATGTTCCTTGATCTCATTGTCTACAAACATAAGTAATGCAAATACTATTTCTACCATTAATGATTCCCATTTAATTTTTTTTGTAACATATCTACCTGTTCTTTAAGGTGGTCAATGTTTACTTTGTTATATCTTGATGCTTCAATTTCTTTTTCAATAGATTCAATCTGACCTGCAAGGTGTTCTATGAGCATATACATTTCTAGATTCTTTGGTTCTTGTTCAGCTTTTTTTAAAAGATCAGCTTGAAAGAGAGTGTCAGATGTTTCTAATTTATTTAGCCTTTCAACAATACCAAAGTATGCCCAATCGCCTATAGCTACTGCTGCTACAAGTGCTATTAAGTTCCTGATAGGAAGGCTTACATTAGTATTTTCGTTTAATTTCACCATGAAATATTGGTAATGATTTGCCTGACATATAGAAACATTTTAAACAATATTTCTGTTTATCAAACATAACATATCTATCTATTAATTTATTTTTACAAGTACTACATTTAGAGTGCTTAGGTTTACCTATATAAGCTGTCATTTCTTTCTCATAATATCAGCACCTTTAAGACCATATATTGCACTAACAATTCCTATAAAAATTGCTTGATACCAATATGGTAAGTTCTTAAAGTATTCAAAAAACAAATCTAGTCTATCACGAATCTCAGCATCGTCAGTGAAAATAGAATAGACCAATACAAGAATAGGCAAAGATACGAGAATAAGGACAAATTCGTCTTTGTAACCTTGATCATTACTCTCAATAACTTTCGCTTTATATTCAATTTCACCTCGTGCCATTTTTTCGGCATGAACTGCCTGTGCGTCTGACATTAAACGCTTTGTTTTTTGTTTGTTCTGATATATATGAGAGGCTGTTTTAACGCCCATACTTAATAAATTCAACCACATATTATTTCTTTTTTAGTTTGTACATAACTTTAGTACTCCCACCCATATAGTGAGTATACTTGCTATTTTTGTGTAGTTTCTCCCAGCCATATTTATGTAGATTAAAACCTATATGCATAATTAAGCTGAAGAACCAGTTGGATGTCCTTCCCATGCTTTGTACATTCCTTCCACAATAAGCTCATCATCGTATGGTTGCATACCATTTTCCATTTGGATTATAGATTTAACAAGAGGTAAGTATCCTTCTATGCTGTTATCTATGTCATTCATAGGTTCTATTTCCATACGTTTTGCAACGAACTTAATATATGCTTCAGTATCATTTTCTGATGGGGGTGCCCATCTTCTAATGATTGAGTCTATATTTTTTTTGTCATGTGTGAATCTGTATGTAAGTAAGATACGCATTAATGCACGTATACCCATTACAGCTTCACCAAATGTACAAAACGTAGGATCTGACTGCTCTGCAGCCAAACCATCCCAGTCTGTACCTAGTTTAATATTACCTGGATTCTTATTTCTAATACCTCTAGGTAATTTTTCTATTCCATCTGCCATTGTCTTTTAATACCATTGGGATTAATTTAGGCAATCCATCAATGATTACTCCTGTTCCTATTACTGGTCTAGACTTCTGAAGTTTATTATATTCAAAAGCTAAACTTTTCATGTTGATTAAACACCCAACTTGCATCCCCCAAAGTAGTTCATTTGGATTACTCCAATAGTCTATTTTGAACGCTGTATGATAGTGCCCTTGTACTGTGCACATACCATATTGTTGAGCAACTTTTAAAACATCTTTGTATTTACCATGACAAAAATATATCTTCTGTCCATTAGATGCCTTTAGAATTAGATCCTCATGCCATGTCCAACCTTTACCAACACCTAACATAGTATTATAAGATTTAAATACTTCGTGTGGTAAACCATGTCTAGTAGCTTTTCTAAAAACTAAACTACCATGATTAGAGTCCATAACATATTGTTTTGGAAATAATTTTTCTAAATTTTTAAAAAATTCTCTTGCGACCTGCAGCTCATGACTTGGTGAATATAGTCCAGGATGAGAGTCATGAAATGATATACTATGCCAATCCATCTCATCACCTATATTGACTACAGTATCAGGTTTATATTTTTTTTTAATAGCAGCTAGAAAGTCTAGCGTGTCTATATGATGATAAGGAGCATGTTGATCACTTATCACTAATATTGATTTTCGCAACATATAACCTTTTACAATTTATAATAGGTATAGTCTAGAGTGTAAGGTACAACTATACAGGTTTACCTTTTGGTAAGATAAACTCTTTCTCTATGCATATAAACTTCATGTATATACCATGTTGATTTATATCGTCTTTACCTATTTCTTTAGCTTTATCTATTGATTCTTGATGTCCTGCATTAAGACAGGTATACATATCATCATAATATGTATCCATCTCAATAGGATTCATGCATGTTCCTGCAACGTAGGAACACATAATCATAAATAATGCTATTTTTGTCATGCAAAAATGCTAGTGACTAAATATAATACTTGTGCTGCAACTCCTAGTCCAACTGCTGTTAAAATATATTGTATTCTATCTATATCTTTTTGCATATGTGCTAGGTGATTGTTTTCTATAGTATCAATTCTTTGATTGATAAGATCTATAGCTCCATGTATTTTAAGAATTTCTTCTCTATTTTCTGTAGCTCTGCTCATATTAAAATAATGTCTTATAAGGATCTCTTATAAGTCCTTTCGTTTTATATTGTGTATATCTTGGTCCTTGATATCTAGGATGTCCAAGCTGTCCTAACACAAAATCAACAGCAGTATCAGATGCAAGATCTAAGGATAATCCTTGTTCTTGTAATCCTTCTGCTATGTTTCGTGATGCAGACTGCAACCAAATAGGTAAGAATCTCATACCTACATGACCACCTATTTTTAGTCCTTTTTCAATCGCCTCATCATCTTTTTTAGTAATGTTTGGACTCCACTTAGTAGTTAAGTATTGTTTATTAGTTAATACTTCTATTGTTGTTCTAGGTAGAGAACCAATCTTTTTAAGACCAGTTGATTGTGGATCTGTTATCCAATGGAAAGGCTCCATTAATTGTTTAGAAAATGTAAGTACTTCTCCATTTCCTAAGTCAATTCTTGTTGGATCTGTATTCTCTAATATTGAGTGTCCACTAAATATATAGTTTAGTGCAGATCCTGCTACAGCATACGTAAGTGCAGCTCTAGCAAAATAATATTGATACATTCTACGTAATGCAGGATCAGACTCAAAGTTAGGTAATGACTTAGCAATAATCCTAATATTAGATATTGTCCAATCAGGAGCAAATAGAAGTAATTGCATATAACCTCTAGATGCTGGTTGTAATAAAGTTTGTGCTAATCTTTTTAATGTTTGGTTTTGTATTCTGTTCGCTAATTGTTCCCAGTTTTGACCACCAAATGCATCATTAGCAAATGTAGCAGCTTTAGTTGCTTTACCATATATTTGTGATTGAGTATCACCAGCTTTAATTCTTAATAAATTAGGTCTACCCATTAGTGTAGGTGAATCTAATACAGTCAAAAATGTATGCAGTTTAGCTGCTGTAAAAATTCTATCCCATGTAATAGTATCAAACCATCTAAATACTTTTTCTACTTTGTTATTTGTAGATATACCAAAGTGTCTTTTTAAGAATGGATCTAACCCTCTAAGATTATAATAAAATCTATCAAATCCTGTATCTTCAGGTACAGATATTTGTAAACCTGTTTGTTGTGCAAATCTTACTACATCATCATAACCTGCTGTACGTAATTGATCTACAGCATGATCAAAGTCTTTAATATATGCTTTTGGATCTTGAACAGATTTAAGTATTTCTGGTTTAGATCTGGGATCTAATGTTTTTTTAATAAAGTTTGGTTTAGCTCCTGCAAACCATAATGATTCTACTAATGCACCAGCATGAAAGAATGAAAATCCTACTGCTAGTCTTTTCATCATTAAGTTGGTTGTAAAGAGTGCACCCATTAATGCACCTTCATCCGTAGCATCAAAGACCATTCTTAATGAGTTAATCATACCTTTGTGTACTAATACAGAATCACCTTTGTCTACAAAGTATGGATGTTTAAATTCTGTATAATTAGTATCGTCAAAAGTTTTCTTAACATTATTTCTAATAATTAATGGCTTTTTAGATATTTCTGTAAGTTCTAAATTTTTTATTAAAGCTCTTGTAGAGAGTGCTTTACCTGCTGCAAAGGTATACATTCGTACCAGCTCAGCTGGATCATCTTTACCTAAACGTATTGTAAATCCTTTTTGTAATCCATGATTTATATCACCAAATATACCACGTCTAGCAAACTGAAACTTACCTGATGGACCAGTAACTATACCTGTATCAAAATCTCGTACAAATCTAAATGGTTGTGCTTTAGGATTATATTCATTCCAAAGCAAAGGTAGATAGTTAGTTCTTTTATTAAATACTAATCTTTCACCACCTGCACCAAATATATTGTAATATTCATTAAATATTTTTTCTATAGTTTTAGCTGCTTCAGGTAGATTTTTATCTACAGCTTTTAGCTCATCTAAAGATATAGGTTTTAATTTACCATTATACTTAAATGTTTTTCTATCTACTCTAGCTTTTGTAAGATAATAAAATAATAATCTTCTTGAATCTATAGCATCAGGTATTTGAGCTTTGATTACATTAGATAATTCTTGTGCTGCTGAGTTTAATCTAACTGTACTCATTCTTGCAGCATCTAATGTAGCTTCACCTGATAGTGCTGCTTCTTCAAATTCTTTTGGAAGTTTTTTAAGTTGAGATCCAAGCAATCTACCAGCACCATATAATGCTGCACCTATACCAAAACCTTTAGCTGTTGCTACAAGTTTTTCATCAGGTGATGTTAAGAATTGTGCTGTACCAAAGATACCCCCTACAGCTGCTGCTCTTTTTAAAGCAGTGGCTAGTGCCATATCTTTGCCATTTTCATTAATTTGTCTAAGAGCTGCTGTTACATCTGCCTTAATTAAGTCAAACTTTTTAGGATCTGATATAGTACCAGCTTCTTTTTTAATTATTTCTATAAGTTCATCTACGTTTCTGTAGATACCTTGTTCATTGAAATCTACTAACTTCTCTGCATTTTGATTATATTTTTCAAATACTTTTCTATGAGCTGCTTCTACTCTGGCTCTGGGTACTCTAGTTAATCTACGTACAAGCTCACCAGTTCCTGCAAAGCCTACTGAAAACAAAGCTCCTGCTGTAGCTCCTATAGTAGTTTCTATAGATGTTCTTTTAGGATCAAGCTCTGCTTTCTCACCTAACTGAAATGTAGTAGAAAATACTAAGGGTGTTGCTAATGTAGCTGTAGCACCTACTTTAAGATCAGATGCTATTTTAGCTTTTAATCTTTTGTATTGTAAATTTTTACCACGTTTTAACTTAATAGAATTTACTACACCTCTACCAAGTCTACCCCATCCTAATGGCATAAAAAGTAGCCAAGGATCAGCAACAATCATATTTACAAGCTCAGCACCAAATAGTTTAGGATTTTGTTTTACCATATTCCCAACTTCTTTAATGTCTATATTCATTGGTCCTTCTTCTAGAAGATAACCAAATCTATTTAGTTTACGTTCTGCTTCTTTATAGACTTTAGATCCTGCTTGATCAGGATTGTTTTGTATATATTCTAATGCTTCTTGTGCTTGTTTCTTTTTAGTATTACCAGTAAGCCATTGATATAATGATGCTGGTAATGATTCTTCTCTAATAAGATCTATAGGATTACGTAATGACTGAAAGAATCCAGGAGTTTTATCTTGTACAGGTTCTTTTAAACCATCAGACAAACCTTTGATTGGATCCTTCAACTTAAATTCTTCAAGATGAAAGTCATTATGTGGCATTATTTTTTCTTAAATCTATCTCCACGAACTGTATTGATAAATGTTTTACCTGATTTAGGATTAAAATATTCTCTATCATCAAGACCCATTCTTTTAGCTGCTTCTTGTTCCATAGGAGATTTTTTAACTTTAGCTGTTCTCATTGCAAATGGACTTGATTTACTTTTCATAGTAAACTTCTCCATAGTTTTTCTAAATACATTTTCTGATTTAGTAGTAGCTACTTTATATGATTTTAATGCACCTTTAGATTTAGCTTTTGTTACTGCTAATTTAGGTACTTTTTTTGTTTGTCTAAATGTTCTAATACCTGTTGCTGTTCTTGCTCTAGATCTACCAAGTTCTTTACGTAATGTACTAAAGAATTTTTTATTCATGGTTTTAAGAGCTACACTTTCAGAAGCCATATCACCAATAGCTCTATTAGACATACCCATAAATTCAGGTACATCACCTAATAAAGCTCTTTGTGCTTCTTTAGCTTTTTCAGCATCACCTACTTTAACAAATCTAGAAGGTGCTTTTTGTGGTTTAAGTTTTTGTACACCTTTAAACTTTTTGCTTACGCCTGTTATTTTAAATCTTTTGATCATTATACTCCTAGTCGAAATACTCAGGAAACTTAGCTTTTAAGATTTTCATAGCTCGTTCCTTAGATACTTTTTGTAATTGTGGGTTAGCTGCTAATAGCATACTAAATACTTGTGTGTCGTCATTTGCTACAACTTCACCTGTTTCTTTTGGTATAAATACTTCTGGTCCTTTTTCACCAACAAGATAAGATTTGTTTTGATGTACTGGTCCACCATGTTTTCTAGCTTTTAATGTAGAATCTATAACTTGATAACCACCAAGATTTAATCCACCTACTTTACCAATTTCACCAGATTTAATCATTTCTTCAATAGTTTCTTTATATAATCTAGTTCCTACTTTAATTTTTTTACCAGCTCTTTTTGCTGCTTTAAGTTTAGCATTAACTTTTTCTTGTACTTTAAAAGCAACATCTTCAACTGCTTGTTCATATTGTTCTGATTGATTACCTGGAAACATTTTTCTCCACCATCCAGGTTTATCTATACCTTTAGTTTTAAGAACACTTTTAATTTGATTCATATCAGCTTCAGAAACTGATAATACTTCTGTTTTATCTGCTAGTTTTTTCTTATATTGTTCTGATATAACACCTGCTTTTAATATATTATCAAGTGCACCTTGACCTATAGTTTTACCATTAGCACCAGCTTGTAAAAATGCTAAACCCATAGTAAATGCAGGATTAGACATAAGTCCATCAAAACCACCTTTGTCTTTCCAAGTAGCAGCTGCTTTATCCATATCAATACCAGCAAGACCTGCTAATTTTGTTAAAAAATTATTATCTTTTCCTAATGCAGCAGATGCATCTGTATTAATTTTAACTTCAGGTATATTAACAGATGAATCTTGTTTAGGTATTTTATCAGTTTTATTTTGTTTTAATATATTTTGTGGAACAATAGACGTAGGAAATATATTACCACCAGGTTGAGTTAATGGCGAACCATCTTTTTTTTCTCTTGAACTTGCTTTAATTCCATCACCTAATGATGAATCAAAATCAGATGATAATCCTGATGGATCATCAGCTGGTTGTATACCTTGTAGTTTTTTTAATATATCGCTATATGTATCTGTTAATAATCCCATTATAATATTCCTTTATCTAAGCTGTTATCCTTTAACCAATTATAGAAAGGACTTTGATTTACTGCTAATAAACCTACAGCTGATGGTTTATTTAGTAATGTTTTTTGATTTGCTAATGCTTTTGTATATTCAGCTTGAAAATCAAACTTAAATTTATTAGCACTTTTACCAAAAAATTTAGCTGCAACACTATCTATTCTATTAGCTGCTACATTCTCAACTAATTTAACATCTTCTGGTACATCATAAAAATTATCACCACCACCACTAATATTATTATTATTACCAAGTGATTCAAAGTATCCACTATCTTCTAAAAATTCATATTCAGGTGAATCTTTAACTAATACTGCATTTGGATTGTATGCTCTTTTATGTTGTATATAAAAGTCTCTTGATCTTGGCATACCAAATTTATCTGTACCTGAAAACCAATCAGATCTTCTTTTAGTATTAGCAGCGTTTGCAAAAGGTGATAATACTTCTTTCAATACATTAGCTGTAAGTAAAGGACTTTTACTTGACAATACTCTTTCTAAAGAAGTTTTACCACTTATAGCATCATTTACATTTACTCCTGAATCTACAAGATCTACAATATTTTTAGCTGTAGCTTTATCTAATTGAGTTTGTGACATACCCAAATCAGAAGCCATTCCAACAGTAGATCTATCTGGACCTAATGTTAAATCAGCTTTAGATGTTCCTGAATCTGTATGTATATTATATGTTTCTCCAGATCCTGTATTTGATGGATCATTATAAGAACTTGTTGATGTTCTTGTATCTGCATACGTACTTATACCTTTTTCTTTTGATACAGCAGCTTCCATTCCAGAAACTTGCATATCATTTGAACCATCAGATCCTGATCCTCCTCCTCCTGACATTTAAACTCCTTATAATATTGCTAAAACAATAATGATAACAGCAACTACTGCACATGTTGTTTTATGTTCTTTAACTATGTGTGGTATATGATCTTTTAGTTTCATTATAATAACCCTCCTAATAATCCAAAACCTGCACCTATTGCTGCTCCATATGGACCAGTAGCTCCTAACATTGGACCTAATGCAGCTCCTGTTAATGCACCACCAGCAGCCATTGTAACTGGATTAGCTCTAGGTTGTTGAACAGAACCCATTGTTGAAGGTAAACCAAAAGCTATTGGTGATACTGTTTGTTGATATTGTTGTAATGCAGCCATTGGAGCTAATTGTCTTTCAGCTTGTATATCTTCTAAAGCTCCTCCAACAGCAGTTAAACTTGGCACTTGTTGTGCTGTTTGTAATTGTCTATTTCTTTCTCTTTCTAATTGACTAAATGCTAATGGTAATGCTCTATCTGCAACTTGTGAAATAACAGTATTTTGAGCACCCATACTTGTAGGTGTTCTACCTGCTCCACTAAATTGAGATGCAACATTTGTATAGATATCTTGTCCAGCTTGTGCAATCAAAGGAGATAAGAAAGGATTTGTAAACTTGCCTTGTATAGTATCCATAATTTGTTGGTTAGCAGCTCCAGCTATTTGTTCTTGTGCAGCTAAACCTTGTAATGTTTGTTGTGATGGTGGTACATAACCAGTACCTGCTGGTCCTTGTCCATATATAGTTCCAGCTTCAGATATAATCTGATTCAAAGCTGGTTGTGCTGGTGCGTAAGGTTCTACTCTACTTGTTGTAGTAGATGTTCCTCCACCACCTCCTCCTCCAAATGACATATTATTTTTTCTCCTTATGTTTTTCTAATAATACATGACTTTCTTTAAAACCAAATGGTTTAAGTACACGTTTCCATCCAGGTCTCGCTACTAACTCTAATAAATCACAATTGTTTTGCCATGCAAAATTTTCAATATGTTTTATTAAATGTTGCCATTTTTCACGATACTTACCAGTCATGATTTTAATATTTAAGCATCTATGTAATGGTCTTTGTATAATTTCTGTAACAACTATACCATAAAGTCTTTTATTTATATCAGCTTCTTTATCCCAAAGAAACCATAGTTGCATTTTTCCTTCAGAAATCCATTTTTTAAAATGACTAGCATTAGCATAATTATTTGAACGAGCCATTGCATTTGCAATCATACCTTCGCATTGTTTCCAAACAATATTAGTATTTTCTTTTGGTATTTGTACCAATTCAATCATGCAGACTTTTCGTCAAATATCTCCAGGTAACTAATCATACCTTCTATTTTGTTTGCAGTAGCTACTTGTATTTTAATTATATCACCTGATTCTAAAACTAAAGGTGCAACAACTCCATTATCTGTAGTATCTGCTGCTAAGTCTTTATGATATATTTTATATGTAGTACTAGCTGATGAATCTGTTACAGATATTTCTGTTTGTATTGCAGATGCATCATCATTATTAATTTGTATACTTTTTACAATAGTTGTTCTATCTGTAGGTACAGTATAAACTGTAGTTAAATTAGTTGTGCTTAATGCAAATCCTGCATTTTTATATATGTTAGCCATTTTTAGGGTACTTTACCTTAACTGCTTTTATAGCTTCATAGAAATTAAAATATTTAGATTTTAATTGTGGGTCTTGATCTATTGAATGCCATAGCATATCCAGTTGATCTCCTATTTCAGGATAAGCATTTCTTCTTTGTTGTGCATAATTAGATTGTTCAGGCTCATTAGCCATTTGATTCATTTTAGCTTCTATGTCAGTTTTAGGAATAGGTGTTGTTCCATTTAACCATTCAATAGAATTTATATCATTTCCATTAACAGTTACTTCTGCATTAGGATTTATTTTTTGTATTGCTTTTATAATATTTGTCATAATTTATGCTGATATTTCTATTAAAGTTATTGTTGAAGTATTGTTTGCAGAAAATGCTATTGTTGGTGAATAACTTGAACTAACAGATTTAACTTGTACTTTATAGGTTGTTGATGAAGTAGTAGAAGGTGAATCAAGTTTTGATAAAAATATTTTTGCTCCTACTTTTGGATCATAAGTATTACTTTCACCATCTATATATACATCACCATCTATTATTTCTGTTGAGCCTCTAACAATATTTATTCTTCCTTGACAAGTACCTTCTACAACTTGTAAAACTTTACCACCTAAACCAGTTGGTAAAGCTGTTATAGCTGATAATGTATTGTTATTTGGTTTAATTATTGCCATGCTATACTCCCATCAATGCTTTTATCTCATCATCATCAAGACCTAAATTTTTTAACTTTTGTTTGCCTGATGCTTTATTATTTTCTTTTGTAATTTTAGCAGATGTTTCAGCATCTTTAAGTTCTTTAGCTTTTACTATTTCTGCATTATATTTTGTTTCTTCTTCAGAAGTTAAATCTCTAATTATATTTTCGCCTGTTTTTACATTTATTATATGTGTTTTCATTATGATGTTTTGACTCCATAGATTACTGTTTTATAAGATGAAAAATTTGTACCAGTGCTGGTTTGAAATTTTAATGATCTAAGTGATGTTGTACTAGAAAGATAAGCCATTCCATTAAGTTTATAAAGATAATCATTATCTGCATTAAGTATATAATTAAAATGCACAACAGTATGTGCAGATTCATAAGGTTGGTAAATTGTCATTTCTAAAGTTGTAACTTTATTAGCTTCAGATTGCAAATCTTCTCCAGTAAATCTAATATTATCACTTGCATCTTGTGCTTGTGATGTAACACCATTGGTACTGGTATCTGAATATGTAATATAAGCACCATCAGATACAATTTGCCAATTACCAACTGTACTTGCTCCACTATCTAAAAAGTATGCTCTTAACTCTGCATCATCTGCTGCTGCTAAAACATTATATAAATAAACTTTATAGATAGGATAAGAAGAACTAAAACAATCAGTCAATGTAAAGTTTGCAACCCCAGAACTATAATCTGCTGTTGCTATTTTTTCTAGAGTTCCACCACCTTTAATATAACTATAATCAACTCTTTTAAGAACACCTGCGTCTGATACAAGGAATTCGTCTGTGTCTGCAGGTTCAGCTCCTAAAGCAGTTTGTGCCGAAATAACATCTGTATTTAATTTTGCTGCTGTTACTGCATCATCAACTATTTTAGCAGTAGAAACTGTAGCATCTGTAGGTGTTCCAGCAGATAAAGAATTACCAAACACCATTATAAAATCTATAACATCTCCTGTAGCAAGATTGCTAGAAAACGTAATTGTGCTTGAGCTGACTGTAAAGGATGAGCCAGGAGATTGGATAGTTCCATTTAAGCTCACTAAAAATTGATTTACACTTTCATAGTCTGTAAAGTTTGCACCACCATTTTGCATAGTGTACGCAGCTTGACCATTAACAGCAGTTATTGCGTCTAGCTTTACAAAGTTTCCTATTATCGGTGACTTACCTATGTATGCCATTTATTAACTCTTTGGGTTATCTGTTTTAATTTTTTGTATTCTAGCTTTCCAAGCATCTATGTCATGGAATATTTCATCTAATTGATCGTTCCAAGAACCATAGGCTTGTCGTCTAGTTACATCTACTTGAGCATTAGACTCAATAGTATTTGCAGCAGTTTCGTATGATGCTAATTGTTCATTAGTTGGTTGTGCAATATCAAGATTCCATTCTTTGATATACGCACCTTGACCATCATCTTGCAACATAACATCATTTAAAAAATCTACATTGCTTACATTATTAGCTTTGCAGTATTCTCTTATTTTATTACTTAGTTGTGCCATAGTTTGTTCTCCTTAATTTTATACACCTATTAATTTATATCCATAAACATGACTTGTATCATCTACAACAGTTCCACCACCACCACCATTGCCATCTACTCCATAAGCATAATATGTGATTGTATCTCCAACTGATAAATCTAGTACTACATTACAAGTTACAGTTTCTGTATTTATATTTCTAAAATCTGATGCGTTAGTTCCAGCAGTAGCTGTTTTAACACTTGAACCATTTTTACGAATATAAGCTATAAAATTTTCTCCATCACCACCTTCATCTGAAAAATTAATAGTTGCACAATATTGTAAAAAATATTTTCCAGCTTGACCAGATGGTACAGTAAAAGTTGTTCCATCAAATGCACTAGCTGTATCTATTTCTTCAGTAGTAAAACCAGTAACTTGTGTAACTACACCTCTACTTAAATCTAAATCTGATGCTTTTTCTCCATAAAAAAAAGGAGTTTGTGTTCCACCAGCACCAGTTACAGTTCCTGTAAATGCGTAAGTGTCTGCAAGGTTCATTGATTCTGATTGTATTTTTGTTATTGCCATAATTTATCCTATGTTAAAATTTTATATCCTCCAAAAAAAGTATAACCTGATGAACCAGAAGTTGAATCATATTTTAATTGTGGTGTATTAGAAGTAATATCAAAATATACATACATTTCATAATAATCATCACTATCTGCTGTATCAATGTAAGTAAAACTATCACTTATTTCATATGCTTTACCAGTTGGATAATGCGAAGTTCTCATAACTCTTGATCCATTTTTATATAAAGCAGTAGCAACCATTAAAATATCATCAGTACTACTACTATCAAAAGTAGCAGCACCATAAAAAAAATATTTTCCAGCTTCGGTAGGTGTAAATCTATAATTTGATGAATGATCAAATTTGCTATCAGTATCAAAATCTTCTGATGCGATAGCAACTTTTGTCCAAGTTGCATCAGATACATCTTGTGTTGAAGATAGATGACCTTGAAAAGCTGGAGTATTAGTTCCACCAACACCAGATAAAAAATTTGATCTAGTCATTTTTCTTAATGCACTAGCAGAATCATCATGAATTATAATAGTATCAGCATCTGCAGCAGAAGTTTCTGCAGTTTGACCTGTAATAATTGTAGATGCTACTTGTGAATTTCCTACAGAACCATCAGGTGCATTTACAGTTTGTTTAGCTTGTCCAAGATATAGGCAGTACATATCATCTGTACTAGCTGTTGCAGATGTTAATGTTAGTGTAGTACCACTTGCAGTATATGCTGTGGTAGGTTCTTGCCTAACAAAATTAATAAAAAGTGCTAATTCATTTTCATTAGTAACTGCGTTATCTAATGTGTACGAAGTAGTTGCACTTGTAGTAAAGTCTTGCTTTGCAAAACTAATAAAACTATCTGCTGGTTCTTTACCAATATAAGCCATCTTACGTAATCTCCATTATTGACAATGTTGCATCAATCTTTGCTGATACAGAACAATCAATCTTCAACACATCAGTTGTTTGTAATACATATTTACCACCAGATAAAATCTCAAGTGAGCTACCTGCAGGAATACTTGCATCTTTTACAACTGTTACATTTTCATTTGATTCAGTATCAGAAGTATTAGATTCAATCTTTACTGTTGCTGTTACTGCTGATGTATGAACATTACAAAGTGTAAGTCCTACAACAACAGTAGTTGTTGAAGAAGGAACTGTATATAAAGTCAAAGCTGTACCAGCCGAAGTTGGCATTGCTGCATTTGTTTTTACTTTAAAAGTATTTGCCATTTATATCCTCCTATTTAGCCTAACGCAATTGCTAGAGCTGTAGGGTCATCTGTAGTAAACCCTTGATTAGTCATTAATGTTACAACTCTAGATAAAGCTGCTTTTCTGTTAGTACCACCTGCACCATCATCTACAATAATTAGATCTGATGTAGTTAAATCTGCACCTATATCAGTACCACCATCTATATCAATAGCTGCTACAGGTAATGTTCCTGTATCTCCAGTACCAATTAATGTTCCTGTTGATGTAGGTAAAGTTAAAACTGCAGAACTTCCTGCTGAGTGTGCAGGACCTTTTAATTGAACTCCATGAGAATTTTGTTCACAATTAAATTGAATTGTACCTGGATTATCATTACCTTTAACTGTTACATGTCCACTTCCATTTGGTGTTAAATTAATATCTCCATTAGATACTGATAAAATATCAGAAATAACTGGTGATGTTAAAGTTTTATTTGTAAGTGTTTGTGTACCAGTAAGAGTTACATCACCAACATTAGCTGGTTGTACTGCTGTAAATGTAATAGTATCAGATCCTAATGATGCATCAGAATCAGTAGTACATAAAAACATTTTTTCTGCATTAGTTGATCCTTCTTGGATTATAACTAATTGTCCTGCTAATTCTCCAATAGCATCAAAGTCTGTATCTCTAGATGCAGTACCTGAAGCTACTACTGTATAAATACCATTTTGTGATCCTGTAGATTGATCTTTAACTAATACTCTGTCTCCAGTAGCTAGAGTTATACCATCTAAAGAATCACCATTTTGTAAATCTGATGATAATGTAACGTTTCCTGTAGTTGCAGCTCTGCAAATAATTCTAGTTTTTAGTCCAGCAACAAGATCATCTACATATGTTTTTGTAGCTGCATCTGATCCTGATGAAGGTGCTCCTAATCCAGTAATAGATCCACCAGATATAGAAACACTATTAGCTGCTTGTGTAGATATTGTGCCTAGTCCTAAAGATGATCTAGCTGTTGATCCTGTTTCTGCTACCCAAGTTGATCCACTTCCAACTATAAAATTACCATCTGTAGTAGCTAAAGCACCAATAGCTGTAAGGTTTGCATTGGATGCACCTTTTGCATCTAATTGTGTTTGTATATTTGAGCTTACGCCATTTAGATAACCAAACTCTGTATTTGAGATTGTACCATCATGAATTTTTGTAGCATCTATTGCTGCACTTGCATTTATATCTGCATTTACAATTGCACCATCATTTATTTTTGCAGATGTGATTGCACTATCTGCTATCTTTGCAGTAGTAACTTGGCTATCTGCTATATGTGCAGTATCAATAGATCCATCTGTGTAGTGTTCACTATTAATAGCATCATCAGCAATTTTAGCACCAGTAATAGCATCTGCTGCTATTTTCGCTGTTGTAACATTTGCATCTGTAATTTTTGCTGTAGTTATTTGTGCATCTGCTATGTGAGCTGTGTCTATTGAACCATCAGTATAATGTTCTGAATTTATAGCGTCATCTGCAATCTTAGCTCCTGTTACAGCATCAGCTGCAATCTTAGCTGTAGATACAGAACTAGATTTAAGATTAGCTGCATCAATAACATCTTCAGGTATTGCATCATTTGTTTGTGAAAGTATACCTACATAAATTGTAAGAGACTCACTAGACAATGATCCACTATCCCAAGTAACATTGACTGTTGTGTTTGTAGAAAATGATGAACTAGCTATTGTTCCAACGATTGTTCCAGTAGATGAACCTACTGCTTTAATTCTTCTTCCTGCGTGATAAAAAGCTGTTACATTTGAACCAGCAATTGTAAATGAAGTTGCACTAGCATATGCTGCTGTAAAAGATCCATCTCCATCACCATAGATAACCCATTGGCTATCATTATAAAATTCTCTTATCTCTGCTGCTAATCCTCTAAAAGCATTATTAATGTTAGAAGGCAACATACCTTCTGCAACACTAATACTTCCTACTGTTGTATTGTTAGCTGCTGTTGTTGAATAATCTTTTATTCCCATTTATTCCCCCATAAACCAAGCAAAAGCTTTGTTGTTTTCATTATTTTTTTCATTTATTAATGCATTGATAGCTTCCTCAATTTGTCTTTGAAAAAACTCTTGAGTCTCAAATGAATATCTTACATTATCTATGTCTGTACTATCTGTCATCTTAATCCTGATCTAGATGCAACAAGATCTATTCCTTGTGCATTTGTCCATACTACACCACTTGGTGTTTTAACATTTATTTTTATATATCTTCCAGATTGTCTTACAGGATTTATACCTGAACTATTCATACTAGAAGATGATGAACTTGTAACACTATCAGCTAATCTGTCTCTTGTTTTTAAAGTAACTGTAGCTGTAGCATCTACAATAGGTCTTATTCCTTGTACACTTGCTCTATGATTAGGAAATATTTCTAATTCAGATGTTTCTATTTCACCTTCATTTCCTGTACCAGAAAAGATAGCTGCTTTGTAATCACTATCTACTGCACCTAAAAATAATTGACCACCATTCCAAAAATCTGTATCTAATGCTATATTAATTGCATCTAAGTTTTCAGATATAATATCCATAAGTTCTACAGTATATGCACCTACAAACTGTGTAAAGATTGTACTAGCATTAGCTTCTGCTAAAGACCATTTTTTAGTAGCATAATTGTAGATAATAATTCTATCACAAATACCAGTAGTATTGGTAGTATTATTAACGCTTGGGTACAACCATAAAGCCAATTGATTAAATGGGTCTACAGCTGCACAAATTCTATCTGTATATGCTTTATTCAAATTAGCATCAAAAAATCTATTAACTTTTTCTGCACCAATAGGTGATATATTATCACCATTTAATTCATAAAATCCATCATCTGCATAGAAAAATACACGTCTATTATCTTGACATACTGTTCTTCCATATACAGCACCTCTATTTGGAGATATAACTGATAAACGAAATACAACTGATCCACCAACATAGTCCATACGAACTATTTGATTTTGCCTAAATACATATCCAATTTCTCCAGATGTAATAGCAACTATTTCACCACCTGATCCTGGTAAATCTTGAAAGTCAGCTTGTTTACTATCCCATACAGTAATATCATTAATACCTGACCATTGTATTCTATTTTGATTTGATGATTGGTTACCTGTAACTAAGAAGTCTCGAATAACTCCTGATACTCTAAAGTTAGGTGTAGTTCCTGATGTTTGTATTGCACTAAGATTAGCAAAATTAGTTGAAGTACCCATTAAATAATATTGTGGTGCATCTACTCCATTACTTGCAATTACATAATTTCCAAATTGTGTAAATGTCCAAAAGTCTGTATCACCACCTGTAAGAGATCCTTTTCTAGATGTAAATGTTCCTGATGCTAATTGATATAAGTCTGTATTCTTTGCTACAAAGTTATACACATTACCAGCATTATCTCTAAATGAACCTGCACCTCTACTATTTGCACCAATATTATTTGATGAATAGTCTACCAAAGATGGAAATCTCTTATATGAATTAAGAGCATAATAAACATTAGTTGCTACATTAGCTCCTGGATTCAAATGTTGTGGTTGATCAGGTAGCCATTCTCCAAAAGGTACTTGCATTATCTGTTCCTATAAAATGATAAATCTGTTTGTACGTCTGTTCTTTGCTGTACTGGTGCTCCACCATAAGTATCAGCTCTGTCATTATTTTCGCATCTTTCTAATGCAGTAGAATACATCTGTAACCATTGTGATAATTGTGTTTGATCTATTCCACCAAGAAAGTTTGCTGCATGGTATAATGAACCATATAAATATATTGCTGGATGTTTGTTTAAAATATAATTTGTTGTATTTGAATCACTAAGTGCTCCGATAGCTTTATAATAAGATAACTTACCAGTATAGCTAGTGTCAGGAGCAGGACCGAACCTAAATTTTTCCACTTCATTGTCACTCTCTATTGTATATGTTCTTGGTCTACCAGTTCTTGATCCACCTTTTATTTCAAATAAATTATGTGGTGTTATATATTCTAATGGATATTTAACTGATGATTGTAATATAAAAAATGATCTTACAGCAAGAAAACCTGTTGGTACTGTAACTTGTTCAGCATCAATAGTAACATCATCTTGCTGTTCCATTTGTCTAATTCTTAGTTTAGCATTAAAATCAGCTTCTGTAAGTTTAATAAAGTCATCTTGTATTTCTGTAGTTAAATCTGATCTATTTAAGAAATTAGCAATAGATGCTTTTAATTCTGAATAAGTTGATAATGCCATTATAAATTACCTTCTGCTGTTCTAAAATATCTAAACTCATTTGAGTTTAATTTAGTTCTCATTATTTTTCTTTGAATTTCTTTTGGTAAAGAAAACCAATTGTTGCTTCCATTATATTCTTTTGCCCAGATCTGTAGTACTAATGGAGGTACACTAGCTACTCGTTTCATTTCTTTGGCTTTAGATAAGTATCCACTATCATGATTATAAAGCTCTTTATTTCTTTTCAACAGAGGATTTACATCTTGTTGATTATTAATAGTTAGCTTACCATCTGACTCTTGGATATACTTAGTCTTTATACCACCATCGTATTCTACAGATCGAACTTTTCCCATTACTCTGATAATTCAGTTACGTATAGATTAACAGATCCTATTACAGCAACTTTTTCACCTTCAGATACTTTAAAGTATTCTGATGATTTTGCTTCTAAAAATATTTTAGTATTTGCTGCTGTAGGATTTACTCCAAACTCAATATGACAATCAGCATCTGGTACAACTCTAACATATTCTATATTAGATCCAAATGCAGATGATTGAGCTGAAGATCCTGATGAAGTAACTTTTTGTGTAGTAACAGGTCTCATCGCAATGTGTGCCATGTTACTCCTTATCTTCTAATTACAAATGTTACGCCAAGTTTTTTAGCTCCAGTAGATCCACCATCAGTAATCATTTCAATTGATCCACCTTCTTCTACTTGGTTAGCTGCTGTTGGTTCTGCTGTGTCAATATCACCTGCTGCTGAACCTGAGTTAGCAACTGTGATTCCACCACCAGTTATTGCAGTTCCACCAATTTCAAAACTAATTGCTGCATCTCCACCAGAGATAGCTCCTTGTAATGCAGTTATAATTTTAATTACTTTTCCACCATCAGGTACTGCTACGTAAGTAGATGATGCTGTTGATACGTCAGCGATTTCGCCATAAATAAAATAGTCGTTTAATGTTCTCATTATATTCCTTAATTGTTCCGATCCTAACCTTCTCTCAGATCTTCAATTGTTTAGAATCTGCTGGGGGAGCAGATATTAAGGTTACTCCCCCAAACAGGTATACTTATTATGAAGTAGTTAAGTCTGCAACCATTCCAGATGCAGCTTCATTTCTTGATTCAAGAGTTGCTTCTACTAATAATTGTCTTTTCTCTGAATCACCAGTTTTTGATAATTCATGCATAGTGAAGTCTCTTAAGAAAGCTATTGCCCAGTAGTTCATATCTAACACATAAGCATCTCTATCTCTAGAGAATCTGTTAGGTACTACTTGTAACTGACCAAAATCTGAAGCGTAAACGTCTACAGAAGTGTATAATGTAGCGTCTGCACCTGCATCAAATCTAGTACTATTACCAGTAAATCCTGATAATTTTTGCTTGTTGAATGGTCCTACCATAATCATAGAAGGATCACCACCAGCATTCCATACTGATTTAATTACAGATTTTAAAGAAGCTTCTGTGAAAACTCTTTGAGTTCCATCAGTTCTTGCTGTATTACCAGCTCCACCAGATGCTGGAGAACCTGCAGATGATAAATCATCATTAGTTGCTACCCAAGCTCCTAGAGATCCTAGTTTTCTAGCAGTAGATGCATTACCAGTAACTTCTGCTTGGTTACCAGTAACAGTTGCTTCCATGTCTCTTTTAAGTTCTTTAGCTTTTTTAGCTATTTGATAAGCTAATTCAGATGCTCTACCTGCTTTGTCTACAGCTTCTTGAGTTCCTGTGATTACAACAGTTTTGTCCATAATCTGAGAACTGTTTGAAAGTCTAGTAGTTGCAGTAACTGCATCTAAAGTTGCTTCATCACCTTCGATAACAGCATTTGATGTTGATGCTGATGCTAAGGCGTCTGTTTGCCATTCATGAAGAACTGCTGTAGCTTTTGTTTTAGCTGCTGAACTAATGAATGGCGTGTCTGTAGGAGAGATGCTATAGATAACATCAGAAAGATCTTCTCTTTCTCCTACTGAATCATACGTGTCAAACGTATTAGTTGGTTGTGCCATTGTTATTTCCTTTGTTGAGATTTAAGATTAATAATGTCAAGCAACGCAGATTGGGCATCTCCTAGAGTTCCTGTCTTACGTAACTTGCCAATTTTATTTCTTATTTGCTCTCTACCAGAACTTGTTGATGACTTTGCAACACCAGATTTAACAACCTTTGGAGCATTAGCTACTTTTTTTTGAACGATAGGTCTTTTATCTTTCAAAGATTGATAGCTCATTGCATCTTTTGCAACCATTAAAAATCTATGGTCTGCAAGTGATCCGATCTCCTCATCATTAAATCCATATCCTCTAAGTGAGTTACGCATATTAAGTTTGAATTGATCTGCTTTACTTGGATCGCTATACTCTGGTATTTTTGTTGCTGCTAACTCTCGCTGTGTTTCAAGAAAATCATTGTATTGTTTAGCCTGAGCTTCTCTAGCTTTAGTTTTCATTTCATTAAGTTGCACTTGTTTTTGCCTTAATTCAAAATCTAACTTTGCAGCTTGTGTAGGATCTTCTTCGTATAATCGTTGAAGATCTTGACTTCCTTGTTGTTGTCTGACAGTTGCGTCAGCAGTTGCTATAAGTTCATTCAACTCTGTTAGTTTCGCATCATAAGATTGACGCAAACTATTCTTTTGAGCTTCAAGATCTCTCTTTTCCATCCCTAAAGTATGAGTTTTTTGTCTATAATCTGAGTCTCTAGAATATCCAGCTTTCAGTTCATCAAGGCTTACCTCAATCTCTTGACCATTAACTTTTAATCGGTGGAGATTTGGTTCTTGTGATTCTGTTTGTGTTTCTTCTGTTACCTCAGTATTTTCAGTTTCCTGCTCAACTGGAGCTGCTTCAGACTCAGCTTGGCTCTCTGGAGTTTCCTGTTTCTCAGTACTTTCAGGTTCTGAAGGTTCTGCTTTAGTTTCAGTTTCTTGTTGATCTTTTGGATTCAATAATCCTGAAATTTTTTCAGCAGCACCATCTATGTTTTGTGCTTCTGACATATCGTTCCTTTCATGGTTGACGAATTTGAAGTTGCGTTAGCTTAACTTCGTTTATTTAGATTATCTATCTCATCTTGAGATAGTTTTCCACTTGTCATGATACTTTGTAAATGACCTCTGATTTTGTCTACAAGATTGTAGGCTACCCAAAGATATGTACGCTTATCATCTTCAGTGAATTTTGTATTAAAGATTTCTTGTTTATATATTTCAAGAAGATCTTCAAATGCTGTCTTTAGCAGGGGATCGTTCAGAAGTTGCTCTGCCCTCTTGCCCTGTCTGATTTGTGTTTCCTTGTCCATTTGTATTAAAGAACTCCTTTTGTCCTTTTATCATTTCTTTCATTAAATCACCAGCTTTATTTAGATCTGTTTGTTCTAACATAGATCTTCGTTTTAAGTTGGCTTCATCAATCTTGCTACCATATTTAAGTTCAAGTTCTTTTATTTTTAAATCAAACTCTAACATAGTTTGTCTCATTTTTGCCTCAATATTTTTTAGATCAGTATTTGCTTTTAACTGTGCTCTTTGATTTTCACCTTGTACCTGAGCTAAAGTTACTTTTTCAAACTCTGTTGGTGGTTTAGGTGGTAATTGTGGCATTTGAGATGCACCGACATCAGGATCCATAAAGAAAGGTTCTACACTATTTAGACCTGCATGTTCAACTAATTTTTTCAAAGAATTATATATATTTCTTAAATTGACCATTGGTCCATATACATTCTGTTGAAGTTGTATAGCTTCCATTTGTCTTTGTAAAATAGCATTAGTTAATATCAACTGCTGCTCTTTTGATCCAGAACCTAATCCTACTTGGACTGTAACATTAATTCTATCTTTCCATTCGTAAGGTCTCATTGGTATATACTTACCTCTAATTCTTACTATCTTTTCTTTTTGTTGATATTTACATACCAACTCAAACATTTTTAGTGCTAAATCTCTAACACCTGTTTCTGCAAATATTCTAGCAATCAACTCCATTCTCATTTGAGATTGAGTTAATACTTGATTCATACCAGTCGCAGTTTTTTGATTTAGACTATCTGCATTTAAACCTTGTGATGTTCTACTTACACCTGTTCTAGTTTCTTTTACAGAATCTAAGTAAGCTAACATACCACTAGCTTGTTCTGTAATTGGTTGTGCTTGTATAGGCATCATTACATTAGATGGTGGTTGTTTAGTTCTAACTATTCCTCCAGGACGATTAGTTAATAAATCATCCATAGCAACTTGACCATCTTGTATTGCAACTCTGTTATTATTAGTTAGATACATATTATCTAACATTTGTCTCATAACAGTAGATTTAATTAATTGAATATCTTCTACTAGCTCTGCAATAGATCTACCATGAAATCTATGAGGCATGATAACTGGTGTCATAGATATAAATGGCATTGTATCCATTTCTTCTATGCTTAATAATTTTTTACCATCACCAGCTACACAGATCTTAACTAGCTCTGCTTTGCCATCATCATTAAGATCCATTCTTACATAACATTCATGTAGTAATACATCTTGTGTAGACTCATCACCATCAGCTTCTCCATGTGAGAAGTCAATGTTTTGATGTCTAATAAATTTATCTTCTGTAAAATAATCAGGATCACCAGTTGGTAAAGAATCTACTAAATCTTTATCATATCCCATTTCTACTAATTCAGTTTTAGTTTTATTTGTTCTATGACAAACAAAGTTAGCTGTATCAATAGACTTACATCTTCTTTCAATTAAAAATTCTTCAGGTGGTATTGGATCTATTCTTACTTGTCCATACTTTCTAGTTCTATGTATTACACAATCATGTAATTTAATCTTATCTAGTTCTTCACCTCTATCATCTACGATAGGTTCATCATATTCTGTATGTTCTTTTACATCTACTTCTGCATCTGCAACAAGATCATTAAACTCATCATCTGTTAATCTAGTATATTGTTCTCGTTCTGTTTTTTCAGAATTATCCCAATATATTTTTAGAATACCATTCTTTTGAATCAATGCATCTTTAAATGCTGTATACAATGCTGTAAATCCATTATTCTGTTTATAGAATATATGGTTTAAATAATCTGAACATTGTCTAGCCATTTCTTCATCTTCTGGTCCAACACCTTCACATGAGAAAACATTGTCTCCTGCTGTGAAGATCTTCATTAATGAAGGCATTAAGCTTTCAACTGTATCCATTACATCATTAGAGATTACTTGTGATCTACCTTCTTGTTCATTACCAAGAGGCATACCTAAATAATATTCTAATGATTTTTTTCTTCTAGCAACTAGCTCACCACCAATATAACCTGATGCATTGTGAATTTCTCTACTTACTATTGATAATATTTCTTGTTGTGATTTCTTCATACTACATATTTTGTATCTACATTAATTGGTTTATTCCATTCAGTTGTATCTAAAGGTTCGGATACACATCCATACCTAAAGCTATCAGCTGCGTGTGAACACCAATCATGGAGAGGTTTATTTTTAAACACTTGGTTTTTTTCATCCCATTGTTTTCTATATTGTCGTAACGCATCTAGTCCTTGTTTACATTTTTCTCTATCGAACCAACAATCTTTAAGTGTATTACGTACTGATTCAATTCCATGATCTACTTCAAGTTTAGGTGCTACTTGAAAATCTAATCCTAATTCAGCTGCAACTTCTAATCTAGACTTTCCAGTACCAAGTTCTCTTGCTTGTATATCATGTGGAGCTATATGACAAGAATAAGCATAATCTTTTTCTGTCAATACATCTACATAATGTGCTAATGATTCACCAGAGTTTTCATAGTAATCTATTAAATGTACTTCTTGTCCAACTCTTTGTGCAAACCATATTGCAGTTGAATCACCTATCCCCAGATCCCACCACGTTTCCACACCTACATTATCATCTACAGGCACGTAGCCGATTCTCCCATCTTTATCAGCTTTAGTTATAAGTCGACCATAATAACTTCCACTCACTGCTGCAGTAAATGAACATTCAAATTCTTGTTCGTACTGCTCAGGTGTCATAATGGAACGTGCCTGTTCCAGTTCTTCCTCTGGAATTACTTTTGTGTCAGAAGATCTATATAGTTTCCCATACCAATCTTTATGACCACGCTGTGCAAAATCAAATACTTCCCAAAATTGATTATGCCCCATTGGTGTACCGATAAATAAAACCCATCCCATTTTATCAGCAACAGCTGGTCTAATAATCTCTGTCCATACTCTAGGAGACATGATTGCGTATTCGTCTAATACTACGCCATCAAATCCCATACCTCTTATTGAATCAGGATTATCTGCACCAAAAATTTGTATTCTAGAACCATTAAATAAATCGATTCTAAGTTCAGACTCATTCCTACTTCCACCCCACTTCATAAGTGGTTGTGTGTAAAATTTTAAATATTCCCAAGCAATAGATTTACCTTGTCTATAAGTTGGAGCTATGAATGCACATAAAGCTCTAGGTTTATCTGCTGCTGTTTTAATTAATTCGTTTATTGATAAAACTGATTTACCAAATCTACGATGACAAACTAAAACACTAAATCTTTTTAAATTACTATGTACCTCTTGTTGATATGGTCTTGGCTTATAAGGTACTTCTATTATTTTAACTTTCTTTTTGCCATTGGACTTTGATTTGGATTGGCTCATCTGTTCCTATCTTAGATGTTGTGTTAGCTAGTTTTGGATGAACATAAGGTGCTGCTTTTTCTGCTGCATACATTTTACGTTCAGGTGAACTTGCAGGATTGTTTAACACAGATAAAAGATAATCTAAAGGAGAATGTTGATATTTCTCAGCCATTTGTTCCATAGATTTCCAAAGTGTTTTAGACTTTGAACCTAATGGTCTACCAGCTCCTGGTCTTTTACCACCATGTTTTACTTCATTCTCATGAGATAAATCTTCTGATTTAATTTTATCTTCCATTATAAAATCGAAAGTCCTTTTTTATTAAATTGTTGTTGTCTTTTTGCAATAGGTTCATTTAGTTCTTTTTTAATTTGTCTAGTGACTAATGCACCACCTGCAAATGCTAATCCTAATGGACTAAATGCAGTTTTACCAGCAAACTTAACACCTTTCATAACTCCTTTTTTAAGACTTATGTTTTTAATAGAGCTTGTAAGTTTATTAATTTTAGCTTTAACTGGAGAATACTTAACCAGTTTTTTACCTGGTCTTTTTCCATAGCTATAATTTCTAAACTTTTTATCACTTGATCCTATTATATCTGGGTACTTCATTTTTTCTTCTTTTTCTTTTTAGCTTTAATTATTTTTTCTTGTAATGCTTTTGGCAATGTTCTTTGTTTTGCTGTAAGCATTGCTTTACCTGGCATTCGAGCTTTCATTAGTACTTCCTCATTTTAACTTTTTTACCCATTTTTTTTGCAGCTTTCTTAGCAGCAGCTTTACCTTTTTTAGTATATGGGTATTTTTTTTTTCCAACCATTGGCATAGTGTTTTTCCTTTCTATATATTATAAGTTTTTTTCATCTGCTTAATTTCTTTAGCAGTTTTTCTTTTAACTCTAACATTTCTTTGTCCAGTTACAAGATTATATGTACCACTAGCTATGCCACCAATACCTGCACCTGCAACAGCTCCTACACCTGCAGCAGCAGCTGAAAAGCCTGGATTTTGTTTAATAAAAGATACATCACTTTTATTTAAAATTGGATTTTTTTTGTAAAACTTTTTAGATTGTTTTTTTACTTTAGATCCAAAAGTTTTTGTTTTACCTGCTGATTTACTAGCAAGTTCTTTCATTGAATCCATAGCACTTGCATAATGTTTTTTTGCAAATTGTTTAGCTATAAATACTTTAGTTTTAAACATCATTGTCTTAATAGTCCTTGTCTTGCAGCCATTTGTGCATTAGGCATTTGCATTTGCATATTTGGTCGTCTACCCATTTGCTGCATCATTGGGTTATTTGCCTGTTGTAATAAACCCTGCTGTTGCTGTTTTGCAACTTCAGGCATAAGCTTTGCTCTAACAATTAATGCTAACTTCTGAGATTCTTCAGGAGTCAGATTAATCATTTCATCAGCTAATTTTTCTAATCTTTTACTCATAATTATCCTTTAAAAAATTTCATTGCATCTCCAAATACATCATCAGGTAGATCTGTTTGATATTTACCAATCATTCTTCCACCTGTTGGATCTATTTTTCTACCAACAATTTTTCTTTTCTTTTTTTTCTTTTTAACTTTAATTTTTGGTATTCTTTTCATTAACAATTCCACTTTCTTAATGCTTTGTTTATTCTACTATTTGGATCTCGTGCTGTTTTTGCAGAAGTAAGTCTACGTTTCATACCTTTCATTCTAGCACAAAACGACTTACGTCTAGCAGCACGTTTTCCTTTTGGATTCTTTTCTGTAACTGCCATGCTGAGCTTAGATCCAGGATTAGCTCGTCTATATGAAGCTATGCCTTTCCTATTCAAACCCCCACTTTTGGATTTGCCTTCTTTTCTCTGCCATGCAGGTGTTTTTGCCATTACTTTCTTTTCCTTCCAGATGCTGTTACTGACCATTTAACTCGTTTTGGTCCAGTCTTTTTACGAGCTTCTGCTTTACTTATTCTACCAGCTACACGTTTTGGTCTACAAGCAGGATATGGTCTACCTTTGTCTTTCTTACCTGAACGTCCACACTTTTTACCAGTCTTAACGTCTCGCCAATCTTCTGCGAACCATTTTCGTAGACCACCCTGATAAGCCATTAGTATTTTCCACCACGCTTTTTATACGTTCGCACTAACCATGCGTTTGCATATGCACTGGGATATACTTTAAACTTCTTTTTAGCTTCGGCTTTGACCCTAGCGTACAACGCAGGGTTCTTTGGTTTTGGGGATGCCATTATAAAACCTCCTTGTAATCCTTAAGTTTAGCTTTAGCTCTAAATTTTGGATTTTTCAAGTCTTTTGAAAACTGTTTTCGCTTACGTTGAATCTTCAACATAGCCTTTGGATCTAATTTATCGATTACATCAAACATTAAATACCTAGTTTTCATTTTTTATGCATCCTTTTCTTGTGTTTGTTCATTGATGACCATTTGATTCTGCTTTTATTGGTGCTAATTGACGTTTTTTTAAACTTTGATCGGCTTTCATGCTCGACTTTGTTCAAAAAATTGTGTTTTTTAGCCATTATGCATCGTCAATTAAATCAAAACCTATAGCTCCACCTACTGCTGACGCAGATCTAGGGTATTTTCTTATAGTTTTATCTACAAACTTAATACCTTCGTTGGTTTTCTTGCCTGTTATAGCTACTGCTTTAGCTAATTTAGGCTTATTTCTGTTACCTAAAAAAGTAACAGCTTCATTCGTCTTTTTTCCAGCGAATTTTTTTGCTGTATACAGTTTTTTTACAAATTCTGCACCAACTCTGCCTATTGCTGTTATCATATTTTACTCCTTATTATTGATATAAACCCCACCTATTGGCAGAGCTGTACTAAACCCCCCTATTTGCACTATCGACATGTATGTCGATGTTGCAGGGGTAGTTTCAAAACCCCACTCGCAGCCTTCGGCTGCTCGTAGCTGTCAATCGCTGTTGCGATTGTCTTTTGTTTGTTTGTACAATTTCGTATTGAAGTTGCCAGTAGGCAACACGAAATTGTTGTTATATATGTTTGGTAATCTCTTACTCCAGCTGGTCTGTTGATAAGTTGATTGCCGAACATGATTAATACTGTTGATATTATTGGATAACTTGATTGTCAGTAATTCAATAGACATACAAATAAGTGCTACTTTGACAGTCATGTCGTGGTGCACAGAAAGGATAATACTATGTTAAGTACAATCGTTATGACCCTATTAGCTATATGGTTGTCATTGTTAATAGTTGGTCAAGTAATAGGTGGGTATTGTGGCTACAAGTTCTTCAAAGCCATAACCCACGAAGAAAAGGATAAATAATGATACTGGTAAGTATGTTATTATCTTTTGTATTATTAAACTTAGGAGTTGTATTAATGGTACATTACAGCGTATGGATAGGTTTAGCTATATGCATTGTGTCAGGTATACGATTCCTAAGAGATATAGAACTATCAAAACAATCTAAAGGTTATTATTCCCAGCGAAAATAACCTTTATCGAAAGGAGATAAAATGTCAGATAAACAACAACAAATGTTTGTACCATACACTGAGTCCAAACCATTGGCTGAAAGGATTGCTTACGTAAAAGCTAATCCAGATAAATACAAGCCTCTGGCTCAGTACAGAAAAGAACAAGCTATCGAAAAGAAAGTAGATACACTTGTTGAAATGGTACAACGATTGGTTGAATATCAATCGAAATAAATAGTTGGCTATCGCCTAGTTGCTTTCAGCTAGGCGATGCCTAGTAAATGAATTCTTATGTAGTCCTTATGTACACTGGACTATTTGTACATGTGGTTTGTGCTGTTCCACGAGAATAAATACAGCACTAAATTTTTTAACAATAACATAGGAGAGTATATGGGATTAGATCAATATGCACAGCTAAGAAATAAAGAAGGTAAAGTAGATGTGCAAGAAGATTTCTACTGGAGAAAACATGCAAGATTGCAGCAGTTTATGTCTGCTATGTATGCCAAACAAAATCCTAAAGAGAGTAATGATAATGATATGGGATTAGGTTTTAATGGTGGTCCAGTAGTTATTAATGAAGAAGTAATAAAACATTTAGAAGAAGCTATTAATAATGGATACTATGATTATTTTGCTACTGATGGATTCTTTTGGGGTCAGCAATTCCAAGAAGAATCAGTTAAAGAATATAAAGAACAAGATACAGAATTTTTGCAATGGTGCAAAGATGAGTTATCAAATGGTAATATACCTGAATATTATTGTAGTTGGTAAGGAGATACTATGCTTAGAAAATTTATATGTGAAGTAACCCATGTATATGATGAAAAGAACAGAGTAAAGAGAGAACATATAGTATATATGCCTCAATCTGAATATGATACTTCAGGTTCTAGATGGAGAAACGAAAGATGGGTTGAAGATAAATTAAAAGCTAAACTTGGTGAACGATATGATCAAGATAGTTATTTAAGTAAATGGTATGTTACTAGAATATACCAAGAGAGGTTATAATGAAATCAAAGATCAAAGGTATGACAGATACAGAGTATACTGCTCATATGAAACATTTGGCTATCTTCACAGATTGCAAGGAGGTCAAGAGTGTACCGAGTAATACTAAAAGGAAAGTTCAAGGAAAAGCCAATAAATCTAGCAAGAGCAGTAAAGCTAATATATAGGCAAGATTTTACTGGTTCACTACGTAAAGAGAACATTTCCTGGTGGAAACAATATTGGATAAAGCCTGTATACTTACAGATAATATATCCAAAAAAAGGATGGATAACCTTAGTTAAAGTATATCGAGAGGGTAAACCATCGATAAGAGTGATAACTAAGCCAACCAGCTCTACCAAACGAGAGCTGCTTGTCTATGATAAACTATATGGAAAGGAGGAGTAATGGGTAGAAGAAAAAAATTTAACCGATTACCTGAAGCAAAACAACTAGCTAAACAGTTGTTATTACACAGAGTATGGCATGGATACTCACAAGAAAATGTAGCTGATGTACTAGAAGTAACATTTCAACAATATCAAAAAATTGAGAGATGTGAAAATAGATTATATGCAGAACAATTACTTGCAATATGTAAACATTTTAAATGGGATCCAAGTATCATAATGTTGACAGATCCACGTGCTACGCTTGATGAATGGGTTGAAAACAAACCAAGAGGTCAAAGAGCAGGTATTGATAGTAGTAGTAAAAGAATACTAAACAAATGGTATCGAATAGATATCAATGCTGAAAGTAATTATTTTAACGAAAGGAAATGATGTGGGAATTATTAATATTGTCAGAGTTATTGCTTATAGCGTTACAGGTCTCATCGTGAGAAAAGGTTGGAATTGGCTCACTGCCGATGTCGATCCAATTCCTGGAACGAAAGAATTTGATGATGAATATCGTCAAGTACGTAGTAAATATCTACGTTTACGTAAACGAAAGGAAGAATATGAAACGTATAGAAAAAGCAGGTGATGTGCTTATCAAAGCGTTCACATTACCAATCAGAGTGTGTGTTGGTCTGTACAAGTGTATTGAAAAGAATACACCTGAAAGACTTGAAATGCCATTCGAAATCAAAAGAAAGGAGGATACCGATGGAAGAAACAAAGAAACTACCAGTTGCTGAAAGAGTTGAGAAGAAAATGGGTATGGCTAGATATATGTGTGAGCTATACTTTCAATGTGCAGCTATGGTAATGAAAGATCCAAGACATTCTAAGTTACCTAGTTACACGCAAACTTCTGCAATTACTACTGTGTTCATTGCTACTAAAGAAGCATTGGATAAAGTAAGAGAGAAGAATGCAATGGAGACTGCTGAGATATTAGAAAGCATGTCTAAATCAAATGATCAAACAGAAAAGGTTGCTTAATGACTGATAAAGTTATGAGACCAATACGTAAAGAAGAATATGCGTATTGGGATTACAATACTGATTCAGAGTATGAAGCAAGAAAGTCTAGTCTGAAATCTGAAATGATAGATGAGATTGATGAAATCTCTGAAACAAACTATCCAAAGTTTCAGGCTAGATTGAAGCTTGATACACTGATGGATGAGATAAAAACTAAACATCAAGAGTATCATCAATTTGTTACTAACAAAAACATGATCGAACAAGAGAAGAAAAACAAGCTAGATAAAGCTGTTGATCTTATGTACGAGCAGTTATTGAAATGGAACAAAGAGAGAAAATGGACAACTGATATATCTAGAAAACTTATCAGTGATCCAAAAGATCATGAAGCTCTAATCAAGAAACTATGTAGAGAAGAAACTGAGAAAGCATATTATGCTGGACCAAAAGGTAAAGCATTACAGCTCTTAGATATATCTAAGAAAAAAGCTAAACATATTCTTAACTCAGGACTACCTCTTAACGTAGCAGTAATGAGAATAGCTGAAGAAGGTGCAACACAAAGAATAAACTTTCAAATACCGAAAGATGTGTTCAATCCTGCTTTTGCTATTACTAATAAGAAATAAACTATTGGCTATTGCCCAATCTCGAATGGTTGGGCAATGCCTAACAGAAAGGTTGTTATGGAAGAAAGTAGACAAGATAAAATGAATACTTTGATTGCGAAAGAAGTTGATAAAGTAGTTGATCTAAGTAAGTCGCAAACAAAAGTAATATTGAATCATGATGATAGAATCAAAGACGTAGTAAAAAGTGTAAAATTTTTGGCTATGATGCAGATTGCTACTCTTGTGATTCTTGGTCTAATTCATGCTACACATTCAGGTTGGTTTGACAACATAGGGTGGTTGCAATGAGATTAGATGAACAAGAAAAAATACTAAACAAAGCATCTGACAAAGCTGTTGCACAAGTAATTAAAGAGAGAAAAACTTCTCGAAGAAATCTAATCAAAGAGTGGTTTAGATTTGCAGAGCTTGTTAGTAAACAAATTAAGAAATACTTATCATAGGAGTTATATGCCAAAGAAAAAAATACAATATCGTGGAGACGATGATGAAAAAAACTCAGTATATATGTTTCATAATGAAAGATATGATGTACATTTATTTACTAATGCTGATGGTTGGAATCAAGCAATGACTACATTTGATGTATGTAATTTTCCACATAGAGATGATTGGAAAGTTTATGTAGCTTGTGGTCAACAACCGACAAATACAAATAAAAAAGGTAGATATAAATATGAGTAAATTAATGGAAACAAATGAATTAATGTTAGCTATCGAACAGATGCTCATTAAAAACTTAAATGCCTCAATAACAGATCATGGTCAAGCCACAACAGATACTTGTGAAGCTGATTTTAATGCAGTTATTGATGGTAAAAAGTATACAATAACAATCGAACAAATGGAGAACGATGATGATTAAAGTACCTAAAGATGTGCATAAAGCATTAGGCATTATGTTAAAATATAAATTAATAAATGAAGCTGGTATGTCAGCATATTTAGCTAAATTTATTAGACGTGAAACTACACCACGTGTAGTACAATTACCTAAACCAAGAGAAGCGACTGCAGCTCTTGAAAGAACATTAATAGATATTACTAATGGAATTACTATGAATCAAGCATTTGATGTAAGAGAAATGACATCAAAAGTAGAATCTAGAGTTGGTAAAACAACTGATAGTGCTGTTAGATATGTATTAGGTTTAATGGTACAAAAAGGTATAATAGAACAGATCCATTCAGATGGTAGAGTTCTATTTGGTAAAAAAAACAGATAGGAGGATAGATGTATAAATTACATATATGGAAAGCAGAAATGGCTGGTGGACTACCAATAACAGGTAGTGACACATTTGAATTTACCAAAAAACCTTCATTTCAAGATATGTATCCACTAATAGGTTGTGATACGATTGAAATTTTACATGGATATGATAAGACTATATCTAATAGGACTTTTGATATTTATTGTGATGAAGAAAGTAAACTCAAAAATCCTTTTGTAAAAAATGATAGAGCAACCAAAGCATGGTATGCTTGGCAAGAAAGAACTGGAAGAACTTGTATTGAAGGTGACTTTGTTGCAGGTAATGTTGCTATCATAGAAAAGGTGAAAGATGAAGCTGCGTGAAAAAATAAAAAATCCAGAGCCTCGTAATTTAAGCGAGGTTCTGAAAGATTGTCATGATCTAGTTGCTGAGTTAAGAGTAAAATTAAAACTTAAATGTGATGATATACTTCAACTACGTAAAGATCTAGATTTGGCAAGAGAAGAAACACAATTAGCTGAACTTAGATACAATACATTAAAAGATGCAGTAGATAAAGCAGCTAATGATAAACTTAACAAAGCTAGAGGAGAACTAAATGACTGATCAAACTAAACATGATATTGGTAGTTTGCAAACAGAAAATAAAGCAAAACGTCATGAACTTGAAAAACTACAAAATGAAATGGATGATGCTATGGAATCATTGTCTATTATAGATAATGCTATACAATGTGGTTTTATGAAAGATAAACATTCTTTAATTATGCAAGAATGGGCAAAAGAATATCGTGATGATATAACTAGAATACAAACACATTTAGATGTAACAGGAGAAAAACATGACGAATGAAGGTCAATGGAGAGCTTTAGTTGCTAGTAAGCAATTAGAAATAGATAAATTAAAACTTAAAATAAAAGAAATGGAGCAAGAAAATGGACTCAGAAATTCTAAGAATAGAAAAAAGAATAAAAGGTCTGAATCGAGTGACAGCAGCGATAAATGATTTATCCATATATGGAATCTTTTATGGTAACTATCCTGAGTTAGTTAAAGTTTTAGAAGAAGCTAAAGATCATGTTAAATTAGAACTTAAAAAATCTAAAGCTAGATTAGAAAGTATTAACTATCCTCAGTATGATGAAGGAGCTGAAGCTGTTATTCAAGAGTACATGAAGAAAGGTACTTAATAAAATTCTATTTGTAGAGGAGAGATCTCTATAAAATAAAAACCCAAGCAAATAGATACACCCATCAGGGAGACTTGGTGGGTGGTTAAATTTCTGTAATTTTAACTATCCAAGATTTAGGTATCATAGTACGATCACCAAAGGTTATTGTACCATCATCTTCTTTATCGTAACTTGCAAATAATTTTATTGATTTACGATCTTTAGAGAAGATCCAACCTTCATTAACTGGTGTAGCCAGTTTCATATTTTTAAATTCTTTATCTGACGCCCATGCACTATCACTAACACAATCTACCCATTCAACTCTAACTTTGGTATAAGGTATATCTGTAGTGTCTTTGTCTTTAACTGATTTCTTTTTTTTAGTGTAACGTCTTTTTGTCATGAGCTGCCCATATATATTGTTCTACTTCATCAAAAGGTACGATAGTTTGACCTTCTTCTTCAAAGACTAATTGTAAGTATGTGCTATATATAATGGCTAATGCCATTGCGTCAGCAGCTTTAAGTGTAAGATGAGGATTAGCTTCTTTGATAAAGTCACCAATCACATCAGGTTTTACAGTCCTGAGAAATTTATCAGAGTAAGCTTTAGATCGCTTAGGAAATTTGATTATCTTAGTCATGTTTACACGTACCTCTGGCGAGGATAACTTAAATAACTATTTGGGTTGCAGGAGAAAATCAATACTTTTTTTGATCTTAGGTACAAGTTTGTTATAAACATTAATCCAAAGTAGTGAATCATCATAAAAAAAATGCTTGTTTTTCCACATTTCGTGGTAGTGTTTATAGAAAATACTACATATAGGTAAAGGATCAATATCAATTTTTTCCCAAAAATTACGTTCTGACATACCACAGTTATGTAATTGATGATGGTGTTTGACACACAAAGGTAAAGTAAATTGATCACCTACTTTTTGACCTATTCCTCTATGCTGGGCATATTGTATATGATGAGCATTACAGCCATTTTGTTGACATATTATACAAGGATTACTTGCTACCCATTTTAGGTAAACTTTGTCTTTTATTTTGAGTTCCTTGTCCTCTGATAGTGTTATGCACTTTCGTGTACCCATAATATATTGCTAGTCTTGCTAGTCCTTCATGTGTTCTATTTGATGCTTTACGTTCTGTCAATCCAAGAATGTGAGCTATCTCAATTATTCCATAATTAAACCAACAAAATAACTTCATGCATTCAGCTATAGTTGGACCAATTTCATTATCGCAATCTCTGACTGCACATGCAGCTCCAAGAGATGAAGTAATAAAGTCAGTATTAGAACCATCTATTCTGTCTTTTAGATAGTTACCTGTGCTGCCACCCATAAGTTCACACATCAATCTGTATCTAGATCCTGCTTCGTATTCTTCCATAGATATAAGTTTACGATGAAACATATACATTAGTCTAGATTCTCTAATGTTTAACCAAACTTTTTTTTTATCTCTGATAGTAGATATAAGTTCAGGTTTTTCTATTTTACGCATATGTATTTGTATACTTGTCTTTTGCTTTATCAACAAAAGATCTAAATTTATCATTAGTATTATACAATTTGTATAATCTAAATACACGATTTTTATTACAACAATGATGACGAGCTATTAGGCTTTTACACCCATACGCTTTTGTAGGGTGCAATAGCCAGGACAATATAATTGATAAGTTGTATAAATTATAATGTTCTTTGTCAGTTATTGCTGATTTACCTTTTAACATATCTATTGGTATGTTATAGGTATTACTTATATATTTTTGAATATTAATAACCATGAGGAGATAATTATGAAAATTGAATATAGACATTCTGCCTCCAAGACTAATACGTTTATTGATAGTCCACCATTTTGGATTATCAATGAGTTGTTTGATTTTGAGTCAGATCCAAATGCAAGAATGGTAATGGGATTAGCAGCTGAAGATGCTGCACATCATGCATTATCAAACCAAATCAGTGATGAAAATATTATCACAGATTATGCAAAAGTTAAATACATAGAAAATCCTGGACGTAATCATTCAGAAGATGAGTATGATTGGGCACCAATTATTGCTAATAAGTTTGTTGAAAATTTAAAAGAGTTTGGTGATGTAGTATCATTTCAAAATGAAATGCAGATATCAGGTGAAAAATATGGTCTAAAGTATGATGTTATTGGTAAAACTGACTTTGAGTTTAAAGATGTAATAGTTGATACTAAAGCAACAGCATATATTAGACGACTTAAAGCAGGTCATGTAGACCCAAAATGGTATCCAAAAGCAGCTGATGTACGTCAGCAATGCTTATATAGAGATCTATTTGGCAAAGAAACAATGCTATTATATTGTTCTCCAAAAGATGTATATTGTGTTGATATGGTAGATAGAGATCATTTACAGGATCTAATCAATGCAATGAAACATATCGAACATATACTAGAAATATGCAAAACTAAAGATGACGTTGTACGCATATTTCCTTTGATATGCGACAACTTTAGATGGAAGGGTAGTCCTGGATCTGAAGAATTTGCTAAAGAAATCTGGACGAAAGTATTGAAATAGTCTATATATTTGCAATGCAGAAGTTTGGAAAAATACTAAATAAAATAAACAGGAAGGTTCATATGGAAAATGAAACATTTGAGTGCTCATTTAAAAGAGCATTTGAAAAAGATGATGGTGGTGTAACTGTATACGTAACCAAAGACGATGGTACAGATATGACTATCTATGGTGAAGCTATCGGTACTTCAAGATGGCAGAAAGGTGCTAGATTGAAGATTGCAGCTCAACCAGTAAGAACAAGTAAATCAGGTAAACAGTATCAAACTGCAAGTATGATTGAGTTGTTAAGTGGTGAAGTTGCTGTACCAAATGGTGCAACACCAAGTGCTACAGGTAAAGATCCTGCTGCACAATGGAAAGAAAAATACAGATTAACTATGAGTAATTTATTATCTGCTGCTATACAATCTGGCAATGATGTAGACTTTGACAAGATTGATGGCTATGTGCGTAAGATATTAAATGCTCAATATGATGGAGACGAGGCTCCATTTTAACAGAATCATTTATCTCCCTCTAGAGTTAATGATCGTTGCTGGGTGGGTGCTCCCTGCCCAGTAACAGAAAGATCTTATGGACTTAATACTTCTAAATGATGGAGTGTATAGTCTAGTACCAATCACAAAACAAATGATGAAAGGAATTGAACTCTTTACTGAGGTCAGTTGCTTTGATCTATGTGATATACTAAGACTACACTTAACAACATATTATAATGAAATAAATCGACACGTGATGAATGATGGAACAGGAGATTTTTTCGGATGCATTTGTTCAAATTAGAACTAGAAATGATGGGTATAAACACTTATAATAGGGATGATTTGGTTTTGAAATTATATAAATTATATTTAAAGGAGGATAAAAGTGATTACAGAAAAGCGATTGGAAGAATCCTTAAAGTATCTTGCTGATACAGATGAAGAATCTGCAAGTGCTAATGCTAATGTTAAGTATTTAGATAGATTACTTAAACGTAAAAAAGCATTACATATAACTGGTAACAAGGAAGATAAAAGTATATCTGCAAAAGAACAAACATATTATGCTAGTGATATATATAAACAAGCAGTGGATGAGTTGTTTGAAGCAGAAGTTAAATCTAATACATTAGATAATAAGAGAGATAAAGAAGCTCTTATCATAGATCTATTTAGAACTTTAGAAGCTAGTAGACGTAAAAATAATATATGATTTATAAGTTTAAAAGATGGGTAATTTTACCTGCATATACTGAGATTATTATTCGAGCAGACTCTGATGAAGAAGCGTTAAAGATAGTCCGAGCCATAGATCCAAAAACTTTGAACTGGCAAGAGACTGATGCTGCTGATCAGCGTATGACCTATGAAGTCATAGATGAGAACTCCTGAGCAAAGAATGTTTCTTAATGTAATTACCCAAGCAATACATGATGCTGCTTATAAAGGTGATGATAGATATTATTCATATCATCGAGATCAAGCAAGAGCTTGGCTTGTCAGCAATTCAATTGATTTTAGAGTGATATGTAGATTAGCTGATTTGGATCCTGATTATACACATTTAAAAATGTCAAAAGCTCTAAAGAGTGATATACAACAACTACGTAGAAACTATTATAAAAAACAAAAACCAGAACGAGAGAATCGTCCTGGTCGTTATAGGTTAAAATTTTAATGACTGATATAGATATGTTTAAAGA
>LULO01000232.1_pt1 | contig 40227 bp, 29 predicted proteins | sample 728121 | NCBI WGS metagenome assembly LULO01 (sample SAMN03860287, study PRJNA289734) | marine metagenome | biome: seawater column; feature: ocean; material: water; isolation source: Red Sea water column Station 149 - depth 50m | place: Saudi Arabia: Red Sea | collected 2011-10-15 | depth 50 m | reverse complement strand
AGCTCAACAATAATGATTGATTCATTCTCTCAAGGTATTGAGAAAGGCCATAGTATATTTGATGATCAGGAAGGAGTAGATTCTATTCTAGGGATAGGATCTACAGATGGAGCACATCTAGTTCTAAATCAAATCAAAGTTCCACTATTAAAGCAAGGAGTAGTAAGTGGAATGACCGGGGTTATGATGGGCGAATGTAGAAGAAGGAGAATAGATGCTATGGCCATTTTAGCAGAAACCAACGGAGAGGTAGGTCAAGGGGTAATACCCGATGCTAGGGCTGCAGCTAGAATTATTGGTTCAATGGATGTTTTACTACCTGCTGTGCAGCTAGATCCCGAGCCTCTATTAGAAGAAGCAAAACGAATTGAGAGTCAAATTAGAGAAATGATGGCTTTACATCTTAATCCTACTCAGGATATAGGTGATACGCAAACTGGAATGTTTGGATAACCTAGAATTCTCCGAGATTTGTTTGTCTATCTTCTACTATATTCTCAAGGATCTTTCCATCTAGTAATTGTATTAGATCTCTCTCAGAAATTACTTTTACTCCGAGTCTGTTAGCTTTATCTAATTTTGAACCTGCCGAGTTTCCTGCAACCAAATAGTCTAATTTCGCAGAAACTGATGATATTACTTTTCCTCCATCAGAGCTAATTGAAAGAGCTATTTCTTTTCTTGATCTACTTAATGTCCCCGTTATACAGAAAGTTAATCCAGTAAGATTTCCAGTGGTATTTTTTTCTTTCTCATCTAAAATTTCTAAATGCTCTGATAAATCCAATATTGTATCTCTTCTTTGAGAGATTTCATTGATTAATAATCCAGCTACAGTTTCACCTATTCCCTCAATTTTTACTAATTTATTCATTGAGTTTTCCTTATCATTTGGAATCTTAATTAATTCTTGGAAGGTTCTTATTTCGGTAGTAATTAAGTTTGCTACTTCGGGTCCAATACGAGGCAATCCTAGGGCAGAAATGAATTTGCTTAAAGTTAATTTTTTACTGATTTTAATCTCTTCTATAATTTTAGACGCTGACTTTGAGGCCATACGTTCTAATTTAATTAAATCTCCCTGTTCTAGTCGATATAAATCCGCTATGTTCTCTACTAATCCTTTTGAACATAATTGTTCAGCTAATTTAACGCCTATTCCATCCATACCAAGACTTCTGCACCAGTACAGAATTGTTCTTTCTATTCTAGATGGGCAAGATAGATTGGTGCACCTAATAAAAGCGCCATCTTCAATCAATTTAATTTCGCATCTTGGACACACTGTTGGTGGTTTAACGATTTTTCTTTCTGGAATTGGTTCAATAAAAGGTGATCCGTCTGAATGTTTTCTATCTATAATATCAGAGGATTTAGCCCTCCCTAGTACTTCTATTATTTTTGGGATTACGTCTCCTCTTCTAACAATTCTAACCTTGTCTCCTATCATTAATCCTAGTCTTTCTACTTCTCCTTTATTATGCAAAGTAGTATTCTCGACTGTAACGCCTGAAATAGAAACTGGAGCAATTCTTGAAACTGGAGTAACATTTCCTGTCCTTCCAGTCTGCCAGAATACATCCATTAGAACTGAAATAGCCTCATCTGGCTGGAATTTCCAAGCTATGGCCCATCTTGGATGGTGAGCTGTAATGCCTATCAAATCCCTTTTATCTAATCTATCTAATTTTATTACTACTCCATCAATTTCCCACTGAAAGGATTCGCGATTCTTTGACCAATATTCAGTCTCTTGGACTATTTTATCTGTAATTTCGCTATCATTTTCACCGGTAATCACTTTATTTTCGGCAATCTGAATTCCAATTTCTTTTAGCCAATTAATTTGCTGTGTATCAAATCTAAATTCAGGGGGCTTTGGGCTATCTGGATGTCTATTTTCGATACTTGGAAATTCAACGCTATAAGCAAAAAATTCTAAATCCTCTGATTTTCCTTTTCCAGAGTCTAGATTTTTTTGTCTCAGAGCACCTGCTGCTAGATTTCTTGGATTTGGAGCAATTTGAGAGTATTTTTCTGTATATATTTGCAGAGACATTACTACTTCTCCTCTGATATGACAATCTCCTTCCCATGAAATAGATTCAGGAATATTGGGAATTCTTCGTACATTTTGAGTAATGTCTTCACCTCTGATACCATTTCCTCTTGTTACAGCTCGTACGAGTCTGCCTCTTCTATATTCTAATGAAAGGGCGGATCCATCAAGCTTAGGTTGACAGACAAACCTTCTTCCATTTGCTGTTGTTTCGGTAACAAAATGTAAGATTTGTTGGACTTGATTTGCCTTATCCAGACTTTGCATTGGGAACAAGTGTTCAGCTTTTGTTGTTCCGGGGGGCGGGTCAGAGCCAACTCGTCTCAATTGAGGATGATTTGGATCTAATTTTTTCAACTCGTCCCAGAGCTTATCATAATCATTATCAGAAATTTCGGGTGAAGCTTTGTTGTAGTATAAGTCAGAATGATAAGATAATAATTTTGCTAGTTCAGTAATTCTATCCAGAACAGATGTAATACTTTCCGACTCATCTGCCATGCTACTCCAAAGAGGCGCACATCTTCAAACTGATTGGTGGGCCTGCCAGGATTTGAACCTGGGTCGCGCGACCCCCAGCCGCGAAGTATAGGCCAAGCTAACCTACAAGCCCTAGTTAGTCTACGCAGAAGGTTCTGAATAAAGCCATGACGGGGTTAATCTTCTCTTGCAATACTAAATGGTGAGACTTCATCGATTAAATTTATGTGACCTACAAACATTCTTCGACAACAGTATCTTTCAAAACCTAATTCATCAAGCACTATTTCTGGATCTTCGCCAGTATCAACTGAATCCCTAAACTCTTGATATTTGTGAGCAACTACTTTTCCACAACTCCAACATCTAACTGGTATTAACATAATTTCACCTCATCTATATGACTTCTGCCATTTCTTTCGAGCTCCTCTTCCCATTTGATGTTTGGGCTCTTTTCTACGGGCATCGTTAACAAGTAAAGTTCTATCGAATCTTAGAAATTCATCCCTAAGCTCTTCATCTTCACCCTGTTTCCCATCATTATAGTGAACTAATCCTCTCGCAATGGCAGTCCTAATAGCATCAACTTGTCCCATCTGACCACCGCCTTTTACATCTACAGAAATATCTACTCTATCGAATTTGTCCATAGCCTGAGCAATTTTTATTGGTTCAAGGGCCTTTCTTCTAGCCATAGTTGGTTGCAGAATGTGAATAGGCTGTCCATTGACTCTAACTCTCCCTTTTCCAGCTTTACAAGTAGCTCTAGCTATAGCAGTTTTTCTTTTTCCACTGGTGTTTACGACTTTTGGGATTTTCTTCTTTGCCAAATTACTCACCTCCCCATCTTTTAGCATCGACTCCTAGGTGAGAGCTAATATCACCTAATTTCACAAACTTTTCTGGAAATTTTCTATCTAGAGTGGTAGTATCGCCCCATTGATGGCCTTCTGGTAAATCTTGGCCAGAGAGATTTGAAGGAGTACCAATCATTACTCGTAAATCCCTTAGTGATTCTCTTCCACTACTATTCTTCTGATATGGAAGCATCCCTCTTACTGTTCTCTTCAGAATCTTATCTGGCATCCTTGGGAAAAAGGGCCCCTTTCTAGGGTGATTGAGATTGTATTTTTCCCTATATTGCTTTAGAATTTTAGTTCGATGTCCTGAGACTATTGCTTCTTCTGCATTAATTACAATTACTCGCTGCTGAAGTCCTGATTTTCTTGCAGAAATCATATCTTTAGCAACCTTACTGGCGAGTCTACCAAGAATTTTATCTCTGGCATCATACACCATTGTGTTTTCAGACAAGTATTTTCACCCCCTTTCCATTAGGATTTTCATCCATCAAATCTCTTATGGATAAGACTCGTCCACCTGATTCTTCGATTTTTTCTTTAGCACCCTCACTAAAGCTGAATGCAGCTACGGTTTGTTTGCCAATCAAATAGCCAGATCCTAAAACCTTTCCAGGGACAATAATTACTTCTTTATTTTCTGAATGTCTAGAAAGTCTACTAAGATTAGGTTGAGCCCAATTATTCTTGCTTGTTTCAAGTCTATTTGCAATATCTCTCCACAAGGCAGAACCAGTTGTCCTACTATGATTTTTCAAATCTTCAATAAGAGAGATGAGAGCTTGATTCGTCTTACGATTTTTTCTACTCATCAATCCCCTCTCCACCTATTCAGGTATCGCGGCCACCCTAGTTGGTGTTATGAATCCTACGGGCATCAATAATTCCTATATCTTAAAATCTAAGGATATATTTTCATAATCTAAAGTCTTCATCATCTACTGAATCATCCACTCCTGCAAACCTTACTTGACCATCAGAATCAATGAATTGACCTGCCTTTGTGGAATTATCATATAATTTAGATTCATTTGCAGATGTTCGTGACAGCATACTGTCTCCTAAAGCCGAATTTATCCTGGTTATCATAGTTTGGAAAACTCGGATTGCTCTATCTTGTTGATCAGCTCCAATTTCGTGATCGGAATATCGAGCTTCCTCAAAAATTGAGAAAAAGGAGTCCAATTCTTCGGGAGGAATTACTTCTCCTAACATACTATGAATTACATCTTCAAATTCTCTTGTAGTTTCGAATACCTTCTTCATTGCTCCTTTAGATCTGAAATATTTAATCAGGTTCTTATAAGATTCAAATATTGTTTCTACAAAGTTATTTGAAGCCTTCAATGACATTAATGAATCAGTAAGTATTCCTCTTAGAACTTCTATTCTTCTTCTTTCCAAGTAATTTCTATACATAATAGCAGCAGCAAAGAAGAGAGATGATGCTGCTATTCCTGAAATCACTAGTACCTGAGTCGTAAAGAAGCTGGCCCTAGTTTCGACTATTTCTTCTCCTAAGAAAATTATAGGAGTAGTATTCAAGAATTCTTCGACAAAATACGGACTGTTGGCATCAGAAGATTGGAAGTGAACAAGAACTCGCCACTTTCCATCTACAGCTTCTATTTCTGTGGCCTGCCCTGGAACAATATCGCCAGGGTACTGAAATGAGAAATTAGCTGCCCCTCTTTCATTAGTTGTTACTATTTCTACTCTGTCTGTTTTCCATTCAAAACCATCCCAATATTGGATTGTGAAATCGACTCTTTGACCTTCAACTGTTAAGTCAAGTCTTTCTCTCTCTATTGCTACTTCTCCTTCTATCAAATCTCCTTGTAAGTAACCCGAAGGATTTGCCCAATGCTCTCTAAGAAGAATATTTACCTTGCTTCTTACTAGTACCTCAACATCTTCGAAAGAGCTGTTAACAACTGGATTAGGTTCATTCTCACAGCCACCTAAATCTTTCTTATTTACATCGGGCTCATATGCAACCCTTATAGTTCTGAAACCTTCAAGTTTGTTTCCACTTGGTTCAACGCCCCTTCTACTAGGGTTATCTTCAATATCTGCAGAATACCAATCAATAATGCCTGTGCCATCTTCAGTAGGTTCTATTTTAGCTACGGGCCTAGTATTTTGCTCTGGATCCAAGTAAATATTTAGACATTTATTTCCTAATGGTTTTCCATTGGTCTGCATTAGTTTGGCGTTGATATGGTAGGATTCTTTGAGATAAAGAACTTGGAATTTAGTTCCATTAGGGAAAGTGTAAGTTATGTAATCGGATTTGAAGGGTCCTATTTCTGATATCTCTATAGTTGAATTGGAGAATACATCAAAATAATTATCCACAGATTTATTTTTATATCGATAACGATCATTGTTCTCGAAGGAATTGAAATCTGTTGTTACTTTAGCCACTCCGGCTTCGATACCAGTCATAGGACAAACTATATCGAAGAATCCATTAATATCTGTGATTCCTGGAATACAAGCTTGAATTTTTGAATCGTCATTTGGGACCCATTGAGTTTGTGCTAATCCAGTATTGGTATTGGTAGACTGCACATATTGCCCCATTTGATATGTGACTCTAATTTTTCTACTCGATAGATTTACATCCATTTCATCGGTTAATTGACCAGTCACAATCATCGGTTTATCAATAATTAGGCCTGTATCTTGATCAATCTCTGAGGTGTACACTACTTGATTATCTACCTGAAGTTTTGACTCTCCTTGAATGTAGAAACCATCAACCTGGAATTGGAGTACCTTCCTGAAATGATCTGAATTGGGAATAAGTATGCATTCATCCCATCCTCCAGATGTAGATAATAATTCTGGATTCAGTGGTTCACATCCTTCATGAGGGAGATTCTCCTCAAATCTAAGAATTACATTTACTGGTCCAAATCCATCCGGAAGGAATGAGAATGGATCATCTCTAAGCAGTTGAGAATCCAAAATTTTACTACTAAAAATTACTCCGCTATTTGGACATATGTTGTCAATAATTTGTCTGTGAGTTCTGTCCTCGAAGTCTATTCCCTCAAAGATAATTGTTAAATTTCCACCAAGTGAGTTGTTTTGTCCATTTTCTATTGAACATCCATTTAATGCAATTCCATCATTATCCTTTTCAAATGGAGTAGAGTCATCTTGGGTTAGGGACCCCGTAAGTCTCCACTCCTGATTATTTGAAACTGGACCAGAAGTAGTATTTTCATAATCTACCCAAATGAATGTTCTTGAAACAACCCACAAACTTACTTCATCTGAGTTACCTTGTCTTAGGGGATCGCCAAGATAAGAAAAGCCAATAGTGAAGTTGCCTAAATCATGATTAGTACCTATTGTCAAGTTTATCTTGAAAATTCCATTATTATCTGTAATAGCTATTCCATTTGAGCTATTTGCAGACCAATTCCATTGAACTGGAACTTCTTTAATCGGAACTCCTGCATTGTCCTCAAGTCTTACTTCTATTGATGCGTTTTGTCCTCTGTATAGAGTTGGTATAGTATTTAGGTCAAATTTAGTGGTTCCAATTACTGTAACATTTGCATACGCCCCAGTAGTTGCCAAAACCGAGGTTTGATTTCCAGTAAAGTAATAATTTGGGTTAGCGAAGTCGGCTTTCAGACCGAATGTTCCAGCCGAATACTGAGAAGTCCATGTCCAATTAAATGAAAATCTTGCTTCTCCATCAATTAAATCAGGGGTTTGTCCCCAAGCAGTTTCTAGTCTCCCCACAAACTGACCATTTCTATCTTTATCGACCTGTAATGAAGTGTAATCACTATCCCATGGAGCGAAGGTCCGGTTTGAAACAGTACCATTAACCCACAGTTTTTCTCCAGTGAACATTTCGGGTATGATTTCACATCTTACATTACTATTAGGATCAGATGGATCGACTGCACCACATGGTGGAGAGTCGAAATCGGCTCCATTTTGCATAGAAATTGCCCAATTATGCCCGTCCGATGATATGAAGGGAGTTAATTTTCCATTTGCAATTGATTCGAGACCTGATGGAGTTCCATCCCAGAGAATTGGATATGGTTTTCCTATACTAACATCTTCAAAGATTAGTCCAGCATTTGATAGAGATGGTGAATGAAAGAGAGCTCGCCAAGCTCCGAAAGATGAGCCAGTGAACTGAGTGGAGTCCCAGAAATATACAGGTCTGAATGAAGAAGTAATCAACTCAGCTTCTACATACATTCTGTGCATTGAACGTATATTGAAAGTATTTGTTTCGTCGCCTTCTAAATGGGGCCAAGGCCACTCATAAGAGTCATCAGAACACTTACCTAATTCTGGATTAGAAAATCCTATAAAGCTATAGTCGCCAATTGGTAAACTAGTATTGGTATATTCATGTGGTGACTGGATTACTTGATGGAAACCCGTAACTCCAGGGCCACATCTAGACCATAGAATTTCTTCGTAGCCGCCAAGTGGTACTCCGGGCCCATTATCTAAAGTAGAGTTCCAACGAACTTGTTTCCAGTCACCTTGTATTCCTTGATCTTGTTTAAATGTAAGGGATACCCATCCACCTTTGTCCGCCCTGAATCCTAATCCATAGTGATCGAAAGTCGTTGGATGAGTTATATTTCCAAATGCACCTCCACTCACAGTAAAAGTGACGGGGGCAAATGGAATTCTCTTATCATAAATTCCTCTATCATAATCTGCTTTATAATGAACCTTAAAATCTAATTTTAATGGTTGTTCATCGGATCGGAATCTTTGACCTGAGACAAAGCCAATAGTTGTATTTGCTTTAACTTCAACTGGAAAAACCTCACTTTTAGAATAGTCGTGATTGAACATTTCTGTGACTTCTGCATATGCCTGATATGTGGTATTTGGCCCAACACTCAAATCTTCAGGGAATAGGAATTGGCCAACAGTATATCTTCCATTCTCATCGGTCAATACATCAATAGTTTCTAGTGCAGAAGTATTATTCCTTGTATATTCTATATGTACCTGAACTGGTAGATTTTCTCCTGGAATATAGGAACTAGTGTCCAAATCTAAAATAAATACTGTACCATTAAACATTGCAGGAAATTCAGAATCAAGCCAGATTATTGGCTTAGTGGTGAAAAAGATTCTGGTAGCTGGTTTGTCATCTTCATCCAAAGTACAATCATTATCACTATCCCAGTCAAGTGAAACTGTAGTTCCTGATGAGCAAGGGGGAATATTTGGAGAAGAAGGATCTTCGATTTTATTGTCAGCATTAGGTTCGAATCCGATAGAAGGATTGTTCCAATCTAAATCAGGGAATCCATCGCCATCATCATCTACATCCATTACATCTGGACCAGTAGTATTATCGCTTGGATTATATATTCCTGAACCATTTCCAAAATCGTCGTGATCCCATGGATTGGTAGATTCCAGATTAAATCTTGATGGCCATAGCATCACTTCATCTTCATCTTTCATTCCATCGGAGTCGTCATCCAAATCAATATCGTCTCTCAATCCATCATTATCATGATCCCATGCGCTAACATATGGTACAGCAAATTGTAACTCCAAACTATTAGGAATTCCATCAGCATCCCAATCATCATCCATCCAATTAACTATTCCATCATTATCATGATCCCAAGGACTTTGCTCCTCTCCTACAAAACATTGAGCATATCCTTCCTGAGTGATATCAGGAACTCCGTTATTGTCATCGTCCGGATCTTCACCATCAGGAACTCCATCATTATCGTTGTCTACATCATAATATTCTGGAAATAATAATGATTGTCCCAGAACTCCCTTATCCCAGACCGCTTGATACCATCCGTCACCGTCTGGATCTGTGTCTAGGCCATCATCATCGTTATCTTCACAATTAGTACCAGTGAAATAAAATGGTTCTTCTGTGTTTGCATCATCATCTAAGTCATCATTAGTATCAACTTCGAAATAATCCCATACTCCATCATTATCATCATCAATATCAAAGTGATCATACACAATGTCCCAATCATCATCTAAATCATTTGTATTATTGTACATACATTGAGGTGTGAAAGTGCCACCATTAGGATCTGGCATTGGTTGAGAGCAATCTACATCTGGATCTTCAAAATTTCTTAGAGCATCCGCTATTTCATCTGGAAAGAAATTACCATTTAGGTCAGCGTTCCAATTGAATAGATTTAGGCTAAGGCCCACATAAGCTATCCATAAATCTCTATTATCCTTCATCTGGGCATATCTCCAGTTTTCAGTATCATCTCCTGTGTAACTGGTTGTATATGGGATAGCGATAGATGGAGCAGGATTACTTTGAGGATCAAAAGTAAAATGGAAACAATTACTATCGCATGAATACTGATCTGTTGGGTGATTACCTCCGTCATATTCACCATCACTATATTGAGAATCGGGCCTGGTGCTGTAAGGAACTGTGAATATATTTCCGGAAGTTTGAGTAGGAGTCATAAGCGGATAGCCATATAGCCATGCATATTGCAAACCACAGGCTCTTTCAATCAACTGACCGAAAACCGCAAACAACAATGTGGTACCACATGAATTATCATCAAAAGAACCTCCCATTTTAACGTCATTAATATCTAAAATTCCATCATTTCCTTCGTCTTGATCCCACCAATCGGGTAATCCGTCTGCATCCTGATCGACATCAACTCCATTGATTAAGGAATCACCATCGGTATCAATATCAAAGAAATTTATCCCATTGTAAGGACTCCACTTCATAATTACATACCAATAAAATTCTGGTATTTGGCCATTTTGAAATGGTATTACAGAGTCATCATAGCCATTATAATCTAAAACAAAATTATTCTCTTCATTAAAGGGATTGAATCCCCATGTCAGATTCCAATAGTAGTTATTTGCTACAGGGTTAGAATAAATTTGTCCATCAAATGTTCCGTCTATTGCTTCTCCATCGTCTTGTGGGTAGCTAGAGCCTTCAAATAAATCAGAATTATCAGAATCTAAAAATCCACAATTACCATCATCCGGATCATAAAAATCTGTGATACCATCATTATCATCATCCCAATCTTCATCATTGGGTAATCCATCTCCATCTACATCAGTATCTATATCGTTTGTTCCATCATCTCTGTACTTAGAACCATTGAGCTCATGCAAAAAGGCGTCATTATCTAAATCACAGTCTTCATCAATATCTAACCAGTCTAGTATACCATCGCCATCGTCATCAACATCGTCCCAATTATTTATTCCATCTCCATCCCAATCATTAAATCCTGTGTAAGAAGTTCTCCAAAGAACGCAATTAGGGCTTGGATTTACTGGGTTAGGATTTTGTACACTAGGGCAATCCCAAGTGACTACTTCTGCTGAAGTATTAAGGGGATATGAGTCTAATTCATTCTTTATTCCGTCGTTATCTAAGTCCCAAGGAATTGATTCTGAAGATGTTGGATTATCTGGATTAGGTGTTCCACCCAGGTCTGGATCGAGCCAATCCCACACTAAGTCATAGTCTTGATCTATGGGTCTAAATCTATCATCATCCAAATCTCCATCATAATCAATTTCGCAATCTATTCCCGGAGTTTCAAATACTACTATAAGTATTGGATAATCTCCTTGTTGATCATTATTTGTATCTGTCTGAAGGCAGGTGTCTGGAATTCCATCGTTGTCATCATCAACGTCGTACATATCTGCCAATCCATCGTTGTCATCATCGGTATCTGATGAATCTGCGGCTCCATCATTATCATTATCCGGGTCAAGGAAATTTGGGATTCCATCGCCATCTAAGTCTCCGTCATAAATGGTTGTAAAGCTTTGATTTCTGGGGTGTTTTATTGCTTCAAGTGCTACATAATCTAAGCCATCCACATAATCTGAATAATCCCTATGTTCCCATTCTATCCAATCATTCCATAGCACTCCTGATGTTCGAATATCGTTAGTATTTTCATCATTCCATGGGTGTGCATCAAAGATATCCATAATTCCATCATTGTCATCGTCTTCGTCAAAATAATCCTGCAGACCATCAGAATCGAAGTCGCATGGCCATACAAATTGATCTATACGTCCATCATTGTCATCGTCTTCGTCAAATGATAGTCTACCTGGGCCATCAATATCTTCATCTGTGACTCCATCATTATCGTGATCGAATGGGTTTTGATCTACAACATAACCAGGGCCAACTGCTAATCCAGTCCATGGATGAATTGTTGTAGAAATAACCTGTCTATCTCTAGTATTATTTTTTGGATCCTCACCAACCATCCAGTCAATAGGGCCTTCGAGAATTCCATCATTATCGTCATCTAGATCGTTTAAGTCGTTTATGCCATCGTTGTCGTGATCATCAGTAGTTGATTCTTCTATTTTGACCCCATAACGAGGATCTATAGATAATGCGGAGATATCAGAAACCTTACCGTAAATTGCGGCTGGATCATTATAGAATAAATCTTGGAAAATTGACTGTTGATGTGGATGACTGGGTGGTGTTTGAACCTCTCCAGTTCCTTGTGAATATTCTGGTAACTGTGTGATTTGCTCGAAAGCAGTTCTTGATTTTGTTTCTGGATAAGTTAGTTTTTCGTTATATTCATTATCAGAAAATGTTGTGAAAATTAGTAATTGAGTACTAAGCATCATTATTACTATCATAGATATTGCAGGTAGGATATTTTTAGTATGATTTAATATTTTCATCCTTTGTCCTCACCCTTTACAAGTCTTCGGTCAATCCTATTCTTATCAATAGTACTACAAAAAGTACGCGTTTAAAAAATTGAGATATTGAGAAAATAAATGACATTTAATTCGCAGAATTTTCTTAATTTTTATTCTACGTGATAAGGCGTATTTCGGATTATTTCTGTTCCTCTATAAATCTGTTCAATTAGAATTAATGCTGCTAATTCATGAGGAAATGTCATTTGAGATAGAGAAATTAAGGAGTTTGCTTTTTCTTTAATGTTATTGGAGAAACCAGAGCTTGGGCCAATCGCAAAATATATTGTAGAAGACTGAAGTTGAAAACTTTTGATAGTATTTGCGAATTGTGAACTTTTCATTTTTTCTCCATTTTCATCTGCTAGAATCAATTCACCATCAATAGAAAGTAATTTATTTTCATATTCCTCAATTCCCTTTTTTTCGGGGAAATATAATACTGAAATACCTCTCCTTACAATTCTAGAAGTATAATCATCTATAAGATACTGAATGTTTGAATTTTTAGGCTTTCCAAATAAATATACCACCAGCCTAGCCATATATGTTTACGAATATAATATCGCACTTAGCGGTTTGCAAAGAATGAATATAGTTGAACATTTACGAGAAAGTGATAGTATGTCATGGTGGCCTTTCAGAAAGAAAAAAATATCTTTTGAAAATGACCCTCATGTCAAAGGATCTCGAATGTGGCTTCAAGAACTGAGAGAATTGTGCGAGTACTCTTACAACGATAGAAAGGGTGGGCAAAACAAGATACTACAAATGAAGGATGAGTGGAAGAGTTCATTCGAGTCTGGTGAGATAGAAAAGGTTCTGTTTGATGGATTAAATAGGAGAGCTAAAAGATTACTAGATGCTGAAGATGCGGAATGGATTGTACATCTCGATGATGAAGAATTCTGGAAAGTTGGATGGAAAATAGAAGAAGCAGAGGATGAATGAATATTATGCTATTTTGGATTAGTTTATTTTTATTAACTGGGATTTTGACATTCTACTACAGCCGCCTTCAACCCTTTCCAGAAATTGGTGGAAAGTTCTCTTTACTAGTTTTGATACTAGCTATATTCCTTTGGATTACTGAAAGTAGTCCAAGACCGGGTTCTGAAGACTTTGCACCTACTTTATCTCTAATTACAGGAGGATTAGGTGTAATTATTGGAATAAGACATATGGGAATTACCAAAAAAGATGTTATTTTGGCGCCACTAGGTGGAGTTTTATTCATTGTAGGTGGTATTTGGCTTCTATCGAGTAGGTGGGAGGGGGCAGATCAATTTCAACAAATTAGTTTATTCTTGGTTGCTAGTATTTTAGTGGCATTAGAAATATATCTGATTTTTAGAGGTCTAGTAATTGGAATACCGGGAGTATCATGGTCTAAATCAGGAATCAGGCAAATACAAAGGGGTCTAATCGAAGGTCCAAATGGAGCAATTGCTCATTTTGAAAAATCCTGGGATAGTGAGGATTCTTGGATTAATTCAATGAGTCATGCGGCTCTGATTTTAATATACAGAAAACTGGACAAAAAAGAAAAAGAACAACATCATACAATTGAATTAGAAAGGAATGGTGGTTGGGATTCTCTAGATAACTCATGGATTAAAGCAATAGAAAATAGTCTTGAAGAATTGAATTTTTAATTTAGTACGATTCATATTTGAAGTCTTTTTCGGCTTAGTATGGTTCGTATTACGAGAGTTCATACTGGGACTGGAGACGATGGTGAAACTAGCTTACTAGATGGAACAAGGGTACCGAAGAATCATCCTAGAGTTTCATTATATGGCACTATCGATGAAGTCAACTCCCTAATCGGTGTTGTTAGGATGGAGTTAGAAAGAATGCCTGGGATTACTAGATTTCATAGGCCCGATGAAGCAAATCACGCATTGGGATTGGTTCAACAAGAGCTTTTTGATATTGGTGGTGAGTGTTCCTGTCCACCTGATAACATACCAGAACAGATTGAGCTAGTTGGTATGGAAGAATGTGATAGGTTAATCAGTGAAATGGATATGTGGCTAGAGGAATTGGAACCATTAGAGTCGTTCATCCTTCCTACCGGAAGTGGGCCTGTAGCAGCACTACATGTAGCTAGAACTGTAACTAGAAGAGCAGAAAGAGATGCATGTGCACTTAGAGATGTTAATGGAGAAAGCGTCAGAGATGAGGTGATATTCTATCTTAATCGATTATCAGACTGGTTATTTGTGCTAGGTAGGTGGATTTCTATGAATACCGGAGAAAAAGAGAAATTATGGACTCCGCTAGGCAAAAGAAAATCTAAGTCTGAGGGATTTTAAGGCGATTTTCGCCCTAATATTCAAAATAGGTGTGTGTTTCCGCCGAAACATGACAATGGTCTATAACAGTAAGATGAAAGAAGCAATCAAGGCAGGCGGATGTAACACAGCAGGAGACGCGTCAGGCGCTCTAGATGGAGCTGTAGCAGCAGCAGTAGCAGCAGCAGTAGCTCGATGTGGAGCTAATGGACGAAAGACTGTGAGGTCTCATGACATTCATGCCGGTGGAAACTCCGGATCAGGCATGGTTGTTGCTAGCAGAGTAAAAGAAGCATTCAAAGCAGCTGGTTGCAATACAGGTGGAGATGCTATGGGAGCTATGAATGCTGTAGCTGATGCCGCAGTAAGTCAAGCAATTGCAAGAGCACAGGCAAACGGTCGAAAGACTGTCAGAGCTACTGATTTTTGAAACATATTCTAAAATTAGAAATTCTTACCCTGAGATTCTAGGTACCGCCTAGCGGATAGTAAAAGTTTCTTCTCTTGATTGAAGGTTAACTGATTACTTGCGGAATCAAAATCGAGCCAGAGATAATTAGTGTGTTCGTTGGACAAACTGACTGATAGTTCATCAGTTTCGGCGATATACCAAAATACCTGTTTAGGAATCTGTACACCTTTTCTATGAAAAGAATATTCAGTCCTCTTGCTCCAATCTTTATTGATTCTAATATCTTTTATTCCTGTTTCTTCAATTAATTCTCTTGAAGCAGTAGAATGATAATCTAAATCTCCTTTCTCAATGTGCCCTTTTGGGAAGCTCCAATGGCCTTGCGGATATTGGAGTAGAAGAATACTGTCGAAGTTCAACAGTATAAATCCACAGGATGTTTCCATTCTATCATTTTCTGTTGCCATAAATTACTGTAAATTACATCTAAAAATAAACCCTTGCCAAATACATTTTTCGGAAAGTAAAATGAGTAGATGCCTCTGTTAGTTATCATTGGTTGGCGCACTCGAACTAGAAATTCGGCATATTCTAACAGATAGTGATTTGGACGGAGTAGTAACTGCAGCGATTTTGAAGAGATGGTGGCCAAATGCTAAGATTTCCTTTGGACACCCTGGAGAAGTAAGATCTGGTCATCTTGATTCTATTATAGACGAATGGACTGTAATTTGTGATTTACCTAGACATAACAACTGTGGCTTAAGTATAGATCATCACAAATCAAATGCTCCAAGTGAAATGGAAAATTCGGATTGTATTGTAATCTGGAAAGAAAGTCCATCTGCTGCAAGAATTGCATTCGATTTAGTGTCTCAGAGATTAGATTTGGATGATTTAGAGGAACTAATTGATTGGGTTGATAAGTTAGATAGTGGAAGAATTACTAGAGAAGAGTTTTTTTCTGATAACGTATTTGTTTGGCTTGGAAGAATAATTGATGATAATGAAAAAATATCTAGAATGATTTTAAAATTTTTAGAAGAAGGACTGAGTGTTGAGAAGATTTTGGAAGAAGGTGAAATTGCTGTAAAATTTAAAGAGGAGAAGTCGGAACAAAAAAAATTAGCTAAATTGATTAAAGATAATTTACATGTAACAAATAGATTGGCTATAGTAAGAATGGAAGATTTAGGAATCAGAACTAATGGATATTATGCTACAGCTATAGCTGGTGAAGAATGCGATGCTTGCGTTATAATACATGGAAATACCGGGACGAGTTTTGGTGCTAGAACTGGATATCCTGTTTCTGCTTCATTTTATACTAATTCCTTTCTTCATCCAAAAGGGGGTATATTCGATTTGATAGATATGGCAACTTTATTTGATCGGGATGGTGGAGGTCATGCTAACGCCTGTGGTTGTAGAATAATACCACTAAATGATGGTAAGATAGTGAATCGAGTTGTTATTAAATCTGATATTGATGAAAATATAAGTTATTGGCAAAAAATTTGGGATTCTAGAATGTTATAAAATTGTCAACAAATATAACAATCCTAGAAAAGAATGAATTACAATAAGCATAGCTAAAATATCGCTTACCTTTCCATGCAGTTCTTTTTGTCTGTGAAAGGAAAGCCCAGACTTCCTTGCTACACTAGTTTTCTGGCCGAGATTCCAGAGTCCGAACATCATAGTTAGGCCTAAAATACCTGACCAACCGTGGAAATGTCCGGGAATTAAATAATGAGTTGGGCTATTGAAATCAATTATTCCCCTAAAAATATTTGATATAAATGCTAATAGAACAATCAGAAAACTGTAAATTAATCCATTTTCTTTGATTGAAAAATAACCATAAAATTACTAATGCTGCAGCAGGATGAGCAAGAATAATTGCCGTCCTCAATATCTGCATGGCATTGGGAATCATCTGTTTATCTTAGTTCTGACGAAATTTATTGAGACATAGATTTTCCTAATCTTTCCATGATTACTGTAGCAGATTCAATGCTATCAATAGTTTCAACACTTTTACCAGCAGACCAAATCTCTTTTGATGATTTATTTCCTTGGGCCATCTTTCTCCATTTTTGGAATGAAAGGAAATTTAGTAACCATCGTGTTCTATGTTTAAACCTACCAGAAAGTAATAATCTAACAAACCAAGAGTTCTCTCTCCGATATGAAGCTGTTTTAATGACTGATACGGGAACTCCAGTTAGTTTTACAGTCCAATCAATATCTTCTTCTTTAGAGTTGATTATCGCATCTTTGTATCCCTCTGGGGATGAGCATTCAGTCGTAGCAATAAATCGGGTTCCCATTTGAACCCCTTCATAACCTATGCTTAGTGCCTTTTCTAATTCCTCCTCACTTCCAATTCCTCCCGCACAGATTAGTGGTAAATTTAGATCTTTTAAATCCTCAAACATCTTTTCCATACCATCTGATCCTAAGTGACCCCCTGCTCTATTATTTACACAAATTAGACCATCTACTCCACAGCTAACTCCTTTTTCGGCATGGATTCTAGTAGTTACATCATGATATACATAACCACCCCTAGAGTGTACTTTTTCACAAACCCAATCTGGTTTTCCTAATGAGGTTACAAAGAAACGAATATCTTCATCTAATGCTATATCAATCCATTCTGACATTCTCTTCAAATATTTGTCATTTCCCTTCTCAATCAAAGCATTAAAACCTAAAGGAGAATTTGTCATTGATTTAATATATCTTATTCCATTAATTAATCCCTGATTTAAATCTGGTTTATCATATCCATGAACCATTGTAAGAGAAACCGGTTGTATAATTGACATCCCTCCACCATTTGCTGCAGCTGCAACTAATTCAGGATTAGAGCAAGGATACATAGCACCACAAATAATCGGATATTTTACTCCTGTATGTTCTATCAATCTATTTTTTTTACGAATTTTTTCACTTCCTTTCCAATGCTAAAAAGTTCCATCTGAATATCCATTTTGAAACCACTTCTCCGGAAGAATCTTTTCCCGTAGAAATTAAATCACAATTTACTGGTTCTTTTGTTTTGAGAGTTTCTTCTATTGCATTGTATGCATCAAATAAATTAGAGCATTTGAATACTATTTTCCCCCTAGCTCTTCTAATAAAATCAGACTCAACACCAATCACATACATTCTCAAATTTTGTGAAATTGATCTAGAAATTGCAAATGGAAATGCTCCAGTAGTCATTTCAGCAGCCATCCCCTGAACTGCCCAATACATTGATCTAAAAGGGTTTTGAGTTCTCCACCCACCTGGGAGGGATGTAGTACAAGATTCATTACTAAATTGTATGATTTTGAGTCCTACAAATGCAGAAGAAGGCATTTTCAATATGGTAAAAATTCGAAATCTTAATGGTTTTGATAGATTTTTGATTTCTTTTTCCAGTTTTAGATTGTCTATACTCATTATTTCATCCATTCACTTGTTTATCTAGCCAACCTTCAACAATAGTTTGTCTCTCCGTTTTATCTACTGTTGAAGTATGAGGTATATCTGCTAAGTATATATCGGAATTATTTGATAAATATTGCTTAATTAGGGAAAAATGTTCTGATCCTAGTACTTCATCATCTTTTGCTTGTACTACTAGTGTAGGTATATTGGGGATTCCCCAGAAAGGGAGTTCAGCATTTGCATAACGTACATTTAAATCTGGATGAATTCTTTCATATTCTCTCCTTAATATGTGTCTTATCCATGGCATAGCAAGTTCCATTCTCCCGGGCAAATGTTTCTCAATTATTTTTGGAAAGGATGTAGCGGGAGATTCTAAGATTATTCCTTTTAGTGATTTTTCCCACCAACTGGAAGGAAATGAAGAAAGTCTGATAGTCAGGAAGCCACCCATTGAATGGCCATAAATCCAAAACTTTTCAGGGATAAATCCTAATTCTTTGGGGACTTCTTCTAGTAATCCTTCAATGTCTGCTAGTACTTTTAAAATAGTCCAATCTACTCTTCCCTTTTGTTCTCCAAATCCTCTCTGATCTAGGCTTACAACATTAAATCCCATGTCATGCAGATGTAGACATCTTGACTCCCCCCTCCCTAAACTCGAGCGATATCCATGAAGATATAGTACCAAATCTTTACTTCCAGTTTCTGATTCAATTAATTGGGCTTTCATTTTCTCACCACCCCATCCCGAAAAGGTAAATGGTTTCCACCTTGGGTCAATTATTTTCTTCTTGTCTAGAGATCTTGTAACAAAAACTGAGAGATATATTTTCCAATAAAAAAATAGCCATGCTGCAAATGGTATTGAAATTCCTAGTAATAGCCAAGGAGCGAAAGTCCCTCTCCATGATGGAAAAAAAATCAATGCAATTAGTTCGCCGGGAATTAAGATCATTAATACACCGGGGATAGTAGGGGCCCAGTTTATTGGAGTTGTTTCGTATGCAGCAGATTTTCCACGATGAGATTTTTTTGGAATCAATTCCGAAACCGTCAAAACATCTCCTCCGGATAATTCATCATTGACTTATGACCAGACTGGATTTTCGCTCCTAAAGCTAAAGTTTCTGGAAATATTCTATCAAAGAAGAATCTAGAGCTTGATATTTTTGCATCATAAAAAGGGGTTCCTCTTTTCTCTAAGGAAGTTTTAGAAATTTTTGCCCACATATATGCTAATAAGACATTGCCAAAATATCTACAATAATCGGTAGCTCCTGCAGCTAAGAAATGGGGATTAGTTTGGCCTTGGGAAATCATTAACAGAGTTAATTGTTGAAGCCCTTTAACCCCTTGATATAATGGTTTATTGAATTCTTCCATCTCGGGAATTTCTCTATTATCTTCAATGAATTTTGTTAGTGGCCAAAGGAGATAGCGTAAATTTTTTCCCATGTTCTGGGTAATTTTTCTTCCTGCTAAATCTAAAGCCTGAATTCCATTGGTTCCTTCCCATATCTTCGAAATTCTGACATCTCTGTAGAATTGTTCTACTCCGTATTCTGAACAATAACCTGCACCGCCCATGACTTGCATACAGGTACTGACTGTTTCACAACCTAAATCTGTAAAATGTGCCTTTACTATTGGAGTAAACAAATCAAGAAGTGCTTGAGCCCTTTCTGATTCTTTATTGTCTTCACTCTTAATCTGATCAAGTAATAATCCTGTCCATGAAGCTAGAGCTCTGCATCCTTCATTGTTAACTTTTGCTTCTAAAAGCATTCTCCTGACATCAGGATGAACCAGAATATTATCTGCTTTATGATTTGGATCTTTGATTCCATTCAAATCCCTACCTTGTCGTCTATCTTTTACCCATGAAAGGGCATTCTGATAGGCTATTTCAGCTAATCCAATTCCCATCATCCCAGTAGCAAGTCTTTCACGATTCATCATTTGAAACATTAGAGGCATGCCATTGTGTAAGTCTCCAACTCTCCAACCAATACTATTTTCGAAATTAATTACACAAGTAGGAGATGCATGTAATCCCATTTTCTCCTCGCTACCGGAACATGAGATACCATTAACTTCCTTTCTTAAACTAGTAGATATTCCTTCAAGAGTTCCAGTTTTCCATTCTGAAGGTAAATACTTGGGTACTAGAAATAAAGAGATACCTTTAGTTCCTTCTGGAGCATCTGGAGTCTTTGCAAGAACTAAATGAACTATATTTTCGGTAATATCATGTTCTCCATAAGTGATAAAAATCTTAGTTCCTGAAACACTATATGAACCGTCTTCTCTAGGTATTGCCTTCGTTGAAATCATACCTAAATCAGTGCCCGCATGAGGTTCTGTGAGGCACATTGTTCCAGCCCAAGTTGCCTTTCCTATTTCTGGTGCAAAGTAATCAACTAAATGTTCATCTCCATGCTCTGTTAGAACCTCATAAACACCCGTTGTGAGTGCCGGTAAAACACTCAATGCCATATTAGTGGCTGTTCCAAACTCTGCCCATGTTACAGCCTGGAAGAATACTGGGACACCCATCCCTCCGTGTTCTTCCTTACATGAAGTAGATAACCAACCACTATCTACACCTTTGTGATATGCATCCCTGAATTCTTTTGGAGATTTTATCAAACCATCTTCATATCTTATCCCTATTTTATCTCCAAGTTGGTTTATTGGTAGCCAGAAATTTGTCGTATGATCGGCCCATCCTTCCATTAACATTGTTAAGAAGTCTGAATCCATTTCTTCATATCCTAGTTTTTGAATAGTTGGAATTATATCAAATACTTCATTGAATAAAAATTCATAATCTTTTACTGGGGGATTGTAAATTACCATCTTTTCCTTCTCCTAATTTCTTAATGGTTTTCCTGTCTTCAACATGTGTTCCATTCTATCTAGTGATTTTTCATTCCTACCTAATCTACCTATTGCCTCACGCTCTAAAATAAGAATTTCATCCTCACTAACGGTTTGTGTATGGTCGATATCTCCTCCAGATAGTACCCAAGATAGTTCCTTGGTTACAACTTTATCATGAGGAGTAGCCTTGCCTGCTAGAATCAAATCATTTACTGCTAGTTCAAGAGCAACTCTTCCCGAAGGCCCCGGTAAATTATACTCTCTAGATTTGGGTGGCTGATATTCTTCAGAGAGCTCTATTGCCTTCTGCTTAGCCTCATATAGAAGGTGATTTCTATTCATGATTATTTTATCTTCGGGAGATAAGAATGCCATCGATCTTGCCTGCTCTGCAGATTTTGAGACTTGGGCCGTACCAATGAATTCAAAGGCCTTCATTACTGGTGGCATAGGCCCATCTTCTACAATTTTGTAATCTCTAAGTCTACCAATCAATTCTTTACATCCGCCCCATGCTGGAACGATGCCAACTCCTACCTCTACTAGTCCGATGTAACTTTCAGAGTGAGCTACGATTGAGTCACAATGGAGAAGAATTTCAGCACCCCCACCTAGGCACATTCCAGATGGTGCAGCAACAACTGGAACATTACAGAATTTGATAGATTTATATGCTTCTTGTCCTGCTTTGATAAAATCTTCAACATCTTTCCATGCTGACAAATTTATGGCAAATAGTACTAATCCTAAATTGGCCCCAGCACAGAAATTTATTCCATCATTACCAATTACAATACCTTTCCAATCACCTGATTCTGATAATTTTACAGCATTTTCGAGCATTTCAATAATTAATGGATCTACTGCATTCATTTTTGAATGATATTCTACAAGTAAAATTTGATCATCCATATCCCAAATACTTGCAGATGGATTTTTGAGAATGGGTTTTTTTCTCCTCTTAATATCAGAAACACTTAGTTTATTATCTGAGCTAGTAATTGGTAGTATTTGTCCTTCAGGGGATATTCTATGTATTTCTCTATCTTTTAATGAATAGAATGAATCGTGTTTTTCAGCGACTAAGAGTAGCTCTGGAATATTCTTTTCTGCAGATTTCAACTTGTTAATGATATTACTAATACCTATTGAATCCATAATTTCAAATGGTCCCATTTTCCAATTATATCCCACTTTCATAGCCTGATCAATTGAATGAATATCATCACTAACCTCTGGAATAATATATGCTGCATATGCTAAAGTATCAATTAGAACATCTGAAGCGAATTCTGCACCTTTATCTGGAAAATCTAAGACTGCTGAAATTCCTTGCTTACCTAACTTAGCCGAGGTAAATAATGAGTTTTTATCTACTGGATGATATTCTCCAGTTGAAAGATTTCTAAATTCCTTGAATTTGCTTTTTCCTTCTTTGTTGAGTCTATAAAATCCGCCTTTACCCTTTCTACCTGTAAACCCATTTGAAATCATTTCTTCGATAATTTCTCTTCCTGAGCCAGCGATTTTATGAAAGGGATCGTGTACAGGGAGATGTTTTAGCATACTATCCATTACATGTGGTATTAGATCGATTCCGACTAAATCCATCAAACCAAAAACAGCAGTTTTTGGGATACCAAGTGGCCTCCCCAACATAGAGTCGGCTTGTTCAACTGTTAAATTGTAGTCTAGCGTTGCCTTTAATGCCCTCTGAGTAAAGAAGATTCCAAGTCGATTTCCAATAAATCCTGGAGTATCATTACAAAGAATGACGTTTTTTCCTAAATTGAATTCTGCAAATCTACTTAGTCTTTCTACGACCGAATTATCTACATCTGATGATGTGATTACTTCTAGTAAGGGAAGATATCGTGGCGGATTGAAGAAGTGTGTTATTAGAAATTTCGATGCCATTGATGATGGCATATCTGATACTAGACTAGACCTTGGTAAGGTAGAGGTATTTGAAGAGATTATCGTTTCTGGTCCCATGTGTTCTGCAATCTTTGAATAAAGTTCTTTTTTTAATTCGAGATCTTCAATTATTACCTCGATTACCCAGTCGGCATCCGAAATCTTGGTAATATCATCCTCGATATTGCCAGTACTAATTCTATTAATGTAAGATTTATGCATTAACATTTCGGGATTTGATTTCTGAATTTTAGAAATAGCGGAATTTGAAAGATAGTTTCTATCTTCTTTTCCTTCCAGAACTATATCCAATAGTAGAACTTCACATCCTGCATTCGCACAATGAGCTGCAATTCCAGAACCCATCACTCCACTACCAATTACTACAACTTTCTCAACTGGCATTTCAATCACCTATGGCTTTTCTAATATTGTAGCGATTCCTTGTCCACCGCCAATACACATAGTAGCTAGCGCTACTTTTGATTCAGTTCTATTCAAAATCTGTGCAGCTTTTCCTGTAATGCTTTAATCAATGCCCAATCTTCAAATCTTGGTTTTAAATGAGCAATATCTGGCTTTTGTAAAAATGCTTCTTTACTAAGAGGATTAAATAAACCTGAAATTTTCAAATTATTTTCTACTGCAAATTCCTTGGAGCATACAATAACGAAAGCTGCACCATCTGTTAATGGGGATGAGGTTCCGGCAGTAACAGATCCATTTTCTAGAAAAGCCGGACTTAGTTTAGCTAGTGATTCTTGATTTGTATCAGCACGAATGCAACCATCTTCCTGAATAGGTTCTGTGTCTGTTGTAATGGGAATTATTTCTTCAGTTAAATTCCCAGACTCTCTAGCAGAATTTGCTTTTTTATGGCTTTCAATTGCAAATAATTCTTGATCTGCTCTACTAATTTTATATTTTTTAGCAAGATTTTCAGCTGTTATTCCCATAGACGTAAATGTAGACGGATATAGATCTATCAGTTTAGGATTGGGCATTGGATTAAATCCTGTCATTGGGATTCTAGACATAGATTCTATCCCTCCGGCAATGAAGGCATTTCCGGCGCCAAGAGAAATCCTACCCGCTGCATCGTGTATTGCTTGCATTGATGATCCACAGAATCGGTTTATTGTCACTCCGGGAACTGTTTCAGGTAGGTCGGTTAGAAATATCAGTAGCCTAGCAATATTGTATCCCTGCTCGGCCTCTGGAAAAGCTGTTCCTACAATTAAATCTTCAATTAGTTCTGGATTTAAATTATTATCGCGTATAAGGGCGTTGATTACTTCTGATGCAATATCATCGGGTCTTTTTTTACTTAGTTCTCCCTTCATTGCTCTAGTAAATGGGGATCTGGCAAATCCTGCAATGACTGCTGACATATCAATACGGTAATAATTAGTTAATTAAAACATCGAGTATCATTGGTTACAATATGTATTAATAACAACATCTAGTGTTATTTTTTCACTATATATCCCTTTTCCATGTTGCTCGATATCTGATATCTTCTTTTTCCGGAATATGTGATACATGGAATTCTACAATATCTAGTTCTTTACCTGTCTCTTCAATCGATTCTTTAGACATTGGCCAAGGCGGCCCTTCTACAATTTCATCATTTATTCTCAATTTTCCTATACAAACTAGATGGCCGTTGGTGCTAACCAATGGAGCTAATTTTTCTCTTGCCTCTATCATCAAATCCTCTTGGATAGCTTGGAGAATATGAACCTCTAGAACTAGGTCATACCTCATTTTCCATGAATCTGGCAAATAGAACAAGTCCGCAACCTTCCAATCTATTCCTGGATCTTTGTGTATTTCTGATGCCCATTTTATTGCTGTTTCAGAAATATCGAATGCTGTCACATTCCAACCATTTTTTGAAAGATATGCCGCATCTTCTCCGAGTCCGCATCCTATAACTAGTGCATTGCCCTTATTCTCTGATTTTTCTATCCATTCTACAACAAATGGATGTGGTTCCTTCCAATCCCAAGGAATCCATTCTCTATTGCTATCGGCTTGATTATAAATTTCTTCGAACCAAGAAAGAGGGTTTTTTGAAGTAATACTTTTATTGTAAATTTCTAAGAGATTATGTCTTATTTTATCCATATTATCCCCCGAATATTCTACATTTTAGAAATTATAGCATCTCCAAACTGTGAACAGGATAAGAGAGTTGCATCATCCATAAGTCTCTCAAAATCATATGTCACAGTTTTTTGTGAAATAGCTGTTTCCATTCCTTTAATTATTAGATCTGCAGCTTCTGTCCATCCAATGTGCCTTAGCATCATCTCTGCAGATAGAATTAAACTCCCTGGATTTACTTTATCTTGACCAGCGTATTTCGGAGCTGTTCCATGAGTTGCTTCGAAAATTGCTACACCTGAGTCATAATTAATATTAGCTCCCGGTGCAATTCCTATCCCACCTACTTGGGCTGCAAGCGCATCAGAAATATAATCTCCGTTGAGATTCATTGTTGTTAAAACTTGATATTCTTTTGGTCTAGTTAATATTTGCTGGAGCATAGCATCTGCAATAACATCTTTTATTATTATTTTTTTACCATTTTTTGGATTAGTGATTGAGCACCATGGCCCCTCATCGATTTCTTCTGCATTGAATTCATCTTTCGCTAGTTGATAACCCCAATCTCTGAAACCGCCTTCTGTATATTTCATTATATTTCCCTTGTGTACTAACGTAACACTATCACAATCATTATCTATTGAATATTTTATTGCAGATCTTACAATTCTAATTGTTCCTTCTTTACTGATAGGTTTGATTCCTATCCCCGAAGTTTCTGGAAATCTGATTTTTTCAATGCCCATCTCCTTTTGTAGAAATGTGATGACTTTCTTTGCATCTTCACTACCTGATTCCCACTCAATACCTGCATATACGTCTTCACTATTCTCTCTAAAAATTATCATATCGACTGCTTCTGGCTCCTTTACAGGGCTAGGAGTTCCAGAATACCAACGCACAGGCCTCACGCATGCAAATAAATCAAGATCTTGTCTTAATGCTACATTGAGGCTTCTAATCCCGCCACCTACTGGTGTAGTAAGAGGTCCTTTAATTGAAATTAGGCCTTTTCTCATTTCATCTTTTGTAGTCTCAGGAAGCCATTCTCCGAGATTATCGAAGGCTTTTTGACCGGCTAAAACTTCATTCCAAAATATCTTTTTTTCTTTCCCATATGATTTACTCACTGCTGAATTGACTACTTTAATCATTACAGGGGTAATATCTACTCCTATTCCATCGCCTTCTATAAAATTTATAATTGGAAAATTTGGTACTTCTAAGGTATTATTTGACATAGATATTTGCTGACCATTCGACATACTATCATACCTTCCGGATGAAGCGTCATAGATGAAACCAACCCTTGAAGGGTAGGGTCACTGTCGCCTGTTCATGAAAGGTGTTGTTGAATGGAATGCATCTGGTGGATATATTGGTACAACAGAAGATGGTAAAAAATTTGATATTTATGGAGAGTTTTCACCGAGTCCTATGGAGCTCGTACTCCATGCTCATGCAGCCTGTTCTATGATTGATGTGATGGTTGGGCTTAAAGATAGAATTGGAGAAATTTCAATTGCCAAAGTGGAGATTGAGGGAAAAAGGGCTAGAGAAAACCCTAGAATATTTACCTCAATTATCATGAAATATATCATTAGAGGAAAGGTGCCTGAAAAATTAGTTAGGAGGTTGATTGAGCAAAGTCATGAGACGTTTTGTTCAGTTGGGATTATGATTACTAGGTCGGGGGCTACTTTGGAGTGGATTTTGGATTTTTCTGAATAATTTTATTCATTCTGGCTAAGCTGGAAAAACTGAAAAAAATATCTTTTTTTAAGTTCTAATTACAAAAACATCCTCAAGCATTAAACACCCTCCATTCGGAAGAGCAACTCCCTTGCGTAGGCGGGGCCAAAACCTAACTAGAGAATTAAGGAGAGAGAAGGATGCAAAGTAGGATTGATGTGACAAATAATTTGACCGGAGATGAAGAAGCTGGACTAGTGATTGAAAGAAGATTTACTTCTGTCAGTGAAGATCCTTTTGACGCGTTTGAATGGATAGAGATGGATGTTGAAATTAGAAATCCTGATGGTTCTATGGCTGATTCTATTGAAGGCGTTAAATTGCCATCAGGTTTTGCAGGTGTACCAGGTAAGGTCTGTGCCCAGAAATACCTCCGCAAGGCAGGAGTTCCGAAGTATCTTAGGAAAGTTCCTGAAGAGGGGGTACCTGTCTGGTTACAGCGAAGTGAACCAGACCACGAAAGACTTCAAACAATTGAAGCAACAGAAAGAATGGGTGGTGAGATAGATGGAAGAGAGTTATTCCGTCGACTTGCAGGGACCTGGACCTACTGGGGATGGAAGTACGGATACTTCGCTAGCGAGGCAGATGCTCGCGCCTACTTCGACGAAATGTGCTATTTAATTGCCAGTCAGCGCTCTGCACCAAATAGTCCCCAGTGGTTCAACACAGGTCTACATTGGGCCTACGGAATCGAAGGTCCGGCACAAGGCCATAGTTATATCAATCCAGAAAATGGTGAATTAGAATATTCGGTTAATGCATATGAACATCCTCAACCACATGCATGCTTTATTCAATCTGTTTCTGATTCACTAGTTGGGGGTAAGGATTCAATAATGGGGCTTTGGAACAGAGAAGCATTATTATTCAAATATGGTTCTGGAACGGGTTCCAATTTCTCTAATATTCGAGGGGCAGGAGAACCTCTTTCAGGTGGTGGAACATCTAGTGGATTACTATCTTTCTTGAAGATAGGGGATAGAGCAGCGGGTGCTATAAAATCGGGCGGAACTACCAGAAGAGCGGCAAAGATGGTAACTCTAGATTTAGATCATCCTGACATAGAAGAATATATCGATTGGAAAGCTACTGAAGAAGAGAAGGTCTCTGCATTAGTTATTGGGAGTACAATTCTGCAAAAACACGCAAATAATCTCATGAATGCTATATGGGAATATGATAATGATGGTGGGAGATTTAGTCAGGAAGAAAATTTAGGATTGAGGAAAGCTATGATTAATGCCATCAAAGATAGTGTACCACAGCCACATATTCAGAGAATCCTAGACCTAGCTATGCAGGGTTGGAAAGCAGTTGAATTCGAAGTTTTAGATACTGACTGGCAGGGAGAAGCATACATGACAGTTTCAGGTCAGAATAGTAACAATTCTGTACGAGTCCCAAATTCTTTCATGGAAGCAGTAAAGACTGGTGATGAGTGGGGATTAATGTGGAGGACTGAACTAGAGAAAGCTGCTAATGAAGGTCGAGAACCTGTTCCTTTCAAAACTATAGATGCAAATGAATTATGGAATAAAGTTGCTTATACCGCTTGGGCTTGTGCTGACCCTGGAGTTCAATTCGATACTACGATTAATGAATGGCATACTTGTCCTGAGGCTGGAAAAATTAATGGTTCCAACCCCTGTTCTGAATACATGTTTTTAGACGATACTGCCTGTAATTTAGCAAGTATTAATTTGTTACACTACTATGATTTAGATACTCATACTTTCGAGATTGAAGATTTTAAACACAGTGTTCGTTTGTGGACTACAACTTTAGAAATTAGCGTTTTAATGGCGCAGTTCCCTTCAGAATCAATTGCAAGAGGTTCTTTTGATTATAGAACGTTGGGTCTTGGCTATTGTAATATTGGGTCTCTTCTGATGCATATGGGAATACCTTATGATGATGAAAGAGCATATGCAATATGTGGGGCTATTACTTCTTTAATGTGTGGAGAAACGTATGCTACTAGTTCAGAAATTGCTTCTATCTTGGGACCTTTTGCTGACTATGAAAGAAACGCAGAACATATGTTGAAGGTAATTAGAAACCATAGAAGGGCATCTTATGATTCCGATCCAGAAGAATATGAAGATCTGACTGTCATTCCATTAGGAATTAATGCCAAGAAATGTCCTGCAGATTTACTTGAAGCAGCACGTGATTCATGGGATCGAGCTCTCAGAGGTGGAGAAGAATTTGGCTATAGAAATGCTCAGACTACTGTTATAGCCCCAACAGGAACAATTGGTTTGGTTATGGGAGCTGATACTACTGGTGTTGAACCTCAATTTTCGCTAATTCAATACAAGACGCTAGCTGGTGGTGGTTCACTCAGAATAATAAATAATGGAGTTCCAAATGCATTGAAAAGATTGGGTTATTCAAAGGGTGATATTACTGCCATTCAGGAGTATATAATGGGTACAGGTAGCTTAAGGGGCTGTCCACATCTGACACATGAAAAGATGATTGAGATTGGTTTTGATTCGGATACAATATCGAGAGTTGAGGGTTCTCTTAGTGATGTTTTCGATATCAGAGGTGGTTTTGCAACTTCTATTCTGGGTGAGGAATTGTGTGTGAGTGTCCTTGGTTTGTCACAGGAACAGTATAATGATTCTTTCTTTGATATTCTAAATTTCCTTGGTTTTTCAGGAATAGAAATCGATGAAATTAATGATTATGTATTTGGAAAGGGAACTATAGAGGGAGCGCCAAATCTAAAAGATGAGCATTTAGCTGTATTTGATTGTGCTACTCCCTGTGGAAAATATGGTGAAAGATACATCGATTGGAAGGCGCATGTGATGATGATGGCTGCTGCTCAGCCCTTTATCTCTGGAGCGATTTCGAAAACTATCAATATGCCTTCAAATTCTACAGTTGCAGATATAAGAGAGGCTTACAATCTGAGTCACTCAACCATGAATAAAGCCTGTGCCGTTTATAGAGACTGTTCTAAGCTTTCTCAGCCACTAATGAATCAACTCGTGGATAGTACTTATCTAACGGAAGATGATGATGAGTCAGTAGAAGAAAAGATGGTTGAGGAAGTGGTTAGGGCAATTCCGGTTCCTGAATCCGAAGCTAGGCCTGTTGCTGAAGCAATTGTTCAAAATTATATAGCCAGTAGGAGGCCGATGCCTGACCGAAAGAAATCTGAGAATATTAAGGCTCAAGTTGGAGGTCATAGTGTTAGATTAATCACTGGAGAATATCCAGATGGTAAATTAGGAGAGATTTTTGTTTTGACTTCTAAAGAAGGAGCGGCATGGAGGGCCATGTTGACGCAATTTGCGATAGCTGTTTCAATTGGTTTACAGCATGGAGTTCCCTTAGATGCATTCGTAAAATCATTCACTTTTGCTAAATTTGAGCCTAGTGGTCCAGTGGTTGGTGGAAGTGGCAGAGTAAAGATGGCATCAAGTATTGTAGATTGGATATTTAGAGAGTTAGCTATAGAGTATGCGGGTAGGGATGATTTAGCACACGTTTCGTCTGAAGACTTAGATCAATTCTCAATTAGTAAACCTGAGATATTAAATCAGGGAGTAGTTAGAGCTCAGGGTGAAAAAAGAGATTTGCAGATGACTTTAGAAGCGTCGTTGGCCCCTCTGGAAAGAGAAGAAGCCAAAATTCGTAGGTCAGCAAGAGAGCAAGGATTTACTGGAGATATTTGTGGTGAATGCGGAGGTAGCAAGATGGTACGAAATGGTACTTGCCTAAAGTGTAATGACTGTGGATCTACTACTGGATGCTCCTGATAGTTCAGAAAAACTAGATTTTTAATATTGGGATTAGATTTCTAATTCTATATTCAAGTTTTGGATTAGTTCTTTGTATCTATTTCTAATAGTGACTTCAGTAACTCCAGCAACTTCAGCTACCTCTCTCTGAGTTCTACGCTTTCCACATAGGACACTAGCGATATAAATTATCGAGGCAGCTATTCCTGTTGGGCCACGGCCACTGGTTAGCTCTTTTTCTTGAGCTGCTCCAATTAGCTCATATGCCTTGGCCTGAACTTCAGCATCTAAGTCTAGACCTGAGCAGAATCTTGGAATATAATCTTCGGGCTTGGTAGGTGGAATTTTCATTCTTAATTCTCTAACCATAAATCTGTAGGTACGACCAATTTCTTTTCTTCCAGTTCTGCTAGCTTCTCCGATTTCATCTAGAGTTCGTGGATTTTCACAAATTCTACATGCTGCATAAAGGCTAGCGGCCGCAACTCCTTCGATTGATCTGCCTCTAATTAGTCTGGCATCTACAGCTTTTCCATATGTAACCGCAGCAGTTTCCCTAATTGTTTTTGGTAGTTCCAGGCGGCTGGCCATCCTATCTAGCTCAGCAAGGGCCATTGCCTTATTTCTTTCAGTGGCATTACTGACTCTAGATCTCTTTTGCCATTTCCTCATTCTATAAAATTGGCTTCTATATCTGCTAGAAATTGATTTTCCTGAATAGTCTTTATTTTGCCAATCAATATCTGTAGAAAGGCCTTTGTCGTGAAGCATAACTGTCATCGGTGCACCTGTCCTAGCCCTTTGGTCGCCTTGTTCTGGACTGAAAACTCTCCATTCTGCACCTTGATCTATTACCTTATCTTCTAGTACCAGGCCGCAGTCTTGGCAAACGACTTCACCTCTGGATTCATCTTTAGCTAAGTTTCTACTTCCGCATTCATCACACTTTACTGTATCTTCAACGAGATATGACATAATTTTCACCCCTTCAATGATAGAAGGTATTAAACGCCGAAAGCATATACTATTTAAGTCTGACATTTTAATATATAGACTTAAAGATAACTTAGAAAATGAAAAATTTTCGAGAATTCTGATATATGTAGAATCATTGCCACCAGTCAGAGGCGATAGTGTAATGGAAAATCAATGGCCACCACAAAAAATTTCCCTTACTCCAGGAAAAAGAATTCTATTTCTGACTAAGGATTTGGATTTGATAACCAAGCAGCTAGAAGGTGAGCTTGACCTCAAAATGAAAGACTTGAGCGTAGAAGATTTACTTGATGACATTAACACTGATGTTATGACTCCAGCATGGGTATGTTTTGATCATGATCCTGAGGTTCTGGCAGAAAATGCCTATGCAGGTCTAATGCATCAGGGTAAGAGGATTTTTTCTCCTGGTGCATTAAAAAATGGGAATTTTGAAGTTATAGTATCCGGAAAAAGAAAGGGGACGGGTTCCAGCAGAGAAACAGCGGCTCAATGTGAAAGATGGTCTGGGATTAGATTAGTAATTGCTGAATCATTTGCACCCATCCATGAGAGAAATAATCTAAATCTTGGTCAGTTGATGGGAAATCATGATATGTTGAAAAAATTAGAAAAAGGAGAAAGTATAGATTTGGATGAATTTACTGAAAAATATGATCCAGTCAGTAAACTAATTTTAGAGAGTGGAGGGATTTTTCCTTTCGCAAAAAAATTGAAAAATGGTGAAATAAAATTACCTGAACTATCAAAAAAAGAAAGGGCTATGACTATGGTTGAAAAACTGATAGCAAAAAAACTAGTAGGTGACTTGGAGCAACAATATGTAGAGCCAGGTGATGCTGTAATTGCTCAAGTAGACGGTGGATATTCTCATGAATATACTACTGCTCAGGTACATAAATTCCTTCAAAATGAATATGGTAATGAATATTCAATACCAAATCCATCAAAATTCGCAGTTTTTGAGGATCATTTGCTATATGCTACCGGTGTACCGAGATACGATAGGTTTGTTGGAAAGATCCGAACTTTAAGAGATTTACAAGTATCTTTCCAAAAACACACAGGAGTTAGAGATTACTCGGCAACCGATGGAGTCAGTCCCGGAATCTGTCATCAAGTTGCAAGAGAAGAATTTATTGATGTTGGAGATTTTATCCAAGCTACTGACTCTCATACATGCATGGGCGGAGCTTCGAATGCTCTCGCTTACGGAGTAGGTTCAACAGAGTATGCAAATCTAATACATAATCAGTTTTCATTCGTAAACGTCCCAGAGAGTATTAGATTTGAGTTAGAGGGAACTCTAGATCCTGGATGTACGGCTAAAGATGTGATATTACATATTCTGTGGAAATATGCTTCTAAATCTGAAACCTTGGATAGGAGTATGGAATTTGGTGGTTCTGGTCTTAAAAGTCTATCTATGGATGAGCGTGCTACATTATGTAATATGGCCACAGAATGTAGTGCAAAAACAGGTATTTGTGAACCGGATGAAGTAACTGTAGAATGGTTGTTATCAAAAAGGAATGATCTTAATGAGGAAGGAATTCGTTCAAATTTTGTTTTACCGGATGAGGGAGCAATATATCATGGAGGTGTATTCAAAATAGATTTGAATAAAATTCGACCAATGGTAGCACACCCTGGAAATCCTGATGAAGGAATTCCTTCTGATCCCACCAATGGAGCATTCATTGATGATATCGGAGAGGTAAAGATAGATATTGCTTATGCAGGTTCATGTACAGCGGGTAAGGATGATGATTTTGCATATTATGCAATGGTAGCCAAGTCTGCATTGGATGCAGGTCTCTCAGTACCAAATTCTGTAGATTGTTACATCCAGTTTGGTTCTAAATCTGTAAAGGAATTATCAGCAATGATGGGTTGGACAGATTTGTTTATCAGAGCTGGAATTAAGCTTATTGATCCTGGTTGTGGAGCATGTATTGGAGCAGGTCCCGGTATTAGTGATATGGAAGATCAAGTTACTGTTTCTGCTATAAACAGAAATTTCCAAGGAAGATCTGGTCCTGGGAAATTATTTCTTGCAAGTCCACTAACTGTGATGACAAGTGCATTTTTGGGTAAAATTACTGCATGGAGTCCAGAAATCTTCCGTTAATATCAAAGACGGCGTAGAATCAGACATCATCACCAATCTGGCCCTATGTCATCAGGACTTAGGAGGACCTGTGGAGGAATTATAATGACTGAAGTTGAACATATATCTGGGAAGCAAAAACAAATAGCGATTAGTGAATTTTTTGAAAAGAATAAACATTTTTTAGGGTTCGATACACTACAGAGAGCTATTATAACCGCAGTAAAGGAAGCAGTAGATAATTCATTAGATGCGTGTGAGGAGTCTCGGATTCTACCTACTATCAAGATTGAAATAAATAGGAAGAAAGGAGATAGATTGGAGTTAATTTCCCAAGACAATGGACCAGGAATACCTCGTGATTCCATAGAAAATGTATTTGGGAAATTTCTTTTGGGCTCGAGATTTCATGCAATAAGACAAACCAGAGGTCAGCAAGGAATTGGAATAACTGGAGTGGTCATGTACAGTCAACTAACTGCTGGCTCAAAAACTAACGTTATTTCGAAGGTAAAAAATGATTCATCCGCTGTTTATGTAGAATTAGGATTAGATACTAGAAAAAATAAGGCAACAAAAACAGGTGAAAGAAGGGATATCTGGATTGATGAATCTACCGGTCTTGAAATTCCACATGGACTGAAAATTAAAACCATAATGAAAGCAAAATTTCAGAGGGGGAAACAGTCTGTTTACCAGTATTTACGAATGACTTCCATAGTAAATCCACATGCTAGTATTTCTCTAATTGTAAGAGATCAGAAGGGCGAGATAATCGAGGAAGGAAATTGGCCAAGAACAACAGAAAAGTTACCTAGAATAGTCAACGAAATTAAGCCTCATCCTCATGGAATTCATTTAGGTGCTCTACAGAGATTATTGAGAGAATCTGAAGAAAGAAAAATGACGTCGTTTTTGAGACATAACTTTTCCGGGGTTAGTATTAGGGCTGCAAAAGAAATTCTAAAAAATTCAGAGATAGAAGAAAATAGAACTCCTAGGAGAATTAAGTCGGAAGAAGCGGGACAGATGATTCAATCCTTTCAGAAAATAAAGCTATTACCGCCACCAACAGATTGTTTGTCTCCAATTGAGGATTTATTGATTAAAAAAGGTCTATCTAAGGCAATAGATTCTCGCTTTGCTTCCACAGTTACTAGAAGTCCTAAGGTTTCACAGGGAAATCCTTTTCAGATCGAAGTAGGATTAGTTTTTGGTGGTAATCTAAGTGCTGATGGGCCTATAGAGATTTTAAGATTTGCAAATCGGGTTCCCTTGATGTATCAACAGGGCGGCTGTCTATTAACTAAATCTCTTGAGGCGGTAGATTGGAAAAGATATGGTTTGGATCATCCGGGTGGAAGAGGAATTCCAAAGGGCCCCGCTGCGGTTCTAGTTCACTTAGCATCAACAAATGTACAGTTTACCAGTGAAGCAAAGGAAGCTGTGGCCGAGAATGAAGAGGTCTTTGAGGAAATACGATTAGCAATGTTGGAAGTAGGTAGGGGATTGAAAAATCATCTCAAGAAGAACTCTGAAAGAAAAAAGGCCAGAGAAAAATTTGAATTGGTAAATATTATACTTCCAGAAATTGCAAAGAAGAGTTCACAGTTATTATCTAAAGAAGAGCCGGATTTAGCTCCAATAATTACAAAAATAATGAACGCAGTTTTTTGTGAAGAAGAGATCGGATGGGATAAGGAAAGAAAACTAGCTACTTGTAAAATTACTGTTTTTAATTACACTGCTAGGGCCAGGGCATATACGATATTGGCAAAATGGCCCGAAGGTGAAGAAAGTAAGATGATTGAAAATCCGGGTGGGAGAAAAGAAGCTAAAGGCATCTGGGCTTGGAGATTGGATACTCTTAATCCGGGAACTTCAGCTGAAATTTCATTCATGGTTTCAGGATTAACAAAAGGAGAGTGGGTAGAAACGGATATTTTCTTTAGAGGAAATGGGGATATTATTGGTGCAACGAGAATAGATGAAAAATTACTGGAGGAAATGAGAAAATCAGAATCTTTAGAAGCCATAGAATTAGAAATTGATGATGTAAGTAAGCAATACAAAGGTGATAATGAAATTACTAAAGAAGTAGAATTAGAGTCTACAATTAAATCTAATTTAGAAGAAGGTCAAAGAACTTTATTTGATAGTTATGGGGTGATTGAATGACGACTGAAAAATCAAGAGCGCGGGATGAGGTTATTGATGCACTTCACGGTGTAGTTTCGGAAATGCATGATAAGATGATGAAAGGAAATCCACCTACGATGACACTTCCTCAAAGAACTAAAAAGAATATAGGCTTTGATGAAAAGCTAGGGGTTTACAAATATGGAAAGAAAACATCCGTTAGAGACGCTACTAGCTTAGGATCAGCGAGAATGTTACTCCGTTCACTACATATTACAGAATTTATTGAAGAGATGATAGACAATGAGAAATCTTCAACATTGAGAGAAATGTATTACATTTCAGAGGGATGGGGGCACGGGAAGTTTCATTCACAAAACGAAAGTAATAATTTGGCTGAAGACCTTGAAATAGTAACAAAATGTCTTCGTGAAGATTTTAAGCTTAGGCCCGAAGAAGATGGTGCAAGAATAATTGGAAATGTTACATTTGAGGAAAAGAACCGAAAGGGAGATTGGATGAGAATCAATAGTAGGGATGATGTCGGAGATTCTGGTTATGGTGTCCCTTACAATGTTGAGCCTGAAAAGCTAAAATTGGCTGAAGAAGATATCGATTTTGTTATGGCTATTGAGACGGGAGGGATGTTTGATAGGTTGGTAGAAAATGGATTTGATGAAGAAGCTAGGTGTGCTTTAGTTCATCTTAAAGGACAGCCAGCAAGATCTACAAGAAGGATTATGAAGAGAATGAATGAAGAGTGGGGAAAGCCAATAGTAGTTTTCACTGACTGTGATCCTTGGTCATTTAGAATATTTGCTAGTATAGCGTACGGAGCAATAAAAACCGCACATATTTCTGAATACTTAGCAACAAAAGAAGCGACATATCTTGGTATAACAGCAGATGATATTCTTTCTTACGAGCTTCCTAGTGATGATTTATCGAAACAAGATTTGAATGCTCTGGATGCGGAATTGAGTGATCCTCGTTTCTCAGACGGTTGGTGGCAAGAACAAATAAATTTGATGAAAGAAATTGGCAAGAAAGCAGAGCAACAAGCATTGGCAAAGTATGGTTTGGATTTCGTTACTGATACATATTTGCCCGAGAAGCTTTCATCAATTGGTATAGGATACTAATTACGAACACTGATAGATGATGGTCTCTACGGTTTGTTATGTCAAACGGTCGGATACGATGGGCGAAGATATTATCCGGTGGTTCATTATTACTGCTAGTTTTGGCGGTTTTTTCCCTTACTCAATTCTATCAGACATTTATGGAAAGCTCTTATCCTGACTCAAATTATATTGTAAAACTTGATGCAGGAGAATCCGAAAATGTAGAATTGGAAGAAAGTAGAAAGCTGTCTGTATTCAGAATCGATAAATTTGCTAATGGTGAACATGAAATTAGAATTTTTAGTAACTCAGGTGAAGAGATTGTAGGTAATGCCCCGGTATGGATTGATACGGATAGAATAGGTTCTGACAGACAAACCATCTACAGTCCCGTTAGAACATTTCTTAACGTTGATTCGGGTATTTATTCTATTGAGAATAATGCTGAATCTAGCTCTCTTTGGATTGTTGATGATGGAAAGTTAGAATCTGAATTGCAAGGAAATACATGGACTTTTCTTTTTTACTTTGGGTGTTGTTTAGGACTTCCTTTAGGATTTTTAGGAATTATACTATTGATTTTTGGTAGAAATAAAAAAGGTGAAGCTAGTGATCAATACATTGTCATTCAAGATGGAAATGTTATGGTCACAAATCAAGAAAATTATAATTCAATAATTAATCAGTCAGAACACGCTCCTGAAGAAGTTGTTCCCAGTCCATTTGTTAAAGAAGTTGAAGAAGTTCCTATTTCTAAATCAGATCAACCATCAGAACAAGAATTTGATGAATGGAAAAGCTGGGATGATGGTTAAGTGGCCAGTAATTTACGTTTTTTATAATTGGGTTTTTAGAGGACGTGTGACTACCCAACCTCAGGTTGGTTAGTAATGGTGGACTTTGATGAGGCTTTGAGTATTCTAGAAAATAGTACAAGAAGGGAGATTTTACAGTTTTTAGTGAAAGAGCCACACTATCCGCTACAACTGTCTGAGTTATTGAATGTCAGCCAGCAAGCAGTAGTAAAACACCTTAAAGTTCTAGAAAGTGCGGGATTTGTAGATGTTAAATCTGAGAAATCTAGCAAAGGTGGGCCCCCAAAAAAAATCTATGTCGTAAGTGAGTCATTCTCAATTCGTTTAGATTTGGGACCTGACTTATTCAAAGCTGAACATAGAAAAATCTCAAGTAAAGGAGTGATTAAAGGAGTTAACAAATTGCCAAGAGATTTGCATAATATAGTTGAAAAAATTGCAAGTAAAAGGAAGTTACCAATAGTTGATGCGATTAATATGCTTTCTGATTTAGATTCAGCTCTAGAAGATATTGACCAAAGGAGAGATACTATAATTTCTCTACATCAACAAGTAATGCACAAGGTTTCGCCTAGTGTGAATGAACATTCTGAATCATATGAAGAAAGACAGTTAGCACACGCATTGATGACTCATCCAAGGAGGCCTTTGGACCTTGATGAATTTTCCAGAGGATTTCGTATCCAATCTTCTCATGCAGAACAGATGATGGAAAGTCTTAGAGAACAATTGATGAAGGATTTATCTGTCAGTAAGGGCGCTTTTATATCGTCTAATCCTGGAGTGCCGCTCCCTTGGTGGATGGCCAAGAATAACTAGAATCTAATATCATCATCATCTTTACCGGGCATTAAACTGCTCAGTTCAGCAAATCTATCCAATGCTTCTATTCTTCTGGCATAGATAACAAATCCGGCCACGGCTACTAATGAGATTGTTGCTCCAAGAATAATTGTAGAAACTGAATATCTAGCAACTACATCCACAGCCGAGTCTACCGCTCCTAATGGTGACTTCATTTTTCCTCCGGGAATACTCTGAATATTGTTTGTTTCATCAGTTTCGACTATGTTATTATCTGGATCGACTACTACAACTATGTCATGACTTCCTGGCTCAACCATGTATAGTAATGTAATTGAGTTGGGGTCTTCTGAATCTTGTTCAGGTGTTGGCATAATTGCTTTTACTATTTGTCTATATACGATATTTGATTCATCACAGCCATTTCTCTTAATGTCCGCAGGATCTTGATCTTTACAAAGAATAATGTTTACGTCAGTTGAATGGGCATTTCCATGGTTTACAACTTTTACATTTACTGACAGCATCTCCCCAATTTCTGCTGATGTTGAGCTTACTTGAACATCTATTATCTTCAAATCAGGAGCTCGGAGTCTTAGTTCTAAAACTTGCTCATTATCATCACAATTTGGAGGAAAATTGTCCTGAATTCCATCTTTATTCTCATCAAGTGTGCATGAGTCATCCCATAGAGGGGTTTCATCAAAGTCCCCTCCAGAATCTGAGGATCCATGCATTGAAAGTGTTTTAATTCCAATTAGTCTATCTTGTAATGCCGCATCTGGGGCTATAGTTATAATGACGACAATCTGGATAGTAGTGTATGCATCCATAATTGGTAGAGTAACCGTATTTTCTGGCGTGATAAAACAGCCTTCTTGTGGCAGATTATCACCAACTTTCAATTCTACACATGGCTTTTCTTCTGGAAATTCTGTCCTGAATCCTTCTAATAAAGCAAAGTCGATTTTCCATGTGTTTAATGTATTCAATCCGGGAGAAGGCGTCCAAACATCATTTACATTTTTAGTGTGATTATGTAAAGTCGGTTGATCTGGGACATTACCAAAATTTGTAACATTAAGTGTAAATCTAACAATTCTACTGGGGGCTGTAGTTTTTATTTTGCTCTCTACTGCAGGATCTAAAGTAATTCTCATATCATGGAATTCTATTACATTAATATTGAGAACTATCTCATCTTGAATGCGGGTTCCTTCAAATTCCTCTTCGCTAAGAACATTGAATGTTATGGTATATTCTCCAGCCAGAGTTTTTTCTGGAACGTTGATGAATATTGGTACAATTTGGGTTTCATCTCTATCTAATTCTTGGAATAGGACTCGGGGAATATCAATATCCCAAACGTGTGATTCTCCATTGGAATCTACTATAGATGTAATACTAACATCATATCTGTCAGGACCATTGCCGGTATTTTCAATACTAGTGTCCATCTGATATGATTGGCCAGGGTATAAGTCTAGAATTGTCTCTGGAACAGCGGCTTCTAATTC